>PDWI01009331.1_pt1 | contig 11301 bp, 12 predicted proteins | sample 1430891 | NCBI WGS metagenome assembly PDWI01 (sample SAMN01162508, study PRJNA174530) | Oral metagenome, whole genome shotgun sequencing project. | biome: Marine environment; feature: Marine mammal; material: Swab sample of the gingival sulcus; isolation source: swab sample of gingival sulcus... | reverse complement strand
AATGGAAAGGGAAAAATTACCATTTCTTTTACTTCTGATTCTGATTTGGAGCGTATTATAGCTTTATTGGATCATAAATAGTAGTGATGAAATTCAGAAGTATAGGCATACTGTTTTTTCTTCTTGGAATGCAGGTTCTGGGTGTTGCACAAGGGAAAGTTATGCAGGTAGATTCTTTGCAAAATCAAGAATATGATTTCACTAAAAAGGCACAGAATAAGGAGTCTATTATTGTAGAAAAGGTCAAAAGGCATTCTCCTCGACGTGCTTTGATTTACGAAGCCTTAGTACCCGGACTTGGTCATGTTTATAATAAAAAATATTGGCATTTACCTATAACTTATGCGGCATTTGGCATTACTACTTATCTGATTATTGATAATGGTAAGAAGTACAAAAAGTACCGAAATGCTTATGTCGATTTTTCTCAGTATTTGAAGTATTTGAGACAATCACCTCAATTCCCTTTACCGATTTCTGAACCCAAATCACAGAGATTCAGAGAGGTTCTAGATGTTGATTATTCGCAATTTTCAGACAAGCAATTAGAAGGGATTCAGCGTGCTTTTAAAAACAATAAAGATGGTTTTCGTCGTTATAGAGATCGCAGTTATATTGCATTTGTTGCGGTTTATGTATTTAATGTTTTGTGGGCAAATGTAGATGCACATTTCTTTGATTATGATGTAAGTGAGGATTTGAGTTTACATATTCAGCCCAATTTGATTATTACTGAGCAATACAAACAAGGATTGGGGGTAAATTTTGTGTTAAAATTTTAGTGTAGATGATTATTTTACAGAGATATGTTTGGATAGTGGTGGTAGTTTTTATCATTACTTCTTGTGCCGCTTTGGAACAGGATAAAACTGTAGAAAAAAAAACTATTGCTCTTGCAGATAAAGTACAGCCAAAAATTCAAGAGGACACTCTGACCGTTGCTTTTGAACAAGGTTTTTTTGAGGAAATCAGAGAGGGAGTTGAAGAGATTGATTTAGACGAATTATATGCTTCTTTTGAGAATATTCCGGATGAGCATTTGCCTGTTTTTTCTAATGAAGAGACAAAGCAACAGGTAAATGCTATGAGTGGTAATGTGAAAATAAAATACAATCCTGAAATACAGCAGTATATAAATCGACTTACTTCTAAGAGAGGACGCAAATATATGAGTAAAATGTTGGCGCTTTCTCGCTTGTATTTTCCTATTTTTGAGAAAATATTGTTGGAGGAAGGAGTGCCACAAGAGTTAAAATATGCTGCCGTTGTAGAATCTGCATTGATTCCCAATATAATGTCTCGGGCAGGAGCCGTTGGTTTGTGGCAATTTATGTATTTCACCGGTAGAAAGTACGGTTTGGAAATCAATGCAAATGTTGATGAACGCTGTGCTATTTTGGCTGCAACAAGAGCTTCTGCAAAGTATATGAAGACTCTTTACGACACCTATGGCGATTGGCTGATGGTTTTGGCTGCTTATAATTGCGGTCCCGGTAACGTAAGCAAAGCGATAAGGCGTAGTGGAGGAGGAAGTGATTTTTGGACTATTTATAAGTATTTGCCAAGAGAAACTCGCCGACATATTCCCAAATATATTGCCGTTTTCTATGCTTTTTATTACCATACTGATTTGATGATAGCTCCGATGAGAGAGATGGTTAAATATGAGGATGTAGTTGCTGTTGAGGTGGATAAGCCGATACATCTGGAGCAAGTGGCAAAGGTATTGCATTTGGAAGAAAAGGATTTGGCAGAGTTAAATAGGGCGTACTTAAGGGGATATATTCCTGCAAAAACAAAAAAATATGCGTTGTTATTGCCTGCTAATGAGGCTCGGTTATTTGCAACCTATCAAGATAGTATTTACAAGTATGACAGGCGCAGGTACTTTGCTTCCAATGGTAAATATATTGCTAAAAAGAAGAAGTTTTATCCGGCTTATGGAACGATTGGTGCAGGGAGGCGTATTACTTATCGAGTGCGTAGTGGCGATTTTCTCGGGCGTATTGCACGACGATATGGTACTACAGTGCGTAATATAAAACGCTGGAACGGACTTCGTTCTGATAGAATACGGGTAGGACAGCGTTTGGTTTTGTACGCATCAGGAAAGTATGCAAGGCGTGTAAGCAAAACGACAGGAAGCAAGATGCGAGCAAATAGCAAGAATAAAAAACTGCCTTATCTACCCGAGAAATACGTTTATCATACAGTTAAGAAGAATGAAAATTGTTGGTCTATTGCGAAAAAATATCAAGATGTTACGCAGAGTAGCATTATGCGGTTGAATGAGATTACCAATCCTAATGCTTTGCGGATAGGGCAAAAATTGAGAATAAAACGTAAAGGGTAGCAGTGATGAATAAAGAGGCAAAATATAGACGTATGTATGAGCAATTACAGGAATTGTTCAGTGTAACACCAAACTTGTCATCACGGATGGCTACCTTAGTGGCGGTATTGCACCATAAGATGAAAGGATTTTACTGGACAGGATTTTATATGTTACATAACGATGAGTTGTTAGTTGATTGCTATCAAGGGACTTTGGCTTGTCAAAAATTAAAAAAAGATACAGGTGTTTGTTGGGCTGCTGTTAACAGAGCAGAAACACTTGTTGTTCCTGATGTGCATAAATTTGAGGGGCATATTGCTTGTTCATCGCTTACAAATTCAGAAATCGTTGTGCCGTTATGGAGCAAAGGAAAGGTAATCGGTTGCTTAGATGTGGACAGTAAAGAGTTGGCAAACTTTGACTGTGTTGATGCTGAGAATTTAGAAAAAATGGTGAAATTGTTAATAGAAGCATAATGAATATTATATCGACAATAGTAGGAATTGTAGGTTTGCTAATTCTATTGGTTTTGATAGTTTTTCCTGTAATTGGAGCCATTAGTGGGTGGGTTGCGTTACTTATTGGTATTATAGGTTTGATTTTGAGTGCATTTAGCAGCAAGAAGACCGGACGTACGCTAAATATCATCTTGATAATCATAGCGTTGGTTCGTTTGGTTATAGGAGGAGGATTAGTATAATGATTACACATCCTCGTCAGGTTTTAAAATACTGCATGCGTTGTGGTAGTGATGCTGTTGTTATTCGACAAAATAATTCGATTTTATGTAATAGGTGCGATTTTTGTTACTATATGAATTCAGCGTCGGCTGTTGCCTTATTGATTCTTAATGAAAAAGGAGAGTTGTTGTTGACAAAGCGGGCATTTCAACCTGAGAAAGGGAAGTTAGATTTGCCCGGAGGCTTTGTTGAAACAGGAGAAAGAGCGGAAGATACAGTCAGAAGGGAACTAAAAGAAGAATTGAATATAGAGGTCTGTGAGATGCATTATTGGGGATCTTATCCTAATGAATATGTGTATAGTGGACTGACTATTTATACGTTAGATATGGCATTTGTGTGTATGGTAAACAACTTTCATTCGATAGCAGCAAATGATGATGTTGCCGATTATGGTTTTTATGCTTTGGATGTCATAGATTATAAGGAAATAGCATTTGAATCTGTTAAAAATATACTTTCGGATTTTAAAAGGAATAAAAAAATAACTTAAGGAAATGAGAATAGTAGTACTTATCGTATTTTGTTGTACTTTGCAATGGGCGGGTGCGCAGGTTGTAAAAGAGAATTTTAAGGTTGAGAAAACCAATGAAGGAAAGTATTATTATGCTACGGGATTGAGTTTGGGGTATGGTACAGAGAAGTCTTTGCCTTTTTGGATGCAGGCAAATAAGTTTGGTTTGGTGCCGAGCGAGAATTATGGTTTGTGGGATTTTGAAATTTCTAAGAAACAGGATACTTCCAAGGAATTTGATTGGACTTTTGGAGTAATGGCTGCAGCATCCGTTGCTGATAGAGCAGCTATTCGTTTTCGTGACTATTATGTAGGGGGGCATTATCGTGGGATAAGTGTGTTTGTAGGAGCTAAGGCAGATGCTGTTCGTTATGATGGATTATCCTCCACAAACGGGAATTTTATATGGTCTTCAAATGCGCGTCCCTATCCTAGAATTTCGGTAGAAATACCTTACACGGAAGTTCCATTTACCAAAGGGATTTTGAAATTCAAAGGTTTTTTTTCTGAAGGCATAATGTATGATAACCGTTATGTGGATAAACCTCATGTACATCATAAGAACCTATATTTGAAAGCAGAAAAGGGGCGTTTTTCGGTAGAATTTGGACTCAATCATTATGCACAATGGGGAGGGGAATCTCCCAGATTTGGAAATCTTCCGACTGGTTTAGGGGTATATAGAGATATGTTTTTTGCATTAGATAATTCTGATTATGATCAAATTGCTGTTTCTTTTGATAAAAATAGAGTAGGAAATCACTTGGGAATGTTAGATGGTCGTTTTCATTACAAAGGAGATACCTTTTCTTTTGATTTTTACCGTCAAATTATTTTTGAGGATCATTCAGGGCAAAACTTTTTTAACAGAGATGCTTTACACGGTATTTACATTAAGAGAACTGAGGAAAAGGCTTGGGTACAGTCATTTTTATTAGAACATTACTATACTAAGAAACAATCCGGAGAGAAAACCGGGAAGAAGCCCGGAGAAGATAAGCTATATACAGGACAAGATAACTACTTTAATCAAGGTATTTACCGTTCAGGTTGGACGAGTTATGGCTATACAATTGGAGTGCCTTTTTTTACACCAATTCAAGGTACAGATTATGCTTTGGGAGTATCTAATAATAGAATTGAAGCTTTACATGGAGGAATATTTGGTTTTATTTTTGGAAAATATCCATACAAAGTGATGTGCAGCTACTCTAATAACATAGGTACGTATTCACATCCCATTGATAAAAATCAACTGTCTGCCTATTTTGATATGACAATTCCATTTCAAATACAAAGAATTCCTTTTAAGTTTATCTTTGGTGCTACTACAGACCAAGGACAATACTTCAAAGATAATTTGGGGTTCTTTGCAAAAATAACTACAAATGGTTGGTGGAAATAACAGAGAGATTCTTATTAACTCCAAATACCGTTATTTAGAGGAGTTTGTGTGGAGTATCCCTGATAATTGGGCTACTATAGGGCAAACTATTTATAAAAAACGAAACGAAATAAAAGTAATTGCTGTATCTGGTCTGGATATTAATGTGAAATCCTATCAGATTCCTCATCTCGTTAATAAGTTTGCATATGCCCACCTCCGTCCTTCTAAAGCTAAACGGACTTATTACTATGCTCATAAATTGCAAAATATGAGTGTGGAGACACCGGAGCCTATTGCCTATATCAATTGCTATGAGAATGGACTTTTGGAACGGAGTTTTTTTGTAAGTGTTCATCTCTGCACTTATCCTATTACGATACGAGATGTTATCAATCAAAATATTCAAGACAAGGAGTTGCTTTTGCGGCAATTTACACGTTTTACTTATTTTAGCCTTTTACGGAATGGCGTGAATCATCTAGATTACTCAAGAGGTAATATTTTGATTGATAATTCGGGATATATGCATCAATTTAGCATTGTTGACATAAATAGAATGAATTTTGGGAAAATAGGACTTCGTAGGGGGCTAAAAATGTTTTCAAAGCTTTGGGCAGGAGAGAAAGAGTTGGCGATTGTTGCAGATGAATATGCCCAGATAACCAATCAGAATCCTCAAGAAATTGTAGATTTGCTCATTTCTTTGGATAGAAAGCATAAGAAAAGAATAAAGCTTCGCAAATTGTATAAGTGGAAGTTGAAAAAAATATTTAGATAATATGCGTATAGGGTACGATGCAAAAAGAGCATTTTATAATCATAGTGGTTTAGGAAATTACAGTCGCAGTGCATTGCTTTTGTTGCAAAGGTATTTTCCTGAAAATGAATATTATCTATATACTCCATCTTTAAAAAATTGCATTCGGTTTACTGACGACAAGGCTTTTCAAATCAGAAAACCTAAAGGAGCACTTTACAATTATTTTAGTTCCTATTGGCATAGTGTTCGGATGAGTCCTGATATTAGTAGAGATAAATTAGATATTTTTCACGGATTGAGTAATGAATTGCCTGCAGATGTGCAGAGAAGTAAGGCAAAATCAGTGGTTACTATTCACGATTTAATCTTTTTGCGTTTTCCACAGTTTTTTTCTAAAATAGACAATCAGATTTATCTGCAGAAGTTTAAGAAAGCCTGTGTAAGAGCCGATAAAATTATTGCGGTAAGTGAACAAACAAAGCACGATATTGTTAACTTTTTTCAGATAGCACCGGAAAAAATAGCTGTTTCTTATCAGGGGTGTGGGAGTCAGTTTTGGAAACAAGAATCAGAGCAGAAAAAAGAGGAGGTAAGAAAGAAGTACCGGTTGCCCGACACGTTTATTCTCAATGTAGGAACAATAGAGCCGCGTAAGAATTTGTACAATTTGATATATTCTTTGGTGTATGCTCAGCATAATGCGAAGGTGGTGGCTATTGGTCGTCCCGTGAAGAAATATCGAGAAGAGTTGCAGGATTTGATTTGCAAAAAAGGACTCGAAGACCGTGTGATTTTTTTATATGGAGTTCCCAACGAAGATTTGCCGGCTATCTACCAGCAAGCCTCATTGTTTGCATATCCTTCTTTCTTTGAAGGGTTTGGCATTCCAATAGTGGAAGCTATGGTTTCTTCCATTCCTGTAATTACGAGCAAGGGGAGTTGCTTCCCCGAGACAGGAGGAGATGCAGCATTGTATATCAATCCCAATAATCCGGAGGAAATTGCAATAGTGTCAGATCGGGTGCTTTCTAACGCAGAATTAAGGGATACTATGGTAAGAAAAGGGAAAAAGCATGTGCAAAAATTCTCAGACGAAGCGGTTGTAAATAGCTTAATTGAGGTGTATCGTACTATGCTTTAGGGAAGCAATCAAGTCTATTCCCTTATCACTTTTACTTCGCCACCATTTCCTAATTTTAAAATTGAAGAGGATTGTGCAGAGCTATTATCATTTTGCCTGTATTGTACTACATAGTCAACGCCCTCTTTTATGAAATTCTCAATTTTGTCAAATTTTAAAGGCGTTGCTTTTCCACTTACATTTGCAGAAGTTGAAACGATGGGCTTTTTGAATTGCTGTAAAAGGGCTTTCACAAAAGCCTCTTCACAAACACGAATCCCTGCACTACCATCTTCGGCAATGACAGAGGGTGCTAAATTTTTAGCATTATCATAAATAATACTGATAGGTTTCTCAGATACCTCAATTAAATCCCAAGCCAAATCAGGGACATGCTCTACGTAAGAAGCCAAACGTCCTGCATTTTCGACTAAAAGCAATACCGACTTCGCATCACAGCGTTTTTTCAATGCAAAAACTTTCTGAACAGCTTCCTCGTTGGTTGCATCACAACCGATGCCCCAAACCGTATCTGTAGGATATAGAATAAGACCTCCCTCTCGTAGTGTCGAGAGTGCTTTTTGCAAATCTTCTTTGTTATACTTGTACTCCATAAGTTCTTAAAGCATCATTAAGTGAGGTTTTAGTATTCGTAGAGGCTTTACGCTTCCCAATTATTAAAGCACAAGGAACTTGATAAGTTCCCGCAGGAAATTCTTTGGGGCGAGAACCGGGTATGACTACAGAACGTTCCGGAACTCGTCCTTTGTATTCTATAGGTTCTGTACCTGTTACGTCTATGATAGGGGTAGAAGCTGTAAGCGTTACATTAGCTCCCAGTACAACCTGTTTTTCCAAATGTACACCTTCTACCACAATGCAGCGCGACCCGATAAAACAGTCGTTTTCAATGATGACAGGAGCAGCCTGCACAGGCTCTAAGACTCCGCCAATTCCGACACCTCCGCTCAAATGCACATTTTTCCCTATTTGTGCACAAGAACCTACTGTCGCCCAAGTGTCAACCATCGTTCCGTTATCCACGTACGCTCCGATGTTCACATAGGAAGGCATTAAAATAACGTCTTCTGCAAGAAAGGAACCGTAGCGAGCTACTGCAGGAGGTACCACGCGCACACCTTGCGAGAGATACTCTTTTTTCAGTGCAATCTTGTCGTGATATTCAAACATTCCTACCTCTATGGTATTCATTTTCTGAATCGGAAAATAAAGCAATACAGCTTTTTTTACCCATTCATTTACGAGCCATTTACCATCTTTCTTTTCAGCGACGCGGATCTTTCCTTTGTCTAACAATTCAATTGTTTCTCGAATTGTTTTTTGTACAGCTTCTTCTTTTAATAATTCTCTATTTTCCCAAGCTGCGATTATTGTGTCTTGCATTTTTTATATTTTTTCCCAAAACTACTTATTTTCTTTGAGACTACATTTGTTCCCAGAATAGAAATTTTTGAGAGCAAGTAAGAATGGGGGCTTGCAGGTGGCTTGTGAATAGAATTTGAAAAGTAGGAAAAGTCATATAATTTCAATTTACTACATTTTTTGTATTTTTGGATAAATTAAAAGAGTAAAAATTTATGGCTTCAGTCCTAATTATAGATGATGAGCAGAGTATTCGTCGCAGTTTGAGTGAGATTCTCAGTTATGAAAAATATGCAACGGCTACGGCAGAGAACGCAGTCGCAGCACTTAAAATACTAAAGAATAAAGATTTCGATGTTATTATTTGTGATATCAAAATGCCGGAAATGGATGGCATAGAGGCATTGCCCAAGATATTGGAAATGAAACCGGACATTCCTGTAATTATGCTTTCCGGGCATGGAAATATTGATACTGCTGTAGAGGCAATAAAATTGGGCGCTTTTGACTTTATTGAAAAGCCGGTAGATTTGAATCGTTTGCTGATTACGTTGAAAAATGCTTTGGATAAAACGAGTCTGATTACGGAGACAAAGGTGCTGAAGAAAAAAGTTAGCAAGAAATACCGAATAATTGGAGAATCTGCACCTTTGAAAGAGATTAAGGATATGATTGAGAAAGTGGCTCCTACGGAAGCGCGTGTTCTGATAACAGGTGCAAATGGTAGTGGGAAAGAGCTGGTGGCACATCAGATTCATGAAAAGAGTACTAGAAGTAAAGCTCCTTTTATTGAAGTGAATTGTGCTGCTATTCCTTCTGAATTGATTGAAAGTGAGTTGTTTGGGCACGAGAAAGGTTCTTTTACTTCGGCACACAAGCAACGAAAAGGGAAATTTGAGTTGGCAAGTGAAGGAACTCTTTTCTTAGATGAAATTGGCGATATGAGTTTATCTGCTCAAGCTAAAGTTCTCAGAGCTTTGCAGGAAAAAAAGATTACACGAGTCGGAGGTGATAAAGATATTAAGGTAAATCCACGTGTCATTGCGGCTACGAATAAAAATATCGAAGAAGAAATAAAAGCAAAACGCTTTAGGGAAGACCTTTATCATCGTTTGAGCGTGATTTTGATTCAAGTGCCTTCACTGAACGAACGCAAAGACGATATTCCGCTTCTTGCAAAGCATTTTATTGAGCAGGTATGTTTGGAAATGGGGGTGCCTGAAAAGAAAATTGAGGCTACAGCTGTAAAAGAGTTGCAAAAAATTGATTGGACAGGCAATATTCGCGAGTTCCGCAATGTGATAGAGCGTCTTATTATTTTGGGACAGGAAACAATAACGAAAGAGGATATTTTTGCATTTACAAAACTCTCAAAATAGAAAATGACTGTAAAACTATTTCCTAATGAAAACTAAGTTTATAGGATTTTCTTTAATTTTAGTACTATTTACAATGATAATAAAAGCACAAAATATGGAAAAAGCAACGCTAGGAGCTGGTTGTTTTTGGTGTGTGGAGGCCGTTTTTCAACAACTGAAAGGCGTTACTGATGTGCAGTCCGGTTATTGTGGCGGTGATACTGAGCATCCTACGTATAAGGAAGTTTGCACAGGGCAAACAGGACATGCTGAGGTAATCCAGATTACTTATGATTCTCAAATCATAAGTTTTGAAGATATTTTAGAGGTGTTTTGGTCTGTACATGATCCCACTACGCTCAATCGGCAAGGGGCTGATGTTGGTACACAGTATCGTTCGGCTATTTTCTACCATAATGAGAAGCAAAAGGAGTTGGCGGAAGCTTACATAAAACAACTTAACGAACTTAAGACTTTTGAGAAACCTATTGTTACGGAGGTTACAAAGTTTGAAATGTTTTATCCTGCTGAAGATTATCACGAAGATTATTATAATAGAAACGGCGACCAACCTTATTGTCGGATGGTAATACGCCCTAAGGTAAGAAAATTCCAAAAAATATTTAAAGGAAAATTAAAGGAATAGCCTCATAGTAATTCTGTTTTTAAGTTTTTTACTATGAAAGAAGCGATTGGTTACGGAAGTGAAGCACCTACCAATCGCTTTGTTTTTTGATTTTCTCAAGATTTTATAGAATTTATTACCTTTGTAAGCCGGAGTATTAAATAATATAGTATGAAAATTAATTTAACAATAATTTTAGTGTTGCTAACGTTTAGCAGCATGTTTGCCCAAACATTATTGATGAAGGATGATGTGAAAATTCAGAGGTTTGGGAAAGATGTTTTTTACAAAAATAAGGATAATGATTTACTCAACGGACATTTTAAAATTGCTGATAGTCGAGGGAATTATATAGATGCTCATTTCAAAGCAGGTAAAAAAGACGGAGAGGTTATCGAATATGATTATAAAGGACGAAAATTATCTCAAAAGAAATTCAAGGATGGGAAGCAAAACGGAACTTATACTTCCTTTTACCAAAATGGAAAAGTGAAAGTTCAGGGAGACTTTGTAAATGGAAAACAAAATGGAGAGTGGAAGTACTTTGATAACAAAGAAAAGATAAAAAGTGTTGAAAATTATAAAAGAGGAAAAAAAGATGGAAAATGGTGGAAGAGGATCTTTTCGAAGGATACTTATTATATAAAAATTGAATACTACAAAGATGATATCCCAATGGGAGTTTGGATGGATAAGTGGCAAAACGGGCAATTAAAAGAAGAGAGAATTTACAAAGGAAAAGGTACTTATGTTGCAAAAACGTTTCATGATAACGGTAAATTACACGAACAGAAAAGCTATAAAGATTTTAAATTAAATGGGGAGCAATTGGTGTATTTGCAAACAGGAATATTGGTTACAAAAAAACTGTATCGTAATGGGATTTTGGAAAAGGGGGAAACTTTTTTTGACAATGGGCTTCCTTATCAAATTTATAATATGAAAGATGGGAAACTTCACGGAAAGTATATTGATTATAGAAGGTCGGGGGCAAAATCAATGGAAGGTACCTTCGAGAATGACTATGAAATAGGAATTTGGAAGCAGTATAGAGGAGATGACGGTTGGCTGTATATTGA
>PDWI01009330.1_pt1 | contig 11302 bp, 10 predicted proteins | sample 1430891 | NCBI WGS metagenome assembly PDWI01 (sample SAMN01162508, study PRJNA174530) | Oral metagenome, whole genome shotgun sequencing project. | biome: Marine environment; feature: Marine mammal; material: Swab sample of the gingival sulcus; isolation source: swab sample of gingival sulcus... | reverse complement strand
AATCCCATTATTACCTTTGTTTTGCTGGAAATCATGCTGGCTCTGGATATCCAGTGGTTCCCCATCACCCCTGTACCTGCCATGGCATTTGTGGGGGCAGGGCTGGTTATCTGTGGTGCCATTATGGCCGTGGGGATAAAACAGAGTGAAACCAGTTGAGATGCTTTATCAAAAGTCGGAATGGAAAATATGAAACAGATGGAGAAAAATGAGGATGGGGTGAGTGACGGGACTTGAACCCGCGGCCACCAGGGCCACAACCTGGTGCTCTACCAACTGAGCTACACCCACCGCATGAATCAAGGCTATATATCAGGAACGGTTCCTTTTTTCAACCTGTTTTTTTCTTTGCCCTGATTCTCCATCAAAATCTACCTGCGGCCTTGCTTTCCGCCGCATCCCCCTGCGGTGTATGGCAAATACGCCCCGAGCACTGCTTTTTCTCCACCTTGAATCCGGCATCTTCCTGGAGATCAGGAAACTGGTGAGGTTTCATGGAAATCAAATGGTTATAAAATCAGATGGCGGATTTGGGTTTGCCATTGATTCTTATCTGAGGTCCCATTGTTTTGATCTTGTAGGCACACGCCCGCTTGTCTCTTTGGCAGGTTTTTGGTATTACACCAGATCATTATGGAAATTATGGAAAAGACAGCCTTTATTTTTGGTATTACCGGGCAGGACGGAGCACTTCTTGCCAAATTTTTACTGGACAAATCCTATCGGGTGGTTGGTGCCACCAGAAACCTGGAAAAACGCCATCTGAATCTGGAAATATTACAGATTCAGGACCGCATCTGCCTGGTTTCATATACCTCACTCCAGGATATCCCTGAATTGCTTTCCACCTATCAACCCCAGGAGATCTATCATCTTTCTGCCCAGAGTTCTGTGGGGTTGTCATTTCAGCAGCCTCTTGCGGCCTTTGAAAGTATTGTCCCTCCTGCAATTACCATTCTGGAAGCGGTTCGCACCATTGGCTTGCCTGCAAAATGTTTCCATGCAGGTTCCAGTGAATGTTTTGGAGATTCTGGAGACAGTGCTGTAACGGAGGAAACCCCTTTTTCTCCCCAAAGTCCTTATGCAGTGGCCAAGGTGTCGGCACATTTTCAGGTGGCAAGTTACAGGGATTTATTTGGCATATTTGCCTGTACAGGATTTTTGTATAACCATGAATCTTTTCTCCGTCCCAGGGAATTTGTTACCCAAAAAATTGTCACAACGGCCTGTGATATTGCCCGGGGCAAGGCAGACCTGCTGACCATGGGAAATCTTTCCATACAAAGGGATTGGGGATGGGCACCGGAATATGTGGAGGCCATGTGGTTGATGTTACAGCAGGATCAGCCGGAAGATTATATCATTGCCACAGGAAAGACCATGAGCCTGGAAACCTTTGTTTCCGAGGTGTTTGAAAGATTGGGGCTGGATTGGAAGACCTATACCAGACAGGATGCCCGTTTTTTTCGTTCGTCAGATGTGCCTACTCATCGGGCAAATCCCGGGAAGGCAAAAGAGAGACTTGGTTGGCAGGCGCGGCTGGATGGCCGGGATGTGGCCAGAAAAATGGTAGAAGCACAATTGGCCATGGATGGAATTCATTGACAATTGCGTAAAAATATACAGACAGGAATGAGTACACAATGAGAAAAAAGGCATTGATTACAGGGATCACCGGACAAGATGGTGCATACCTTGCCGAATTTTTGATGGAAAAAGGCTATGAGGTGCATGGTATCAAACGCAGGGCCTCTTCCTTTAATACCCAGCGCATAGACCATTTATATCAGGAAGAACAGGTCAGGGACCGTCAACTGATTTTGCATTATGGTGATATGGCCGATGCCCTGAATCTGGCAAATATTGTCCAAAAGGTTCAACCGGAAGAGGTGTATAACCTTGCTGCCCAGTCCCATGTGGCAGTTTCTTTTCAGGAGCCTGAATATACAGCAGACGTGGTTGGCCTTGGCACCCTTCGCCTGTTGGAAGCCGTTCGTCACCTTGATCATGAATGCCGGTTTTATCAGGCTTCTACTTCGGAACTTTTCGGCAAGGTACAGGAATTCCCCCAGACAGAGAAGACTCCTTTTTACCCCCGTTCTCCCTATGCCACGGCAAAATTATATGCCTACTGGACGGTGGTCAATTACAGGGAAGCCTATGATATGTATGCCTGTAACGGAATTTTATTTAACCATGAGTCTCCATTGCGGGGGGCAACCTTTGTGACCAGGAAAATTACCAGGGCCCTGGCACGTATTGTCCTTGGTATGTCGGACTGTTTGTATCTCGGTAATCTGGATGCCAGGAGGGATTGGGGGCATGCCAGGGATTACGTACGAATGCAATGGCTGATGCTCCAGCAGGAAGAACCTGAGGATTTTGTTATTTCCACGGGAACCCAATATTCCGTGAGGGAATTTGTAGACAGGGCAGCCCGCTGTCTTGGATTGATATTGGAATTCCAGGGCACGGGCGTGGATGAAATCGGAGTAATCTCCTCCATTGATATGGAAATTCTCAGGGATTTGGGCATTCCAACAGATGGCATTCACTTGAAACAGGGAGATGTGATTGTCAGGGTGAATCCCAGATATTTTCGGCCGACAGAAGTAGCAACCCTGCAGGGAGATCCTTCCAGGGCAAGGGAAAAATTGGGATGGAAGCCGAAAATTTCCTTTGAAGAAATGGTCAGGGAAATGACCCTTTGGGATCTCCGGGAAGCCGGAAAGGAAAAAGTTTCTTCCCAGTAGCTTTGCCATGTTCTGGGACGTATGGAACCAATCAGAATTCATGGCCTGATTTCAAAATTGGGAACAGGGCCTTGCAGTGTATTCGTACAGACGCTGCAAGGGAACACGACGGAAAGTGCCGCCGTAGCTGGTGTTTTGATGATGGACAGGGACACATAAAAGATCTTGACCCCCAATTGGTTATTGGGTATTCATTTAGCTTTATACAAATTTCATATGAATTTCATGTGGGTTCGGGGACGAAAGAAGATGAAGCGTTGTGCAACGGTAAAAAGAGAAACCAGAGAAACCCAGATTGAGGTATTTCTGGATCTGGATGGTGCGGGGAAGGCCTCTGTGTCAACGGGGATTCCTTTTTTTGATCACATGCTTACGGCGTTTGCCGTCCATGGATTTTTTGATTTGACCATTCAGGCAACGGGCGACCTTGAGGTGGATTTTCATCATACGGTGGAAGACACAGGGTTGGTGCTGGGCCAGGCCCTGGATGAGGCATTGGGCGACAAAAAGGGCATTGTTCGCTTTGGTCAGGCAGGGGTGCCCATGGATGAGGCCCTGTCCCAGGTGCACATTGATTTGTCCAATCGCCCCTATCTTGTGTACCAGTTCCCGGATGATCTGAAAGTCACTGCTCCTGTTGATTCCTGGCTTGCAAGGGAATTTTTCCAGGCCTTTGCCGTGAAAGGTGCCTGCAATCTGCATATCAATGTCCTGTACGGCCACAATGAACACCACGCTCTGGAAGCCTCTTTCAAGGCAATGGGCAGGGCCTTGCATGCCGCCAGCAGAATCAATGAAAACATTGTGGACACCCTTTCCAGCAAGGGCTGTCTGTAGGCAGCATTTTTCGGTCAGAAGTTTATATGAAAGTTGCTATAAGAATCTGAATTACTTTTATTATTCTTTGTGACCCAATCTGGAGGATTCCATACCCAGTCAGCCCGTGGCTGTCATATAAAAATTTGTATTACATCGTCTTGACGTCTGTGCTTCTGTGATTATCTTCTTGTGTTGTTTTTTATTGGATCAGAATGTGGAGTTTCCGGCGGTCTTCCCATGCATATCCCTGAACATAAAATATCTGAAATCCTTGCCGCTTCTGATATTGTGGATGTGGTTTCGGAAGCGGTCATGCTGAAAAAATCAGGGCGGAATTTTTTTGGCCTTTGCCCTTTCCATTCTGAAAAAACCGGCTCTTTTTCCGTGAATGCATCCAAGCAGATATTTTATTGTTTTGGGTGTCATGCCGGCGGCAATGCCCTGGCCTTTGTGATGAAATACCACGGGATCAGTTTCCCGGAAGCGGCCAAAATGCTGGCAAGAAAATACTCCATCCCTCTGGAATTGGAGGATGCCGATCCTGCCAAACGCCAGAAGGCAAACGAAAGGGAAGCCCTGTTCCGTCTGAACAAAAAGGTGATGGGGTATTATGCTGATAGATTGAAAAATGCTTCCGATGCCGGACATGCCAGAAAATACCTGACAGACCGGGGCATCAGTTCCGAGATCATTGACCAGTTTTATCTTGGTCATTCCCAGGACAGCTGGGACGGGGTGATCCGTTTGTTCCGAAAGGAAAAGGTGGGGCAGAAGACAGGGCTGGATTCGGGGCTTGTGATTCCAAGGAAGCAGGGCAACGGTTTTTATGACCGCTTTCGGAACCGGCTCATGTTTCCCATATTTGATATCAATATGCAGGTGGCAGGTTTTGGCGGCAGGGTCATGGATGACGGCGTTCCCAAGTACCTGAACTCACCGGAAACCATGGTGTATCACAAGGGAAAAATCCTCTATGGGCTGCATGCGGCCAAGCAGCATTGCAGAACATCCGGGGTTGTGTACATTGTGGAAGGGTATTTTGATTTTTTGTCCCTGTATCAAAAGGGTATTAAAAATTGCGTGGCAACCCTTGGAACGGCCCTTACCACGGATCATGTTCGGGTTCTGAAAGGCTATGCCAAAAAGATGATTCTTGTCTTTGATTCAGATACCGCAGGGCTGAATGCTGCCAAACGAAGCATTCAGCTGTTTTTGAATGAGGGCGTGGAGACCCGTATCCTTGTACTTCCTGAGGGCAGTGACCCTGATTCCTTTATCATGGGACAGGATGGGGAAGCCGTTGCTGCATGGGAACAAAAGGCAGGGGAAGCAAAAAACATGATGGAATTCCTTTTTGATTTGTCTCGCCAGAACCATGGGTTTTCCTTGGAAGGGCGGTTGGCAATTCTGGAGGAAATGAAAGAGTATCTTGTACACATCAAGGACAGCGCCCTTCGTTCCCTGTATATTCGCCAGGTGGCTGAATACCTGGGCATTGATGAAAAGGCGGTACTGGAAAAGGTCCGGGAAAAGATCCAGACAGGCAGCAAACGTCCTGCAAATTTTCGGGAAAATGCAGGTGACAGGCCAGATGCTGTTTCTGCCACATCCCTGCAATCGGATCCCAGGGAGGAGCAGATTATTACCATGATGCTTTCCTGCCCGGAAGTAATCGGGATGGTTGTGGAAAGTAAGGTACTGGAGGCATTCTATTCTGACAGGCTCAGGGGCATTGCCACAATGATTATCGACAGCGGCTTTGGCCAGCATGGCAATGTGAATGAGCTTTTGAGTCAGATTCCCTTGCCCCGGGATCAGGAATTTGTTGTCGCCCTTTCCATGAAAGGCGATTGGGAAGATGGGCAGGATATGACCGCAGCGGCCGAGACATTGATTCGCCGTATTATCCGGGTAAGGAAAAAGGAAGAAAATCCCATTGTGTCCCGGATTATCAGTGCACAAAAAGACGGGCAGGAAGATATTTTTGAGCTTTTGCGGCAGAAGCAGCAGGAAATACAGACATTGCATCATCATGGGGAAAGATGATTTTGTTCCCATGTAGTGTATATAATTGGATATTAATTAAATTGGGAGAAGATATATGACAGACAACATATCCAGTTCTTTGGAAAAACTTGGGATTTCTCCAGAAATACTGGAAGGTCTCAAACAAAAGGGTCAGAAAAACGGTTCCCTGACCTTTGCTGAAATTAATGAAGTAATTTCCGGTTCCATTGATTCTTCCGAGCAAATAGAGGATTTCATTCAGGAATTCAAAAAAATGGGCATTGAATTGGTGGAGGAAGATGCCCCTGCTGCAAAATTAGCGGATGCCGACGCCGGCAAAAATACCGAAACACAGGCTGCCAAGCCCGAGAAAAAAGCAAAAAAGAATCCATTCGCCGAGAAAAATGAAAAGGATGATTTGGAATTTGGTGCGGTTACTGACCCTGTGAAAATGTATTTGAAGGAAATGGGCATGATTACCCTTCTAAGTCGGGAAGGGGAAATTGAAATTGCCAAAAAGATTGAGTCCGGCGAACGGGCCGTGCTTCGTGTCATGCTGGATTGCCCTTTGTCCTTGAATCTGATTTTCAATTACGGGGACAGGATGGAAAAAAAGCTCATTCGACCCAAGCATGTGCTGCGGGATGTGGATGAGGGTGACGGCGCTGTTGATGAAGAGTCCAAGCAGGAAAAATTTCTGGCAGACCTTGCCACCATACGTAAAATTCATGAGGAAAATCAGTCCATTCGGGAAGAACTGGAAACGGTAAGTAAGAGAACCAAGCGCTTTCAGGAACTTCATTCCCAGATGTTTGAAAATACCGAAAAGATATTTGAAGTCCTCAAAGGATGGCGCTTTGAAACGACCATCGTGGATTCCATTGAGAAGAATATTCGAAATACCATCCAGTGGTTTGCCAGTATGGATAATTTGCTGGTGGAATGTGCCAAGACTTTCCGGGTTGCGGCAAGTACCCTTGTCCGGCAGGTTGCCGATGAAAAGCAGTTTATTGAATGGGCCACAGGACGGGCTGACATTACAGAAAAAACTGCTAAGCAGTTGGTCAAGGACCTGAATGAAATTCTTGGGCAGATTGAGGATAAAAAATCCCTCATCAAAGGGGATACGGACAAGCTCAGTGATATTGTCGCAGGCATTGACAAGGGTAGAAGAAATGCAGACAGGGCCAAGCAGGAACTGGTTCGGGCCAATTTGCGGCTTGTGGTCAGTATCGCCAAAAAATACACCAACAGGGGATTGCAGTTTCTGGATTTGATTCAGGAGGGCAACATTGGTCTGATGAAGGCGGTGGATAAATTTGAATACCGCCGTGGGTACAAATTTTCCACCTATGCCACGTGGTGGATTCGTCAGGCCATTACCAGGGCTATTGCCGACCAGGCAAGAACCATTCGAATTCCTGTACATATGATTGAAACCATTAATAAACTCATTCGTACCTCCCGGTATCTGGTGCAGGAAATGGGAAAGGAACCCTCGCCGGAAGAAATTGCCGAGAAAATGGAAATCCCCATTGAAAAGGTTCGCCGGGTGTTGAAAATTGCCAAGGAACCCATTTCTCTGGAAACTCCCATTGGAGAGGAAGAGGACAGCCATTTGGGAGATTTCATTGAAGACAAGAAATTTTCCATTCCTTCGGAAGCGGCCATTGATTTGAGTCTGGCAGAGCAAACCCGGAAAATTCTGGCAACCTTGACTCCAAGAGAGGAAAAGGTCTTGCGTATGCGCTTTGGTATCGGGGAAAAATCAGACCATACCCTGGAAGAAGTGGGCAGGGATTTTACCGTTACAAGGGAAAGAATCCGCCAGATTGAGGCAAAGGCATTACGCAAACTTCGCCATCCCACAAGGAGTAAGAAACTGAAAACCTTTATTGAAAATTAGCCAATCCGGTTTATCAGGAAAGTTTTTTCATAAAATATAAAAAGGGAACCATCCGTGAAATCTTCGGATGGTTCCCTTTTGGTTTTTATATTTATTGAGAGGATTAGTGTTCTTCGTATCCGTCCTCCCGGGTTTTATGCACGGTGCCGTGGGCATGTTCCGGTGGTGCGTAAATGGAATATACTTTCAGATTTTCGCTTCCGGTGTTGGTGACATTGTGCCATTTGCCTGCCGGAATAAAGACGGCAAAATCATCAGAGGCTTTTTGCTCAAAGGAAAGATTGTCCTTTGAATCGCCCATCTGTACCAGCCCTTCTCCTTGTTCCACCCGCAAAAACTGGTCATGATCGTTGTGGACTTCCAGACCAATGTCCTCACCGGGCTTGATGTTCATCAGGGTTAACTGCAAATTTTTTCCCGTCCACAGGGCAGTACGATAATTTTCGTTTTTCAGGGTCATTTCTTCGATGTTCACCACAAAAGGTGCATCGCCGTAGTCTTTTAATTCCATATAACCTCCTTATGTTATATTTTGTAAGTTTTCATTGCCGAAAGATTTTTTGCCTTTGACCTGGTTTCATACAAACATTGGATGAAACCAGGTCCATCCATAAAATGATATGCATTTTTTAGACAATGGCAACTTATTTTTTACTCGAATGGAATTTGAACCTTTGATGATTGAAATGAGAGGGATAAGGTATATGCTTGACATATGCTTGCCAAGGGAGGTATATGTAGACACATGATAAACATATGCAAGAGGAGAGGGGAATGCGAACCGTTGCAATATTTTCAAATGGCAAAAATCAGGCAGTCCGTTTGCCAAGAGACATGGAATACCAGAAGGTCAAGGAATTGGAAATCATGAAGCATGGGGATGTCATTACTTTGCGGCCTGTGCGTCCCGGTTGGATGTCATTTGCAGAGTTGGAAGAGGCGGACAATGACTTTTTAACCCATCGGAAAGATGTAGTAGTCAATGAAGGACGGTTTGATTTTGAAGAAGAAAATTGATTATATGCTCGATACCTGCATCTGTTCTTTTATCATGAGGAAGCTGCCAATTCATGTGCTTGAAAAACTTCAAGCCGCAGTGAGCAAACAGCATAGAATCGTGATTTCGGCCATCACATATCAGGAAATGCAATTTGGGTTACTTGGGAAAAAGGCTTCTCCAAAACATGCCTTACTGGTCGCTGGATTTCTAAATCGTCTTGATGAGGTCCTTCCCTGGGATAAAGATGCTGTTGATGCAACAACCGAGGTAAAAAAGCAACTCATGGCAAGGGGCACACCCATTGGGAATAATGATACCGCCATTGCTGGGCATGCAATTTCGGCTGGTTGCGTGTTGGTCACAAATAACACTCGTGAATTTTCACGGGTTGAGGGACTTAGACTTGAAGATTGGGTTATTAACACAAGCTCCCACGGGAAATAGCGAAGTGGAGACAGGATAGATTGTGTAAAGTTTTTCATCGTCGGTCGGGGCACATGGCGCAGGAAAAAGAGCAAAAAAATAACAGGGAAGGTTTTATCCTTTTTTATCCTTGAAAATTCGGAGTGGCATTCCGAATTTTCAAGGATGTCCATATGATTCAAAGAATATCACATGTCCATACAAATTATCTGTAAGTCATCTATCTGATATTGAATGAAAAATTGTCATGGGTTTTTCTAAATCTTTTTTTGGGTCATCCGATTTAGTTGCTCGAAAATAGAGCATTCCGCCGTTGGTGGTGACGGAAGTGAAATCCAGATTGTTTGCGTGGCAGGCACGGGCCAAATCGTCTGTGGTCAGGGTGTGAAGCTGGGGATGATTGGAATATTTTTTCCAGCCCTTGTCAAAATCCTTATCAAGCCCCAGGACTGGTAATGCCCCAATCAAAGTCCCCTGAGAATTAAGACTGCTGGCAGCAGCCCTGGTTGCCGCCTGCCAGTCTGGGATCATGTGCAGGGCGGTATCTGTAATCACCAGGTCAAAACTGCCTTCGGGGAAAATCTGTTCTTCGGCATTTCCCCGAATCAAACGGCAACTTGAAAAGCCTTTTTTCCCGGCACGCTTCGCAGCTTTTTTCAACATTTCGTATGATAAATCAAGCCCGGTATAGTCATTATCCTTGTCCATGCAGGCAATAAGTCCGCCTGTTCCGCAGGCCAAATCAAGAATTTTCGCCTTGCGGACAGAACCAATAAGTCCCTGCCATATACTCTGGTGCCGTGCAGGATTGGCCCTATGAAGCCTTGGCCGGATAAGATATCTCATGGCCAAATCATAGATCGGAGAAAAAAAACGAAATTGTCTTTTGTTTTTTTCATTGGCCGCAGACAGATTGTCGGGCAAAAGATCAATGATATTGTTTTTATCTGGTGTAGGAAAGGTCATGTTCTCTATAAATGGATGCGTCCAAATCTATATCTTGTTAAGCATACCCTGATTCCCATCAAAATGCCACCTGCGGAGTCAGAGAACTGGTAAGATGGAGTGAAAATCAAATAAGGGGCAAGACTAGAACATAATCTCAAAAAGTGTAATATTATTCTGTTATAATAACAAAAAATAAGTACATAAATCTGCCTTTATTCTAATATAGAAAACCTGGCTCTCTGAGCCAGGTCAGAGTTCAAAGGCTTTGCCCTTTGAACAGCCCATTGTTATTCCAACTGTTGAGTTGTTCCCACAACATTAAGAAGGAATAACAAATGAGCCGGTTTAGAAAATTATCACAAACTATATGGCATTGCCAATACCATATAGTTTTTGTACCGAAGTACCGATTAAGGATATTAACAGGAGATGTAGGTTTAGAAATTGATAGATGCATTAGGGCCTTTAGTGAACAGCAAAATGCTGAGGTCATCGAATTGAATGTTCAAATTGATCATGTGCATTTGTTGGTAATGATCCCTCCTAAAGTATCAATTTCCAATTTTGTGGGAACCATAAAAGGAAGAAGTGCAATACGAGTATTTAATAAATTTAGCCACCTAAAGCGTAAGCCCTATTGGGGTAACAAATTTTGGTCAAGGGGTTATTGTGTGGATACGGTTGGTTTAGATGCAGACAAAATCAAAAAGTATGTTAAATATCAACAACGAATAGAGCAGAGTAAAGAGAAATAGAAATAGGGGACAACTCACTTTGCCTCCTCAGGAGGCAAGGTAATTTTATCCCCTTTTAGGGGTTAATCCAAGACCGGCCCCTCAGGGGTCGGATTCTTTATTTTATACTTGAAAGAGTGTGAATTCAGGTTCAAGCACAGAGGCTAGGATCTTTACAAATTCATGTTATAAATCATAAGAAGAAATCCTCTGTTCTGGTCTTGACTCTTATATTATAAATCGATAAATAATGGTAAGAAAGCTCGGTATACAAACACCAACAGTCCTTCCAAATATCAGATTGTCATACCAAAGAAGGTTCAAAAACCTTCGGAGCTGAAGCCCGGACAAAAGATACGTGCCCTTGAATATGATCGTCGTATTGAGTTGATACTTGAGATCAATTTTTGCACTGAAAGGATTCCTTAAAGGAATCAATATAAACGGGCTGTTCAAAATCTTAAGGGGTATAAATGCTATGCTCTTTTCATCAAATCCACCCATTGTCTGGAAAAGTTTACCGGCTTGCGGGATAGTGCATCGTGAATCCTTTCTATATAGAAGTTTCTGTACGTTACTAAATTGCTTTCATTGTTCGTTGTGGGCCGAGTCTGGAGGATGGCATTCCCGGTCGGCCTGTTGCCGTTATACCCAAAATCCATCGCCTAATTTTATAACTGCTTGTGATTCCTATAAATATTAAATAGTATTG
>PDWI01009329.1_pt1 | contig 11302 bp, 9 predicted proteins | sample 1430891 | NCBI WGS metagenome assembly PDWI01 (sample SAMN01162508, study PRJNA174530) | Oral metagenome, whole genome shotgun sequencing project. | biome: Marine environment; feature: Marine mammal; material: Swab sample of the gingival sulcus; isolation source: swab sample of gingival sulcus... | reverse complement strand
TGCTGCGCCATTACTAACACTTAAGATAAGATCTTGACCCTCTAAAAAAGAGGTGTATTTTGCATCAGCACCCAATCCAAGAATAACCCGAGTATTATCACCATTCACCAAGGTCTGTGCTGAATTTACAACACTATTAGATAAGTTCTTAGTTTGGTTTGGCAATGTACTCGAAACTGACTTAAAGTCTAAAATCAATCTATCACCAAATTGATATGCCTCTGGCATCACAGGTTGCCCCGCAAAGCTGAATCTCAATTCAGCCGAATTTTCACTCGATTGTGAGCTTGACAAGTTGGTAATCTGAGCATTCTCAGCCATCACTGACTGAGAAAGTGCCAGCATACCTATGGTCAATGCAGATATTGTGAAGTTTGCAGATACCGAGCCCATCTTCATTTTATTTTTACCTAAAGTCATATGTTATTCCTCAAAAATGCCATTATATTATTAACTGGTTACTGGTTTGGTTAAATGAACAAGAATTAACTAATTGGAGAAACCAACGATTCTGGTTTTTCAACAAATCCAGAACTACTATCTGGTACAATCTGAATTAAGTTAATTTGAGTTGGCGTAATTTCAACAATACGACCATCGTTTGCACCAATATAATCACCAACTTTCACATTTGTTACCGTGCCATCAGGGCGTTGCACCAATCCAAACTCTTCACCTGAAGGGGCAACAATAACACCTCGGTACACCAATTCACTTAGCTCATATTCTTCCAAAGGTTCTTTTTTACGAGTCAAGTCAGGCTTGATGCCATTATCATCTTGATTTGGTAGTTGCTGATTTAACAAGCTAGGAGGCATAAAAGGACTACGTTGTTTATTTGCACTATACACAAAGTCTTCAACAGGCTTCGGTGTCGGTGGTGGCTTAATAGGTTGAGACTTCGAGTTGCGGATATCAGACATGTCTTTTTCAGCAACTGCTATTCTATCCGCACAGCCAGTCATTCCTATTAATAACGTACTTACCAATAGAACTATATGACGCTTCAAAGGGTTTTGTAAATTACTTAGCTTTATCATTGGTTTTTTCCCCTACATCATCAGACTTAATATCCTTAGAACGATAAGTTTTTGTTTCCAAAGTCAGCTCTAAGTTATCAACCTCTTCCATATTAATATTGTTGGAGTTAGCCTCTTTGATAGTAACTTCAAAGTCATGAATTGTCATAATTCTAGGTAAACCTGCAATACCACTGATAAAGGTACCAAACTGATGATAATCGCCCACCGCTTCAATTTTTATTGCCTGCTCAATAAAGAATTCTCTTTGATCTTCTTTTTTAACAGTTATTTTTCTAAATCTAATATTAGAACCAACACCTGTCATGTTAAGACTACGAACCAATTCAGGAACACGTGTATCTTTTGGCAACTGATCGAGCAGAGAATTGAATTCTGTCTCCATTTGGGCAATTTGATTCTTATATTCATCAAGATGACGAGCCTTGGACTCTTTTTCTCGATAGGTATCTAAAAGAGCTTGCTTTTCATTTTCCGCCGCCTTAATGTCATCCATTTTTGGACTAACTAATAAGAAGTATGTCAGCACAGCCGCCAAAATAAGGATCAACAGCAAAATAGTCACCTTCACAACCGCTGGCCAACTGCCATAGTTATTATTATCAAGTGACTGAAAACTTTGACTAAACTCTTTAAAAGACATCGACTGTTTTTTCTTGATGGCCTTTTTTGACTTCTTGCCTTTTTGTGGCTTTTTAGTTCTACCTTTAAGTGCCATTAGTTACTACCTCCAGCATCAGCTTGCTCACCATCTTTTGTCTCATCATCTTCTACTTTGTCAACGATTTTAGTCGTTACTTCAAACTTGACATAATTACTTTCAGGATACACAACTTCTTTTGATTTTTTGCTTGGCAGTTTCTCTTCATTTTTTTCAATAAACTTAACCGCCGAGTCATTCATCCATTGACTAGCGTCAAGATTACGGAGCAAGTTAGAGACAACATTAGGATTATCCGCTCTGCCCGTCAGCGTGACCACGTCACCTTCTCTTTTCATATTGGTTAGATAAAGGACATCAGGCATTGCCCTTGCCATATCATCCCACACTCGAACAGGAATAGGACGACGCCCTTGTAAGTTTTGAATCACTTCCATCCGAGCAATAATCTCTTCACGACGTTGCTCTAAGTCTTCAATTTCCTTCAATACACCATCAAGTCGTTCATTTTCTTGAGTAATAAGCTGATTTGCTGAACGTTGATCGGTTAGTTGTTGGTCAAAAAAGAACCATGTAGCAAACGCACCGGCGGCGGCTAACAGACAAACAACAAAAATAATTGTCATAAATTCTTTGTTTTTTCTCTGTCTTTGTTCTTCACGCCAAGGTAATAAGTTAATACGAGCCATTAGTCAAAGCTCCTTAGTGCTAGCCCACAAGCGGCCATCAAGCTTGGGGCATCAATCGCCAATTGTTCATTATCAACACGCTTATCTACAGACATATTTGCAAAAGGATTTGCAACTGTTACCATAGTGCCCAGTTTTTGTTCTACCATATTTACCAGACCAGGAATAGCAGCACTACCACCACACAATACAATGTGATCAATGTTGTTATACTGACTGGAGGAATAATAAAACTGCAATGAACGCGTAATTTGTTGAATAATATTATCCATAAAAGGAGTCAGAACCTCACCAAAATAATCATCAGGCAAGGTCTGTTCACGTTTATAGGTCGTCGCTTCTTCATAAGTCAGTCCATAGCGAGATTGAATGGTTTCTGTCAGCTGAGCTCCGCCAAACAGTTGTTCACGACTATAAACAAACTCTCCATCTTTAGCGATATAAAGTGTCATTTGTGTATGACCAATATCGACCAAGGCAACCAATTCTGGGGTATTGGGTAAAGAATCAACCATCAAACCAAACGCCCTTTCAATAGCATGTGATTCAATATCAATTACCTTAGTATTCAACCCAGCAAGTGCCAAAGTATCCACCCGTGTTTCTACGTTCTCAGAACGCGAAGCCGCCAACATGACCTGCACCATTTCTGGATCAATCTCCGATTCTCCCATCACTTCAAAATCGATATTGACTTCATCCAGTGGATATGGAATATACTGTTCTGCATCTAAACGAATCTGAGCTTCACGTTCTGTATCACTCATAGCTGCATCCATGTCAATGATTTTAGTAATCACAGCAGCACCAGAAACGGCAGTCGCGGCTTGTTTTGTGTCGATACCCGCTTTTTTAGCAGCCACACTAACAACTTCCGCAACGGCTTCAGAATCAGCGATGCTTCTATCCACAACCAATCCAGGTGCTAAAGATTCAATGGCATAAGATTTAAGATGGAAAAATCGTCCTTGACGTTGAAGCTCAACCATCTTAACAGAGGTCGCTGTTACATCCACGCCGACGAGTTGTTGAGTTTTTTTTGAAGAAAATAGTCCCACAGACTCATTCCTTATATAATTACAATAATTTTTTAATAATGTTTCACATCTCTAACAATACGTTACTTGACTGTTATATTCAAGAGAAAATGTATTTTTTTTGATATTTTTAACTTTTTCTAGGACGGATGGTAGTCAAGCCTGTATAATGTACAGTAACTTGATGTATTATACACTCTTTTGAGTTATACTTGAATAGGTTGAATTAAATATTATCTTAAATTTTACTAACATTAGTAGAGAAATTAGTTTTATATGTCTCCTTCAGTTACCCCTCTTCGTATTCTACGTTTTTTTATTGGCTTAGTTTTGGCTTTGGTAGCTTTAGTTGCCATTATGCTAATTGCTGTTCCTGTTGGTTTCTATGGTATGGCTCTCTATTTAGAGCCTGATCTGCCTAGCGTTAAAGAAATAAAAACGCAACCTCAGCAAATGCCTTTGCAAATATACAGCCATGATAATTTATTAATTGGTCAATGGGGTGAGAATCGTCTGTCTCTTCCCGTTGATTATGATGAGATTCCTGAAGATATGGTTCATGCTTTACTGGCGGCTGAAGACTCATCATTTTTTGAGCACTCTGGAATTAGTGTCAAGGGACTAGGGCGTGCCATTACTCAACTAATGACCGATGATGATTCGCAAACGGGCGGTTCAACCATCACCATGCAGGTGGCAAAAAACTATTTTCTAACGCCAGATCAAACATTTAAACGCAAGCTAACTGAGCTGTTCTTGTCTCGTAAGATTGAGCAAGAGATGAGTAAAGATGAAATTCTCACACTTTATGTTAACAAAATTTATCTTGGTGAGGGTGCTTATGGCATTAAGGCTGCTGCTAAACGCTATTTCAGTAAATCATTAAATAACTTAACCACCGCAGAAATCGCTGTATTAGCAGGTCTTCCTAAAGCTCCATCGGATAACAATCCAGTTGAAAATCCTGAACAAGCAAAAATTCGCCGTGATTGGATTTTAAAAAGAATGTTTAATTTAGGTTTTATCACAAAAGATGAATACCAAACTGCTGTTGAAGAGCCGATTACTCTTAATCTCTATGAAGATAGCATAGATCATAAAATGCCTCATCTCGCTGAAATGGCACGCTACTCATTGGTTAAGCAATTTGGTAAAGAGGTGATGAATAGCGGTTGGCGAGTACGTTTGACCGTTGATAGTAAGGTACAAGATAAAGCAGATGCTATCATGCGTAAGCGTCTTATTAGCTATGACCGCCAGCATGGTTGGCGTGGTGCGGAAGCTAAAGCTGAGGACAATAAGCCTTTAAGTAATTTTAATACTTTTTACAATATGCATCCTGTGAAAGTCACTAAGGTTGCTAGACATAGCTTTACTGCAGAAACCAAAGATGGTAAAGAGATAAAAGTTTACTGGTCGGGAATGAAATGGGCTCGTAAGTATTATAGTGCCAATCGTGTCGGACGTTATCCTGCCAATGCTTCGCGCATAGTATCAGAAGGCGATATCGTACGAGTGACCCCTTATAATGATGGCAAATCATGGCGACTGGTTCAAGTGCCTAAGATTCAAGGTAGCTTAGTTTCTATCAATCCTGAGACCGGTTCATTGATTGCAGTTGTTAGTGGCTTTCATTATGGTCATAGTAAGTTTAATCGTGCCACCGATGGCTGGCGACAACCTGGTTCTACCATTAAGCCATTAATATACTCGGCAGCCTTAGAAAAAGGCTATCGTCCAAACAGTATCATTTCTGATAGTCCCCTACGTATTGGGAACTGGCGACCTCGTAATTCAGATGGTCGCTATTATGGCCCGATGACATTGCGTCGTGCCTTGTATCTTTCTCGCAACCTTGTTTCCATTCGCTTACTACGATCGGTCGGTATGGCAAATGCCCGTAATTTACTGGATCAATATGGTCTGGATAAAGATAAACTTCCTACCACTTTGTCATTAGCCTTGGGAACAGGGCAGGCATCGCCATTACAGATGGCAACAGCTTATTCAACCTTTGCTAATGGTGGTCATCGAATTCAACCCTATTTAATAGAGCAAATTTATAACTTTGACCATGAGTTGATTTATCAAGCTAACCCTGCCAGAGCTTGTGCCGTTTGTTATAACGACAAGCTTGAAAAATTAAACAAAGAGCAACAAAAGAAAATTGATGCCTATATTGCTAAAAATATCGGTAACGATTCTTTTGTGGATGTTCAAGGGTTAAATACACCCGTAGCAACCACCCTATCAGATTTAGCCGAATTAGAGAAAAAAATTAAAGAAATAGATGCTAAGAACTCTCAGCTTGCAGAAGAGGAAACAAAAGAAAATGAAAACAGTGAAACAGAAATAAAATCAACAGATAAGACAGATGAGTCACAAAACAAACCAAAAAATACAAAGAAAAATACGGCTGACGCCAGTGCCAAACTTGATCGAATGAAAGTGTATCCAACACTTTATAATCGTGCAGAACAAGCACCACGCATACTCTCACCTTATGTTGCTTATGAAATGGCAAACATTCTAAGAGATGTCATTCAGCGTGGTACGGCAACTCGTGCAAAAAAACTTGGACGTTCTGATATCGGTGGAAAAACAGGAACAACCAACAACTTTCGTGATGCTTGGTTTGCAGGCTTTCATCCAACCAATGCCACTGTGGTCTGGATGGGCTTCGATACTCCATCTACCCTAGGACGTCGCCAATATGGTGGGCGTTTGGCACTGCCTGTGTGGATGGATTGGATGCGTTATCAATTAAGAGGCGTACCAACACAATGGGTCAGCCTAAACAACCAAGCAAAATCAAAAAAAGAAAAGAAACACACCATCGACATTACTGAAGATGGAACGATAGACTCTGAAAATAGTAAAGAAAATAATGACGAACATAAACCCAATTTACCAGAGGGGAAATCATATCGTCGTAAAGCACCTATGCCAGCTCCTTTCACCTCAAACAACAGTTATTTTAACAACCGAACAAGCACACAACAAACAGCACAAGGCAATCAAAAGATCCAAAGACAATCTCTTGGTCAACCGCAATATCAGACTCAGTACCAAAAAAAATCACAAGCTCAACGACAAAGAGAAGTAATTGCAAGAAGACAAGCACTTGCAAAAAGGCAGGCTCAAGCTCAGCGAGCACTTAAGACCCAACAGTCTCAAAAAGTGCTACAACAAAACAGCAACAGACCATCGGCAAATACAGCAACAGCCAATGTAAGTAGCATGAATACAAACAACTCGCAAGGGACTGCAAATATACAATGGACTAATGCCAACAATACACAAAATACACAAATAAAATCAGCAAGACAAGTTAACCTAAATGTGACTAAGGTGAACGAGTTACCACCAATGCCTGGAAGTAATAACTAATTTGCTGTCAAGATAGTAATAGTAAGTGATAATTTACTAGTATCTGACTATAAGCCGGTTATCAAAAAGACAACAGTAACGATTATATTGCTACTAGAGATGCTGATATTGTAAAAATTTTGTATAATCTATCGACTTTAGTCTTGATTATTGGTAAAGTGCTGATATAGTGACAGCTGATACCATAATTTATATTATGAGTTTATACCATAATAGAGAAATAGCGAAAAAAAACGGACAACTTGAGGTCATGATGAAAAAAACAACCACCAAAAAAACCTTATTCAAAAGCACATTGAAGAAATCATGCTTTTTGCTGACACCCTTATTAATGCTTTCTTGTAGTAGCCAATCCCCCGTACAAAATAAGCAAAACCCAAACTTGCCTGTCATAAAAACAGCACAACAGAACACTCAAGTGTCTAAAAAGCACAGCCCTAACCATCAACAACCGACTTATACGCCAACAACCAATATAACAGCTAAAACAACGACACCCAATTATAACCCTCACAGCAATAAAAATGGCTATCAAAGTTTTTATGACTGGAAGAATGACTTTGCACGCCGTGCCATTGCTAAAGGCTATAACAGCCATGATGTTCAACGCCTATTAGACACGGCACAATATAACTCTCGAGTGGTGTCATTAGACAAAAATCAAGCCGAATTTGTGAAAATGCCTTGGGAATACGTGGAAAATGCCGTTTCAGATAGTAAAATCCGCTTAGGTCAAAGTAAATTTGCCAACAACCCAAATACCTTTGGTAATATCAGTAACCAATACAGCGTATCTCCATACATAGTCACTGCCATATGGGGAATGGAGTCTTCTTATGGAGGCTTTACAGGTAACTCAAATATTGCTAGCTCCCTAGCAACCTTGGCCTATGATGGTAGACGCCGACAATTTGCTGAAAATCAGCTACTTGCGTTGCTAACACTGCTACAACGCGGCGACGTATCATGGTATAATCTGGATGGCTCGTGGGCAGGTGGTATGGGACACACACAATTTATCCCTGCAACATGGTTGGCTCAAGGTGTAGATGCTAACGGTGATGGCAGGCGTAACCCTTGGAATGCGGATGATGCTTTATCATCAACTGCTAATTATCTGACACGCTCAGGCTGGGTGCGTGGTCTGCAACCCTTTTATGAAGTAAGACTGCCTGCCCACTTTGACTATCTGCAAACAGGAGCAACTAAAAGCATTTCCCAATGGCAACAGCAAGGCGTTCAGCTGATGGGTGGCTATGCCAATGGGGCTAATAGCTCGACTCAAGCAACCCTTTGGTTACCTGCTGGTAAAGATGGTCCTGCCCTACTTACCACAAAAAACTTTAACGTTATTAAAGTTTATAACAACTCATCAAGCTATGCCTTGGGCGTTAGTTTATTAGCCAAAGAGATTGCAGGTCGAGGTGGACTCATCAAGGCATGGCCAAAATATGAACAGCCACTAACTAGAGGACAAGCGGTACAATTACAACAACGTTTGACTACCGCAGGTTTTGATACTAAAGGTGTGGATGGAGTGATTGGTCGTAACACTCGCAAGGCGTTTCAACGTTGGCAAGCAGTCAATGGTCAAATACCGGATGGATTTATCTGCCAGCGTACGGCTCAATCGTTAATTTGGTAGTTATTGGTTTACTTGCTGATTGGCTTTCTGATTGGCTTGCTCAGTAGATTAATGATTATATTTTTAAACCAATTTTTTAAACAACATAGTGGAAAATATGGCTGAATCGCAGCTAAATCTAGAACTTGATATAAAATACGACGCCAGTCTCAGTGATTTTTCTGGACCTGGTTGGTCGCCTATCGTTGACGCTGTTCGCCAGTTTCATATTGGGCTGATACACCAGCTATATTTATTCGGTGAGAATGGTACGGGCAAAACCCACCTATTGACTGCTATTTGTGAGTCTTTTGTTGAAATGAATCGTTCGGCAATCACCTTGTCACTCTCCGATTTACTGCATAAAGATACCAATATATTATCATCTTTAGAAACCTTTGATGTCATTGCCATTGATGATGTTGATGTGATTGAAGGCCATCCAGAGTGGCAAGAGGCGTTGTTTCATCTTATTAACCGTAGCAAAGAATTACAAAAGCAACTCATCTTTGCTAGCAACAAACCTGCCAGTGATATGCAGTTTGTACTAAAAGACTTGACTACCAGACTGTCTCATGCAACCGCCTTTAGAGTGCCTGATGGGCACAATGTAGCGGATAGAAAACAGATGATACAGTCTATCCTCCACAGAAAGGGTTGGCAGTTTCATCCAAAGATTATTGATCATCTTATAGCAGAAGGTCCTCATCGTATTGGTGAAATTATGCAGGTTTTGACCTATATTCAGCCGATGTTTGCTCATATTCCAACTCGTCGAAAAATTTCTAACACCATGATTAATGATGCCATTAGAATTATTAATGAACAAACATTATTGGCAGAGCTTGAAGACATTCAAGATAAGAGTCAAACTGAACAGCATTATATAGATAACATGGCATTTGATTTTTAATTGCTATTGCTGATTATTGTTGCACTTCGTTGCTGAATCCGAATAATCTAAGTTCTTTTATTAAAGTTATTTTGTCAAAGTTATTTTGTTAAAGTTATCTTATCCAATTCATTTTAACCATAAAAGGCAATCATCCATTATGAAATCTAATACCATTCTAAATAAATATCATAGCAAAAAACTGTCAATCATCCTTACACTTATCGGTATCAGCCTCCTGTCAACAGTACAAGCTGAAATTAATTTACTGGTAGATGATCATATTAAAGTGACCGCCATCAATGGGCAGGCGGTCAATACCAGCTTTCTTAAAAATCCAAAGAAACAGTATACCCTGCAAGCAGGACAACACGTTATCACAGCCAAATATAGCAGGCTGTATGACCTAAGCAAGGATAGTCATGATTTTGTGCGTTCTGGTAATATCACCATCTCTGCCAAGATGGATGATAAGCAAACATACCGTTTGGTTATGCCAAATCAACCAGAACAATATGCCAAAGCTAAGAAATTTGCCAAAAGCCCCACCTTAGCTATCATGCACGGCAATCAAGTAATAGCCAGCCAAAACAGTCAAAGTTCTGGCGGTGGTCTGTTATCTGGTGTTAGTAGTAAAATAGGTGGTTGGTTTGGTGGTAATAAAGCGGTACAGGCAAACACTCAGACCATAGCTGCTATTAACAATGCAGGTAATAACAATGCAGGTAATGTTGCCACTACTAATGCTCCTATCAATTCTACCGTGCCTAACACTCCCACGCTTCAAACCAACACTAACACATCAGCACCTACAGCAACGAGGGTACAATCTGGCAATGTACTCGATCAATTTATGCAATTATGGTTACAAGCAAGCCCTGAAGAAAGAGAGCGTATTCGTGGTTGGGTAGCTCAATAACAGCATTTTTTAAAGATAAATTATATTGTAAAAAAGAGATATTGTAAAAAAGACAGGGCTTGCCCTGTCTTTACGTTGAGGGGTTTTACTTCATAGACACTACGACCTTAACTGTTTTTTCATAGCTCTTTCTTCATAGCTCTTTCTTCATAATCAAAGCATCTATCGCAGGTCCTTTCTGTTGGCTGTAATATCCTTTACGGATATCTATTTGCTCAAAACCATTTTTTTCGTATAACTTAATCGCAGGTTTGTTATTAGCACGTACCTCTAACATCAATGACTCTACTCCCAAATCTACCAATTCTTGAAATAATTTAGCTAATAAAGATTGAGCAATTCCCTGACGTTGCCACTTTGGATGTGTACCCATGCGTAATATTTCAGCACTTTCAAACATCACTTGATACAAACAGTATGCCACCACTGGCTTACTTTCTTCATCGGTTCGCACCATTAATAGATGGTTATGCTCATTTTTTAGCATTTCAGTAAAGGTATCACGACTCCAAGCACCCTTACCCTGCACCTGCTGTTCAACTTCTGCAATCTGTGGCAAAAGTTGCTTCATATGTTTCTTTTTATCTTTTTTAAATCGCTTTACATCTAACATAAGTTTTGCTCCGTTTTTTCAAGTGTAACACCATAGCCATAGGCGAGCAAGCCATTAGACACATTATATGCTCAAAATGAAAAATCTAAATAAAAAACTGCACCCCTTTGATAAAAAGGGATGCAGTTCTATGTGATTACATTATAAGGTGCATTATAAAGCACATTGTAAACTTTGCTACTAAATTTGACTGATATGAATCCACCAATTTAAAAGATAGAGTTATTAAAATCAATCAAAGCACCAATAAAAAACGAGTCTTTAAAGAATTAGTCTTTAACAGTCGCAACAACACCAGCACCAACAGTACGGCCACCTTCACGGATAGCGAAACGTAGACCCTTGTCCATTGCGATTGGGTGGATTAGTTCAACTTGCATTTCAACGTTGTCACCAGGCATACACATTTCTGTGCCTTCTTGTAGAGTGATTGCACC
>PDWI01009328.1_pt1 | contig 11303 bp, 10 predicted proteins | sample 1430891 | NCBI WGS metagenome assembly PDWI01 (sample SAMN01162508, study PRJNA174530) | Oral metagenome, whole genome shotgun sequencing project. | biome: Marine environment; feature: Marine mammal; material: Swab sample of the gingival sulcus; isolation source: swab sample of gingival sulcus... | reverse complement strand
GTTTCGCCTGAAGAGTCCCATATTTATGATTTTTTTGTCGAAAACAAAAATAAGAGATTCTGAGGGCTTTTTAAAATCTAAACTTTCGGATGCTAGTGTATATTTTTTTAACAACCTATGATTATTTATTTAATTCTAATTTTGACACTTTTGTAATTCAGGTCAAACTTAAATATAACTTAGCTTTAATCAAATTTAAAATAAGATACTTCTTCTTTTAATTTTTCTATTTGAGATGTCATTTCTTTTGATGTTGCAGACAACTCCTTAGATGTTGTTGCATTTTGTTGAGATATTTGATTAAGTTGCTGAACAGCATTATTTATTTGCTCAACACCTATTTTTTGTTCTATACTGGCTGTTGTTATTTCTTGTACTAATTTTGTAGTTTGCTCTATTTCAGGAATAATTAAAGACAAACTATTTTCTGCTTCGTTAGATAATTTTTTGTTGTTTTCAGATAAAGCAATTATTTCTTCAGCAGATGTTTTACTTAACTCGGCTAACTTACGAACTTCAGAAGCAACTACGGCAAAACCTTTCCCTTGGTTTCCTGCACGAGCAGCTTCTATTGTAGCGTTTAATGCCAATATATTAGTTTGAGAAGCAATTTCTTTTATTATGGTTATTTTATTATTAATAATATTTTGTGAATTAGTCGCTTTTTCCGATTTTTCCCCTACATCTAATACTTGCTGTCTTACTTTTGATGATTTATTTGATGTTATTTCTGAGTTTTCTGTATTTTGTTCTACTTTAGAAACTATTTCTTCCATGGTTGATGAAATCTCTTCTGTAGATGAGGCCTGCATATTTGCTCCTTGAGATAACTGCTGAGATGTATTGTTAACTTGTTTACTCGCATTTGCTATTTTCTTTGTTTTTTGATTTATTTCTGTTACTATACTTCGCAGTTTCTCTACCATATTTGCCAGAGATATTGACAATATACCTATTTCATCTTTAGATTTTAAAGTATAATCAATTATAATATTTAAATCTCCCTGAGCAACTCTTTTTAGAGCATTTGCAACTTTTGTTATAGGTCTTGCAATTTTATTTGCCACAAGAAAAGTTATAAATAATGCTATTATTACAATTATAAGCCCAACTATAATTATAAAGAATCGTAATCGACCAATAAAACCTGTAAATTCTTTTTTAGAAGCCTTTAAAATAATTCCCCAACCTGTAAGTTTTATATTTGTGTAAGCTGCCAAAGTAGTGCCATCAAACCACTCATATATACCAAAACCTTTTGCTCCCGGCTCTAACATTTTTTTTTCTATTTCTACAATTTCTTTAAATTTAGGATTATTCCCCGCTTCTTTTACTGTATTCCATTTTTGTTTTATGTATTTGAAGTTTTCAGGACGTCCGTTTGCAATTTGATTCCCGGTTTTACCTATAATATAACAATATCCCGTGTCACCAACTTTTATGTCTTTTATTTTATCACTCAACCATTTACCGTCAACAGAAACACTCAATACACCAATTATATTTCCGTCTTTATAAACAGGTGTTGAAAAAACAATAATCATATTACCTGTTGAAACATCTTCAAAAGGTTCGGACACAAACCGTTTACCTTGCCTTGTATTTATAAACCAATCTTGTTTTGAAACATCAAAACTTTTTTGTCCATGGGTATAAGCCTTTCCGTTTAAGTCAATAAGAGAAATATATACAAACTTCTCAGAATGGTACATAGCATATATTTTTTCAATTTTTTGTTGGAATGATAGATTGTTGTCTTTTAAAAAAGGCATATCAGATATTCCTTTTATTTGTACAAAAAGAGTCTCTATTCTTCCTTCAATTATTTTTGCGGAACTAATAACCTGATCGGTAAGTCTACTTTCAATATTACTCATTGCAGTTTTTTTACCTGAATATATTGCAATAGAAATTATAACAGCTAAAACTATTGCTGTAATAAGCCCAAAAAAAGCAGCTAATTTAAATCGTATTGAAATAATTCTATATTTCTGAAATATTGATGTGTTTAGTTCTTTTTGTTTAGTAAATGTTGTCTTAATTGAGTTGCTGTTATTCATGATATAAATATGTAATTTTAATAAAAAAAAATAAAGTTTGTGCTTGTATTAATTGTAATTGGAGCGCAAAATTATAAAATTGAATTAAATTCACAAACAAACACCTAATTTTTGTTACAGCAAGCAAACATATTCTTAGCATTTCTTCAAAACTAACATTCTGCCTTCTTTACAATGAGAACATACCTTATAATCAAAGCCTGTTAAAAATATTATACGCTCAGCTCTACTCTCTTTTTCTTTGGTTTTTATCATTGGAGGTTAGGTTTTTCAAGTTATAAACATTAGATTTGCACAACAATAGCTGTATGATGAGAAGTTATCGCATAAGGTTCCGATAGAGACTTTGGGTGAAATTCTCCTTGTTTAATCAACACCTAATAGTTGGTAGTAATACATAAAAGAAGTAATAAATGGATTTAATTAAAGAATATACCAGTGAGACAATAAATCTAAAACCTGATTATGAGGGAGAAGTAATCGCTGTTTTAACTTCTTCAAACTATAATAAAGGCAATAGAAAAAGCCTGTTGTATTTACATGGTTATGTAGACTATTTTTTTCATCCACATTTAGGGGAGATTTTTAATGCACACGATTTTGACTTTTATGCACTCGATTTAAGAAAACATGGCAGAGCACTATTACAGCATCAACATCCCAATTATTGTAAAAATATAGAAGAGTATTTTGAAGAAATATCAATTGCTATTAGGAATATTAAAAATAAAAGCAAATCTCTGTTTTTATTAGCCCATTCTACAGGAGGTTTAACGGCTAGCTGTTACATGAATTATGGCAAAGAAAAACATTTAATAGATGGTTTGATTTTAAACTCTCCATTTTTAGATTTCAATTTATCTAGAATTAAAAAATCACTTACAATATTTATTGCAAATATTATTTCAAGAATCTCAAATTACGCAAAGATAGAAGGCGCATTATCTCCGGCTTATGCACATAGCATTCATAAAGATTTTTACGGAGAATGGGACTTTAATTTAAATTGGAAACCTATAAAAGGATTCCCAACATATTTTAAATGGTTATCAGCTATTTCAAGAGCCCAAAAAACATTAAAAAAATCAAACATTGGGGTGCCTGTTTTGATTCTACATTCTTCAGGTTCTATTAAAATATCAAAATTTTCAAATAGAGCAATGTCAAATGATATTGTACTAAATATTGAAGACATTAAAAGAGTTGGCGAAAAATTGGGTAATAACGTCACTTTATTAAGTATTGATAACGGGATGCACGACATATTTTTATCCTCCAAAACAGTAAGGGAAGGTAGTTTTGAAAAAATGTTTTCCTGGCTATTAAAAACTAATTTCAAAAATTAATTACTGCCAAATATACTAAAATTCTAAGTAGCATGTAAAATCAAGAATAAGAATTTACGATTGAAATAAATTTCGAATTATTTCTTATAAAGCTATTTAAAAAGATTTTTATTTTGTAACTTTGGAAAGTTGAAAATAAAAAACGGCAAGTGTTTTAAATCGTATGTGACTGAGAGATGCTTGCTTTCAAATCATTTAATATTAATGTATTACAGCTATTAATGGCAAAATTAAAGACTATGAAAATAACTACTTTTTTTATAATTTTATTTATCTTATTTCAATCTGTTTATTCTCAAAATAAAAAAATTGAAATAACACATGAAAGAAAAAGCGATAGAAGTATCGACTTTTATTATAAGAAAAATGTCCCGGGAAGTTATTATTTGATACTTGAATTTGATAATCTTATAAACTGTTATGGTATTAAAACATATAAAAGCGTAATAAAATATGACTCAGGTCCTTTGTTAACCTTAAAACCTTATAATAAAAATCAAGGAATTTGTTTTTCTTATAAGGTAAAATACACACTTGGAAACCCTAACCCTAAAATAGATGAGAACATAACTTACGTTCTTCCTTTTAAAACCGGAAAATCTGTAAAAATATTTGAAGCATCAAATTTAGGAGAAAAATATTTGGGTAGCAAAAACAAGATTAACTGGAAATCTTTCATTGTATACTCAAATAAGCCGGACACTATTTACTCTATGAGAAAAGGAATAGTAGTTGAAATAATTGACAAATATAAAAATAATGGGGATTTTAATAAAACTTTCAAAAGCAATAGAAATTTTATATTAATAGAACATAAAGATGGATCTTATGCTATTTATAGAGGATTTGATAAAAATAAAATATTTATTAAATTAGGACAGAAAGTTTATCCGCACACTCCTCTAGGAAAATTAGAGAAATTTAATGAAACAAGTTATAGATTAGACTTTAATGTTTTTCATTATCTCGAAAACTTATTAGATAACACTAAAACTACATTAAAAAATATAAATAATAAAACTAAATATATAAACCCTACCTTTTTTATGGACAATTTACATAAAAAAATTAAGCCTAATGAAACTTATAAAGTGTCATTTAATGAAGAAATCAAATTACAAGAGTTCTCAAAGAGGGAGATAAAGAAATATAAGAAAAAACCAAACAACTTCCAATAGAAAACTTTGCCTAATAACTTCGGTTAATACTTAGCTAACAAGATTAAGTGAGGAGTTCGCCATTGAAAGGCTATAGTATATAGTGGATATATCATATCGAATTACTTTGCACTTAGTAAATATTAAGATATCTTATGGAATTTTTAAAAGTAGATTTTTTTATTAATTCAAGCTATAATTCTGTAAAATACGGAACAACTATCTTTGATAGCTCAACAATATTAAATCCTTACTTTTTTGCATAACATTTTTTATTAAATATAACATCAATATAGTATTTTTATAGATTTATTTCTATTTTTGTAAACAACAGGAAAGAAATATCCCATAGGGATTTAGTTCAATACGGTATATAATTCTATGGCAGGGAAAAGATTAAATTTGCAAAATTTAACAAATATGTCTTACGGCGTTGCGTATTTTGAAGGTTTGTGCTTCAAAACCGCCACAGCATATATACACAGCTCGTTAGCGGTAATTTAGAGGTAAAATAATAATGCTTAAAAATAAACTAAAAATGTTGATGGTTATGTCTTTCGTTCTAGCTTTTCTTGGTGGACAAGATGCAATAACTTCAACAATTTTATATAATAAACTGGACTTATCTTATGCAATAAGATTTAAAATATATGAAAAATATAATAAAAAAGATAGACAAATTTTTCCTGACTTGAATTTTAAAGGTAAAATCATAGAAACAGATTCTGAAACAGAAATAAAAGTTAGTAAAGGTGATTTTGATAAACATAATGTTGGTCAAATCATTACTGTGTATAAAACAAAATCAAATAAATTTATGACAGAATGGGAAATTGAAAATTGCAAAATAATTCATATTTATGGAATAGGATTTTCATTAAGTTTTGTTCCTGCAATTATCTTTTTTATTATTGGTATTTTTTGTTTAGTAATAGTTTTAAAAGAAGAAACACTGCTAATACACTAGAACTCTAAACGGTCTGTAAGACCAAACGTGGAGTTCCATGTTGAACTATATCCCGGCTTTCTATGCACTTAATAAGAGAAATTGACTGTTTTTTTTAATAGTATTGAGGTAGGTATTTTGTTTTTAGGTTAATTTACGAATCTTTTTTCAGGTAAAAAATGCTTTTTTTTTGCCAAAAACCTATGATTTAGACAATACAATACCTGCTCTCTTTTGAGAGTATAAAAAAAATTGTAATTAATTAGTAAAAAAGACCTTGTAATAAAACATTAAGTTTAGTAAGAGGAGAACGTATTCTTGGGATTTCTTCAAAAACTATCATCTTACCTTTTTTGCAATGTGGACATTCTCTATAATCAAAACCTGTTAAGCGTATTATACGCTCAGCCCTACTCTCTTTTTCTTTAGATTCTATAATATTATCTATTGTTAATCTAATTTCAGGGATAAACTGTAAATCCAAATTACGTTTCACAATATGATTGTAAATACCATATCTTCGTATACGAACAAAGCGTAATGGCATAATATTATGACAAAAACTCCTTAAAAAATCAACTCCTTTCAATTGAGTTATCTTTTGTCGTGCATTATCACAATAATCTTTTCTGTCTGCTCTGCTCATAATACTAATTTTTAAAATTAAACATAAAACTATTATAAAAATCCTAAGAAAAACAATTATATTTGCATAATAAAGAAACGCTATCCCAAAGAGATTTGGTTCAACATAACGAACGAGGCTGTCCCCAAAGGACAGCCTCTTTAAGAGTTAATTAAATCCTCAAGGTAATGTAAGGTTAATTAATAAAATTAAGTGGGGAATGATAAATTTAAACAAAATATAAACACCTGATTGATAAAAAAGAAATCAAAATATAACTATGATAAAAATACAATTGATAAAAACTATCCTAATTGTTCTAATTGTTTTTGGACTTTTTAGTTGCAAGACTTATTATATTCCTATTGAAAGTTTTAAAGAACAATTTAGCAAAATTGATTCAACGAAATTGAAGATTGTAAATACTCGTGGACCAGCAGGTGATGTTGTAGAATATCTTGCAAACCCAATTGAATATATAAAATGCGTGGACAAAAATAACAATCCATTTGAATTAAAAAATAGTCCTTCGATAGAAATAAGATTCACACTAAATAACAATAAAAAAACAATCTTTTATTTTGACTATATTTACCTTCAAGACTCAATGGTTATTGGTGATAGGTCGAGATTTTTCTATATGGAAAAAAGTATTCCATTAAAGGATATTAAAAAGATTGAAGTGCAAGACGGACATAAAGATTTTAAATATATTAAAAAAAGAAAATAAACAACGACATGCTAACTACATAGGACTATAAGTGATAATTAGCACTAAGCGTATGGTTCAGATTGAACTACATTCCGGATTATTTTCCATGTCCGTATTAAGCACTTTATAATTTCGTCGTAAGTTAACTGTCTGATAACAACAAGTTTGTATTTTGAAATGAAATAATTGTTATAAATATAAAATGAAATATTAGAAATAATTAAACTATAAGAATTGACAAAAACTATCCAACAGAAAGTTTGCTCAATATTGTATAAACAATAACTATTTAGGTGCTTAACTCAAAGTTTAGACATTTTAATCTACTACTGCTCATATTCTCCAACCGTTATAATGGATTAAACGAAATTAAAATTAGATAAAATATAGATATTATTTGGATATTTTAAAAATAAATGTATTTTTGCATTCAGATAAAATATAGATAATAAATGGATAAATACATAAACAAACTAAATTTTGATTTTCAAACAAACCAAAAAATATTAAATCTAATTTCTCAAATTGATTTATACAAAGGTAAATGGAATAGTATTGAAAAGCAAGAGAATATATATTTGAAAGAATTGCGAAAGATTGCTACAATTGAGAGTATTGGTTCTTCAACAAGAATAGAGGGAGGGACACTTACAGATAAGGATATAGAAGAACTTTTGAATGATATAAAAATAAGGCAACTTAAAACAAGAGATGAACAAGAAGTTGTAGGTTATTACGATACATTGGAAATCATTTATCAAAATTACGATAACATAAAATTATCAGAAAATTATATTAAGCAATTACATCAAAACTTATTGAGATATAGTGAAAAAGACACAAGGCATCGTGGAGAATACAAATCTATTTCCAACAAAGTTATTGCTAATTATCCAAACGGAATACAAAAAGTTATCTTTAATACAACAGAAGTTCATTTAGTTAGTAGCGAAATGAATGATTTAATTAATTGGACGAACAATCAATTAAAAAACGAAGAAATTCACCCTTTAATAATTATTGCAAATCTTGTTTATGAATTTTTGTCAATACATCCATTTCAAGATGGTAACGGAAGATTGTCAAGATTGTTGACTACTTTAGTTTTGCTACAAGAAGATTATTTATTCGTTCAATATGTTTCTTTTGAGAATTTGATAGAAAAAACAAAAAAGGAATACTATCAAGCATTAATGGAAGGTCAAAAAAACAGAAATAAAGAAAATGAAAATATATCAAAATGGATATTGTATTTTCTTGATACACTCAGAGCATTAACACAAAAATTGGATAATAAATATGATATATTCAAGTCGAAAGGAGGTTACTTAAATGAAAGACAAAAGAAAATAAAAAAGTATTTAACTCAATATCAACCTCTTAAAATATCTGATTTCAGAAATAAATTTAAAAGTATAAATATTAATACCATAAAAAAAGATTTGCAGTATTTAAAAAAAGAGCAAATAATTAAAAGTATTGGTAAAGGAAAAGGAACTGTATATATAATAAATGAATAAAATTAATAACACAAGTATATGATATGACAGCAAACATGCTAATTTTAAACGTCCGTGTTTCAAAACTCTCAAAGACGTATATAAGATTATAGTTGCATATAATATTAAATGGACATAAAAAACAATGAGATTAAAAATCACTATAACAATTATACTAATACATCTACTAATCGGGAATGGTTTTTTTCTTAGTGTAGGAAATAATCAAAGTATTAATTATAATTTAATATTAGGAATGTCAATATCAACTATTGTTTTATATTTTATGTTCTTTTATTTCTCTAATTTTGAAAATTATGGAAATATAAAATTATTTTTTGCCACTATTATAAACTGTATTATTATTATAATATCTGGAAATCTCATTGCTATTGCAATTTATGAGGGGGAAATTTCAATTTACCAAATACCTAAATATTTATTTATGGGCATTTTAGGTAATATTATTATGTTTCCTTTTGTTTTAGGTTTTGGAATTATAGATTTTATTATAATAAAAACTTTAAAATAAATATTTTAATAAATCAGAAGATAAGAAACTACAGATAATAAAACTATAATAGTTCTACAAAACCAAACGTGGAGTTTAGGTTGAAATAATTCATGGCTTTCTATTCATTTAATAAAAGAAATTGAATGTTTTTTACAACAGTTATTGAGGTAGGTATTTTAAATTTCAGATTATATATTTTACTTTCAGTTTGATTCAACAATCTTTTTTCAGATAAAAAATACTTTTCCAAAACTTCGGATTTATACTATACAAGATTTAATTCTTGTTTTTTTTCATAACAATATTTTTTAATTTAAATTATCGCCAATATAGTATTTTTATAGATTTATTTCTATTTTTGCAGAAAAGTTATGAATAAGCTTTCGTAAAAGAGTTATATTTGGTTATTTAATGAAGAAATCAATACTAAATTGATTAAATAATCATAAAAAGAGAAACAATCAATTCAATTATTTACAATGAATATGTACAAATCACTTTTAAATAGTCTTATATATATATTATTAATCTCCTTATTTTTAGCATCTTGCTCTGTTTCTAAGACTTTAAAAAATGGAGGAAAATCAGAGATTGTAGAAATATTTTATACTGACAAGTATGGAAAAAAAATAACTAAATATGGAGATGACTCTTCAACAAAAAAATATGTATATCTAGTTATTGTAACAAAAAATTCTATAGGTAGAGAAGTAACTATGGAAATAAATTCTCCGTATCCGGATGAAATAGGTTTTATTTATAAACGAAAATATATAAATAATAAAGTTAGTTTTAAAATACGTAAAAATAATCAGAAACTTAAATTATATATTTACAATTATAAGAACAAACACCATAAACATTTAAAAGAAAAGGCTGAGAGAAATAGAAAACAGGTAAAATAGGATTATCTAAAGCGATTAAAAATAATATATAGAATATTTGGTTGAATCTCAATACCATACATATAATTTTGAAATTTAACATACTTTAGAAATAATTATGTTAAAAGTTTTATCACTATTAAAAAAAAAACAAATAAAGACAAAAGTCATATTTATTGTTTAAATTATCTATTAAACTTGCATTTTATTTTTTAAAATTATTGTTATGCCTATAAAAATACCGGATAAATTACCTGCAAAAAATATTCTTCAGCGAGAGAATATTTTTATAATGGATGAATCACGAGCTATTCATCAGGATGTAAGACCTTTGAAAATTATAATTTTCAATCTTATGCCATTAAAATTGGTTACAGAAACGCAATTGCTCAGAATGCTTTCTAATACTCCTTTGCAAGTAGAAATTGATTTAATGACTACGGAAACTCATCATCCTAAAAATACTCCTGCTGAGCATTTAGCTGCTTTTTATAAAACATTCGAAGAAATAAAAAAAGATAAGTATGATGGTATGATAATTACCGGAGCTCCAATTGAACATCTTGATTATGACGAGATTACTTATTGGGAAGAACTCAAAGGAATAATGGAGTGGAGCAGACATAATGTTACAAGCACATTGCATATTTGCTGGGGAGCTCAAGCCGGTTTATATTATCATTATGGTATTCCAAAATATAATTTAAATAAAAAGTTGTTTGGTGTATTTGGTCACTATGTTAATGACCGAAAAGAATCACTTATGCGTAATTTCGATGATATTTTTTATGCTCCTCATTCACGTAATACAGGAGTTAGGCGTAAAGATATTGAGAAAGTACCCGAGTTGAAAATATTGTCAGAAAGTGATGAGGCAGGAGTGCATATCGTTATTTCTCCCGATAAAAGATTAATCTTTGTTACCGGACACTCAGAATATGACCCTCTTACTTTGCGCGATGAATATTTTAGAGACTTAGAAAAAGGATTAGATATTGAATTGCCTAAAAATTATTTTCCTAATGATGACTCTTCTTTGCCTCCTAAAGTACGCTGGCGAGCTCATGCAGGATTGTTATTTTCCAATTGGCTAAATTATTATGTATATCAAGAAACTCCTTTTGATAAAAAAGAAATAAGATAAAATTAAGTACTAAAATTTCTTTAAAAAAGAAAGATGAGGGTGTCCAAAAAGATGATATTATATACAATAAAAAATATTATTATTTTTTAGATGATTAGACCTCAGGGGTTTTGAAAACTCCTGAGGTCTTTTGTTTAATTTATTTGTTTTGGGACACCCTCTTTAAGTAAAAACTTTACAATTTTTAAATATGAATAACTTCATCGTAGGCAGCAGCAGCAGCTTCCATAATAGCCTCATTCATTGTAGGATGGGGATGTATAGTTTTTATTAGTTCTTTTCCTGTGATTTCTAATTTTCTACCGACAACTAATTCTCCTATCATCTCTGTTACGTTTGCTCCGATTAAATGAGCCCCAAGTAATTCACCGTATTCTTCGTTAAATATCAATTTAACAAAACCGTCTTTGTGTCCG
>PDWI01009327.1_pt1 | contig 11303 bp, 10 predicted proteins | sample 1430891 | NCBI WGS metagenome assembly PDWI01 (sample SAMN01162508, study PRJNA174530) | Oral metagenome, whole genome shotgun sequencing project. | biome: Marine environment; feature: Marine mammal; material: Swab sample of the gingival sulcus; isolation source: swab sample of gingival sulcus... | reverse complement strand
GATCTGCAGACTGGTATCAACCAGAGGCAGCGCTGATAAAAAACGTTCCCTGCTGCGTGTCTGTTCCAGCTTTGCCACTGCATTTAAGGCCTCCTGCTGCACCCGGACATCGGGATAGCGGAAATAATTTTTGATAATATCGTAGGTTGCATCATTTCTCATCTCCCCCAGCATAAAGAGAACTGTTTTTACTACTGCCCAGGGGGGCCTTTTGTGCAGACATCCAGTAATAGCCGGAACGACCTCATCGCCAAAGGAGAACAGCAGCCGCACCAGAGACTCTTTCTCTTTTTTGGTAACACTGCCGGCAATCCGTGCCACCAGAGCGGAGACGGAGACCATTCCCGAACGGTGGATAACCTTCTCCACAATCTCTTTTTTATAATCATTCTGAGGATAGTTCCTCAATATAGCGAGAAAAAAACTATCGTTATAGATCCGGGCAAGAGATCTGTTTATAACCTGCTGAATGCTGTTCTTTTTAGCGAGGCTGTTTTCACGGATATCCAGTAGCAGGCTGATGGTTGTAAAGACCTCCTCTATCTCCTGCTGCTCCACGAGAAAGTTAATGATTTTTTCCATCTCCCGTAAAACAGCTTCCATTCCGGGTAAAATCTTCTGCTCTTCTGTAATCCATTCCCGTATCACAAGATTACAGCATAACAACCCTTGCTGGTGTTGGCGGTCGAGAAAAAAATCACAGGCATGATAGAGAATAAAGACAGCTTTTTCCCGGGGAGTACTCTGCTGCTGGTATATTACAGGAAGCAGAGCTTCAACAATTGCACCATGAACAGTGCTGAAAGCTGTCTTTTTCTGAAAAAGGGAGATAAGCTTCCGGACAAAATCGGCATCATCAAGCGGAGACAAATCTCCTGCAAGAAAAGACGCAAAAATCCGCGGGTCTATTCCATTTTCCTCTAATTGTGCTTTGTCCATAAATCTTTTCTGATAACTTCACACTCTTTTCGCAAAAGAACCCTGCCGGCAACAAGGATCCCGGACAGACACCGGTATCCCGAAATTCCATGTTTCCTCCCCTGTTATGGCTGAAGGCGGTACGGTTCAGCCGCGCTGGCCTGGGAAAAGAAACATATCACTTCGCGGATATCTACCTCTTCCGGTCTGTCTCTGCAGGGCACTCTTTTTCCTTGATACCATAAACTCTGGCATTTTTATTCTCTTCGCAGCCGGAGCAGCCCGAGCCGCAGCCGCACCCACCCTTACCGGAAAAAAATTGTTTCCATAAGAAAAATCCTGCCAGAAGGGTAACAGCAATGACAATAATCGTATCCATAGGTAAACCTCATATCTTTCTGAATAGACCTGCGGGAGGGCCGCAGACGAAGATCCGCGAAAACAGTACGCAGTAAAAACCTTATGCGTAGTTCTTCCCCGGATCTCCCATAGAGAATAGTAACGGTTCGTCAGTAATACAAGAAAATAATGAGAGCAGTTTTACCGGTAAGAGAGATGCAACATCAATGGACCTGCCCCTGAGACCAGTTACCGGGAAGAAGCACTATCTGCTGGTTTATCTACTTCACCGCCTTAACAATTGCGGTGAGATTATCAGAGTAGAAATCGGTAAATATCTCCAGTGGTGCCGCCTTCTCTTTTTGCGGCATAAAAAGAGTCTTCAGGATGACAGGAGCAGCACCGGCATCGGCAATGGCTTTTACGATATTGTCCCGCGGCGTTTTGTTACATAAAACAACCGTGATTCCGTTCTCCTTGAGATAGCTGGTCAAGTTGTTGCAATCTTCTTCTGTCCAGTCGATCTCCTCTTTCAAGAAATAGCGGTCAACTTCAATACCGAACTCACTTGTCAGATAATCAAAGGCATCCGTGAGTGCAGCGACTGCCCCGCCCTCCCCTTCACTGAACGCGATTTCAAATTGGGTACGCAGTTGAAAAATCTGCCGCTGCAGAGTGAGCAGGTTGTTTTCCAGCACTGTTGTATATTGCGGAAAGAGCTGCTGCAGGTCTCTGCAGATAAACTCCGCCATGCCGGCAAGGTTGGCCGGGCTGCGCCAGATATAAGGTGAGATTTTACCGGTTCTCTGATCGGTCAGCAGTACGCCCCCGGTTCGGCTTCTGTCTTTTGGCGCGGCGGCATCAATCTCAACAACGCGAATATTATGCCGCCTGGCAAAGGGATAGAGACTGTCTTCTCTCCAGGCGGAGGCGATGGTTATGCAGGCGACAGCATCTACTGCCTGTTTCGCAAAATTTCTGTTTTTTTTGAAATAGTTTTCCTGTGCCCCCATCGAGTAGGAGGCGGGAATAACCAGTATGGTCTCTATCTCTGTTCCCGCGGCAAGATGGCTGGCAAGCAGGGTCGTTGCCGGCAGCGAGGTGATAACAAGCGGTTTTCTCTCCCTGGCAGCATGGACGCTGCAGATATCAGAGAAAAGAAGAGCGGTAATAAGAAAAAGCAGATATCCTTTCATGGTTTTTCCTGTTAATTTATGGCCTCCCGAAAAGAGGGATGCACTGTGCGCAGAATCATGGTGATGCCGAAAAATATTGCGGCGACAATAATAATCGCTCCGCCTGACGGTACCGGAATCTCATACTGCATCGGGATAATAATTCCCAGCAGACAACTCAGTGTCGCAAAGAGAATGCTCCAGCAGAAAAAACCGCGCATTGATCTGCTGATATTCCGCGCAGCTGCCGCGGGGATAACCAGCAGCGCTTCCACCATCACCGCGCCGACAATCTTCAATGAGGCAACGGTTATCAGGGTGATCATCAGGATAAAGAGATAGTCCAGCAGCTTTACCGGGATTTTTCTTGCCTGCGCGAGGCTGGGATTAAAGCTGGCAAGCAGGAATTTATTAAAAAACAGCAGGGAGATAGAGACGCAGATAAGGCTGATAACTATCAGCACATTAATATCGGTGTCATTTACCGTCAAGATTGAGCCAAACAGGATATTATCGAGAATATGGACATTCACCTTGCTGGTCACATAGAGCAGTACACAGGCACCCACTGCCAGGGAGATAGAGAGGAAGACCCCGATTATGGTATCGGGGGAGACCCGGGTCTGGTTACGGGTATAGTTCATCAGCAGTCCGAAAAGGATACAGAAGCCAAAAAGAGATATATAGGGCGCGGTATAGGGTTCGCCAAGCAGAATTCCCAGTGCGACTCCGGTAAGTGCCGCCTGGCCGACAGACTGGGAGAAAAATGCCAGTCGTTTCATCACCACCATTGTCCCCACCCCGCCAAGGACCGGGCCGATCAGAAAAGAACAGAGCAGGGCATTAACGACAAAGGCATACTGAAAAAACTCAGGCAGCAGCCCCTCTTTTGCCATCGCAAGCAGCGGGGTGCGGATAATATCGTATATCGTCTCCATTACACCCCCCCCTGTCTGGACTGAAAAACGCTGAAAATCCTCTCCGGGCTCAGTTCCACTTCCGGCTTGCCACTGAAAAGCAGCTTACGGTTTATACAGCTTACCGTATCCCCTCTCTCCTTCACCTCTGCAAGATCATGATGGATAACAACAATAGTCACCCCCTTATCTTTTAACTGTTCAAGGATATCGCGCATGATTTCCGCACCCTCCCTGTCCAGTCCGGTTGCCGGTTCATCAAGGATTAACAGCGATGGTGCCGGATAGAGGGCCTGCGCCAGCAGTACCCGCTGCCGTTCACCGCCGGAGAGCTGACCAAAGGAGCGCCGCGCCTTTTCTGCCATACCTGTCTTGTCAAGCAGACCGGCAATAATATTCTTCACCCTGTTGCCGGGCCAAAAAAAGGCGGGACGGCGAGTGATATTCATCACCAGAAAATCCTCTACGGTAATGGGCAGCGTCGGATCAAAGTTAAGCGATTGCGGCACATAGCCCAGAGTCCGGTTCTCCTGCCAATGGATACGGATTGTGCCGCTATGGGGCATCTGCCCTAACAGCGAACGGATAAGAGAGGTCTTGCCGCCGCCATTTGGACCGATAATATAGTGCAGCTCTCCCGCGTTTATCTGCAAGCTGATACCCCGTAATATCTCTGTATTGCCAAGGGTCAGCCCTGTATTTTCAAACTCTATGGCGGGACCCATTACTCTTTTTTCTCCACTGTTTGCTGCCTGTCACCTTTTTCACCCTTTTCGCCATAGGCTTCAACAAGAGCGTCGGTAAGCGCCTTCATGTTCTCCTCCATCCCGGCTGCAAAATCATCAGCGGCATATTTTCCCCCGGTAAGATGGGAGAGTGTGCGTATCCGGATACCGGTCTCCTTATGGATGGTATCCACATATTTGTCGGGAAAATCCATCTCGGTAAAGATCACATCCACCTGCAGCTCCCTGATTTTATCAATGGTTCTGGCAAGCTGGTTGGCGGTTGGCTTCAGGCCATGATTCGGCTCAATAACGGCGGTGACCTGCAGCCCAAAATCCTGCAGCAGGTAGTCATAGCCGCCATGAATGGTTGCGCAGCGGAAATCCACCTCCGGCAGATCCGCCAGCCGTTTCATATATTTTGCCTTGAGCCTGCGCAATTTTCTGGCATAACTCCGGGCATTTTTCATATAATACTTGCTGTTTGCCGGATCAATTCTGCCCAGTTCACGGGCGATGGTGTAGATCTGCTGTACCGCGGTGGTAATGGAGATAAAGGTGTGGGGGTTGACAATCCTTATCCCGTCCATATTACCGGCAACAGGTATCAGTGAGACATCACTGTTGGCGTAGATAACCGGAATCTTCCCCTTCATTCTCGCCGCATCAAGGATCTCCAGCGCAAATTCATCATGACCGATACCATTAACCACCAGCACATCAAAATTCATCACCCGTTTAATATCCTCCGGCTGCGGGCGGTAGTTATGGGGATTAAAGCCTTCACCAATAAGGGGGGCGACTGTTGCCCTGTCGCCAACGATATTGGCGACAAAGCTGTAGTACGGATTCAGGGTTATCCCGACAACCAGTTTTTCCCGGGCGACACTGCTGCCGGTGATCAGGAAGATACAGACTAGTAGGGATAAGGCTGAAAATGATGTCGTTTTTTTCATAACCGGTTCCTTGATTTGCTGGCCAGACAGAATAAGATCAGCACCGTTTACTTCCGCAGGCGGCCGGGAAGATAACAACAGGAATGTGAAGGACAGGGTTACCGCAACGAGTCAGAATCAACATGGAAAAAAGAAGAGTTAATTCTCCACGCCCTTAACCCTCTTCACTTCATCGGCGCCGGAAAGTGCCCGAATCTCTTTCCAGCCAGCTGCAATAAAAACCTGATCAGTAAAGATCTCTGGTAACGGCTGGCTGGCAGAGGAGTGATACCATATCTCATACGGGACATGTTGCGGTTCACCCCGGGCATTGCCCTGTTTTTTCCCATGCTCATGGGTAAAAAGCAACACCATTGTTCCGCACTCTGTATCCCTGGGGTAACCGACAAAAACAGCGAGGTCAATATTCCCCTTTGGCTGTGCAGCCATCTTCCAGAAATACCGTCCGCTCTTTTTCCAGGAAGCATCCTGAACAAACGGAGGCAAGCCATCCTGTTGCAACTGTTTTACAGCAGGCCAGGATGCTTCAGTAACCTCCTCTCGGTGTATGCTGTCTATTTCCACGGCGGAAGTGCGCAGATTATTGAACACCGCCAGCTCCTTGCTGTTAAGATCAGCAAAGGCATCGATTTCATAGTCCTGTACAATGCGTTTCTGCCCCTCTCCTGCCGTAAGGGAGATTAACAAGGCACAGGTACCAGCTATCACTACCGTAATGATAAGAAGGTAGATACTCTCGGAACCTTTTCCTGCCGGAGAAACAATCTGGGTAGCCATCGCTTCCTTTTACCAGAATGTCCTGACAGAAAGATCTGCCAGGACGTAAAGAATACTCTCTGCCGGAGAGAGCTATTTCATATCAACCGCCTTAACCCAGATAACCGCATCCTGAGACAGTTCCTTGCCTTTATACTCGGTATCGGGGCCGGAACCAAGACCGCAGAATCCCCACCAGCCGGCTTTTGGAATGGCGAAGGTGACATAGCCGCGATCATCGGTCATCACTCCCATGGTCTCAAAAGAGCTCTGCGGAGCCTCAGCATTTGCTTTTTTGGAGAAAGAGTTTCCTGCCATATCCGGCTCATGGTTTACATACTCCACCTCAACCTCATGATTGGCCAGGGGTTTCCCTTCCTTCAGCAGTTGGGCCTTAAAGGTGGAACCGGTCCATACGGCATAGGGTTTGTTCAACGGAACCCACTCGGTTTTCAGACCCAGGGGCGCACTCCAGTTTCCGGGAACACCACCAACGTTCATATATGTTTTGGTTATCTGCTGGATATAGACATCCTCTTCTTCCTCCAGATAAGGATCGGGAACGAGAACAAACTGATAGTCCCCCATCGAGCGGACAATTTTCTTCGGGACCATCGCCTCATAGGCATCACCGGAATTTGTCATACTGGTCCAGGTGATCTTTTTCAGCAGATCTTTGAGGTCAGTTTTTTTCGCCTTTTTGTCGCCCATCTGATGAACGACATAGAACTCGTCTGGTGTCCCCATATTCATGGTATGTCCTGCACCGAAGGGGTGGGTGAATACCAGTTTAAACATCGAATCCGCCCCTTTCTCAACCGCGATTTCCGGGGTATACACCATCTGGAAATGGGCGTGAGCAGGCACTGCCACTGCTGCAGAAAGTACTGTTCCAATCACTGCACTCTTAACCTTCACGATAATATCTCCCCTATAAACAGGTTATATAAAGAATCCAGATCTCCACACCATGCGGACTATCTGATTTAACTGCAGTTATTCGACAATATCGGCACTGTCAATAATGACCTGATGCCCTTCTCCCGCATCAAACATCACCGTGTATTTGCCTTCCGGTTTTTTGAAATCATAGGTGCTCTCCTCGCTCATCTCTCCCTTCACGATCACCGCGCCGCTGGCATCCTTGACAACCATACCAACACCCGAGGCGGTTGACCCATCAGAAAATCCCCCCTCGCAGGTTACCGTGCCATCTCCATTATCAAAGCAGGAGCAAAGCGCGGTATGGGCCAGGGCAAGAGAAGAAGATGAGATAATAAAGGCTGCTGTCAGCAGAGCTGTTTCCAGTTTTTTCATACTATTTCTCCTTATAGAGTTAAGGGTTGTTTTACCGACACCCGGTCGGCTCGTAATTTATGAACAATAGCGACAAGTATCGCCACAGCTAACACAAACAGATAAAAGCCCTTCATCATCGTAACCCCGTTTAATCCGAAGGTTGTGCCAATGGTAAATACAGCCGAAGCAACACAGAGGCCAAGAGCAGACGGGAAGAGGATGGAAAAAAGCATCCATTTATAGGAGCCAGTCTGCACCTTTACCATGATAGTTGTGGCAAGACATGGCGGATAGAGAGCAAAGAAGATGATAAGGGCCAGGGCATGAAGGGCCCGCAGGCCATGGTGATGCTCTTTTCCTGCACCACTCTCCAGTGTCTCCTTGCTCATCCGCTCCTCCAGTTTCAGATTTTCATCGGCACCTTCCTGATAAAGCACACCCATGGTGGCAACAGAAGATTCGCGAGCGGCAAAAGAGCTTATCAAGGCGATATTGGTCTTCCAGTCAAATCCGGCAAACCGGGTTATCGGCTCAAGGGCACGGCCTATCATGCCGAAAAAGGAGGACTGAATTCTCTCTTTTCTGATCTTGCCGCGTAACACCTTTCTTGTACCGGAGAGTTTGCGTACCGCACGGTTGATAATCTTGGCATCCTTATCTTTCCCGGGTTTTAGTAACACAAAATGAGCAGGGTTCTTCTTTTTATATTTTGCGTCAATACTCGCGGCGCCGTCAGCACCAGGAGTATTCATCCGCTCAGATTTATAGTTTTCATAAAAATTGAGAAGCTGGAGGACAGCCCCCTGATCATTAAACTCAGGCGCATAAGAGCTCCTGGCAATTTTCTTCTGAAAACCGGCAAGGGCCTGGTCTATTTCCGCCTGAAACCCGACCAGCTTGTCATCGCTGAGACCGGGAAACTGCAGCAGGGAAAAAACACAGACAGAGACTGCCAGAACGATGGAGCCCACTTTTTTAATATATTCCCACAGGCGCTCTATAGTCCTCTGGGTAACTCCGAACAGGGTGGGGAGATGGTAGTTTGGCATCTCCATAATAAACGGAGATATCTCCTTGTTGCGCAAAATCGTGGTGGTAAGAAATTTGGCAATGATCATCGCCATAATAATTGTTACCGTACCGATAAAAAACATCGCCAGACTTTTATCTTCCTTAAAATAGATGGTAACCAGCAGGGTATAGAGCGGAATCTTCGCCATACAGTTCATATAGGGCACGGTCAGGATCGTTGCCAGGCGGGAGCGCTCATCAGGGATCCCCTTTGTCGCCATAATCCCCGGTACGGCACAGCCGCTGGCAAAAACCCCGCCAAGGATAAAAGGCAGGGTTGACTGCCCATGCAGCCCGAAACTGTTGAGGATACGATCAAGAATAAAGGCGATCCGCGCCATATAACCGGAGTCTTCCAGGATAGCAATAAGCGCGAACAGGATAGTGAAAATAGGGATATAGATAAGAAGCGCATTGGCGGAATCCACCATCCACAGACCAAGAGAGGTGACAAGTGGATCCTCAAGCATACCGCGCCCGGGCAGGATATCGGCCACCAGAACCTTGAATTTTGCCAGCCATGTCCAGAGGTATGGCGTAAGATTATACCCCTGGATAATTGACAGGTAGTAGATAACACAGACAGTGGCAACAAGAAAAAACGGCGCCAGGGGACGGCAGAGAATAAGCCGGTCAAGTCGTTCAGAGATTGAGACCCCGCTGTTTTCTGCCCTTACCAGACAGGCTGCTTCAATCTCTCCGGCACGCCGGTCACGGCAGGAGACGATAAAGTCCTCTGTTTTCAGGTTATACCTCTTTTCAAACTGCTCCCTGCTGGCAAGGGTGCTGTTGATGATCTCCTCTCCATTTTTATGCTCTTCCCCAACAATACGAAATACTTCCGAATCTTTTTCCATCAGTTTGATTGCCAGCCAGCGCGGGGAATAGGAGGAGGTAAACCTTTCATCCTCTTCAAGTTGAGACTGCAGGGCGGCAATATACTCCTCCATTTCCTGATAGTCTGTCTTTTGCGGATTACTCTTTCTTGTTGCGGTAACATTCTTATGGATAGCGCTTTTCAGGGCCTTTTTGCCGGTTTTTTTACGGCTGACAGTGGCGATAACATCAACCCCCATCTGCCTTGAAAGCTCGCCCACATCAATGGTTATACCCTGCTGTCTGGCAACATCCATCATATTTACTGCCATAACAACCGGAAGTTCCATCTCAATCAGCTGAAAGGTAAAATAGAGACTGCGTCGCAGAGCTGTCGCGTCAAGAACATTGACAACCAGATCAGGATGCTCACCAAGCAGAAAATCACGCGAAACGCGCTCTTCCATCGAAAAAGAGGTAAGGCTATAGGTTCCGGGAAGATCGACAACCTCATAGGAGAAGTTCTCTTCACGGTAAAAACCGGTTTTCTTATCAACAGTTACACCGGGGTAATTCGCCACATGCTGGTTCGCCCCAGTAAGCATATTGTATGTTGTTGTCTTGCCGGCATTCTGCTGCCCGGCAAGGGCTACCAAGAAATTCTCTCTCTCTGCCATTATTCAACCTCAATCTGCCGGGCTTCCCTGCGCCGCAGAGTGACACAATATCCCGAAACCTTTAATTCCAGTGGACAGCCAAGGGTCGCAACCCGCAGAACCTGTACCTCCCGTCCCGGTACAAAGCCGAGAGCAAGCAGTCTCTGACGAACAGCGCCAACGGAATGGTGCTGCCGGATAACAGCATTTCCTCCGACAGGGACATCCAGCATGTTTTTAAACGCTGTTACGGTATTCCTGTGATCCCTTCCAACTCTCTTTCTATTTCTTTTAAAAAACATAATATTATCAGACTGATTTTTAAATTTACCAAACGGTATGGCGTCATAACCTCTTAACAAGACATACCTTCCTGCTCTTTTTTTCATAGCAGAAAAATCTGCCTCTCCTTATTTTTGTTGATAATTAAACTCTTCCTCTATAGTAATTTTTTGTAAAAAATGCAAAAAAATTATAGAACACAACTATATTTGTCGTCAGAACTCAATTATCCTGCCATTATTTTGTTAGGTAGTAAAAAAATTGTATTGACTTTTAAACTCATCCTCTCTATTCTCCGCAACAAGACAAACTTCATTAAGGGCACCTCGTCATGAAAAGACTTTTTTACTCAATCTATATACTACTACTGCTGCTGCTTTCTTTTGCTACCGCATTTGCTGCGCCTGATTATGACCGCCTTGCCGGTGAGATCGCGACCCGACTGAACAAAGGGGCCGAGCTCTATGAACAGGGGGAGGTTGATAACGGCAAAACCGCAGTACAGATGGCGTATTTTGAAGTCTTTGAGAATCTTGAGGGACCCATTCGTATCAACGTTTCTGCCGCGGTCAGTTTTAAACTGGAAAGCCAGTTTGGAGAGATCCGTAAAATGATGGTGCAGGGAGATCCTGCTGATAAGGTTCAGGCGGCAGTCAATGATTTGAACAGAGGCATTGCCGAAGCACTTGCAGAGGTTAAAAAATCCGGTCATAGCGTGACCGGCGCGCAGGCAATGGAAAAAGTCGATACCAGCAGTATTGATCCGGTCTGGCTTGACGGCTATAAGCTGACAGAGGGCCTGCTTCACGATTTCCTTGATGCCTACTCCAGAGGCAGCTATGACGAAGCGGAGGTCCTCCTCACCAGGGCTCAGTTCACCGGCTATAAAAACAGCCTGCTTGAAACCGGCATCCGCCGGGGCATCTCCACCAAAAGGGATTTCTATTATAACAATACCTTCTCTGAGCTGCACAAGATGTTAAAAGAGATGGCACCTGACGATAAGATAACGGAGATTGTCAACACCCTGCTTGCGAACCTGCTCTCCGACACCCAGGGGCTGCCAATGGTGGACAAGGCTCTTACCGACCGCCAGCGCCGGGATCGCGAAAATGCTGCGCAGCCGGCAAAAGACTGGCAGCAGATCACGACAAATCTGTTTACTGAAATTGATAAAGCGCTGTCGTTTTATGCGACAGGTAAAGTTGATCAGGCAAAAATGGCGGTGCAGAACAGCTATTTCGATATCTTTGAGGCAAGCGGCATGGAACAGCAGGTGGCGATGGTTGACTCTAATCTTAAACTGGAGATGGAGGGCTATTTCACCAGACTTGTTGCCCAGATGAAGGCGGGAAAACCAGCCGCTGAACTGGATGCGACAAAAGAGGAGATG
>PDWI01011338.1_pt1 | contig 11305 bp, 12 predicted proteins | sample 1430891 | NCBI WGS metagenome assembly PDWI01 (sample SAMN01162508, study PRJNA174530) | Oral metagenome, whole genome shotgun sequencing project. | biome: Marine environment; feature: Marine mammal; material: Swab sample of the gingival sulcus; isolation source: swab sample of gingival sulcus... | reverse complement strand
AGTTTGGCAAATCAAACAAGCTCATATTGCAATGATTGCTATGGCTCAGATTGGGGCAGTGTTTACTTTTATTGCATTGGCGACAGGGGCAATTTGGGGTAAACCGATGTGGGGAACGTGGTGGGTGTGGGATGCCCGTTTAACTGCAGAACTTATTTTATTTTTCCTTTATATCGGTGTAATAGCCCTTTATTCTGCCTTTCAAGATTCAAATGTTGGGGCAAAAGCAGCAGGAATTTTATGTATTGTTGGGGTAATCAATTTACCAATCATTCATTTTTCGGTAGAGTGGTGGAATACGTTACATCAGGGAGCGAGTATTACAAAATTTGAAAAACCTTCCATTGCTACCCCAATGCTAATCCCCTTAATTTTATGTATTTTTGGTTTTATGATGCTTTATATTTGGTTTACCTTAGTGCATTATCGAGTGGAATTAGTGAGAAATGAGCGTAATCGTCCTTGGGTGCAGAATTTAGTAAAATAAGCGGTTACATTTAAATAAAGATTTACATATTTTAATACTTTTGTAGAGACAGGGCATGCCTGTCCCTACGTATGTAGGAGAACAAATAATGTTTTTTCAATCTTGGAGTGATTTTTTTAATATGGGGGGCTATGGTTTTTATGTCTGGCTCGCTTATGGAATTTCTTTTTTGGCAATTTTAGTATTAGGTTTACAAAGTATTAGCAGTAAAAAGAGGTTGTTTAAAGAAATTAAACGAGAACAACAGCATAAACAACGTCAGCAAACAGTAAGAGAAAGTTTATGAATCCTAGACGTAAATCTAGATTAACAGTAATTATTTTTGTATTAGTTGGCGTAACAATTGCATCAACCTTAATGCTCTATGCACTACGCCAAAATATTGACTTATTTTATACACCGTCAGAAGTGATCTATGGTAAAAATGATGATACTTCAACAAAACCAAAAGTAGGGCAGCGTATCCGAGTAGGAGGAATGGTTGTGGTTGGTTCTGTTGAACGTGATAATAAAAGTCTAAAAGTTACTTTTGATCTTAATGATATTGGACCTTCAATTACGGTTAAATATGAGGGTATTTTGCCTGATTTATTCCGTGAAGGACAAGGTATTGTTGCACAAGGAGTATTGGTTGAACCAAAAGTACTAGAGGCAACGGAAGTGTTAGCAAAACACGATGAAAACTATGTACCACCAGAATTAGGTGATCAAATGAAAAAAATTCATAAACCAATGGGGGTATCTAATTTAACGAGTGAAAGTAAAAGAGATCGTCAACAATTAAGTGAAGGTTATTAATGGTAGCTGAATTAGGAAACTATACGTTATCGCTTAGTTTAGCAATTGCGTTACTCTTAGCTATTTTTCCACTATGGGGAGCTGAAAAAGGCAACGCTCAATTAATGTCATTGGCACGACCAATGACATATAGTTTATTCTTAAGTTTAACTTTTGCTTTTGGTTCATTATTTTATTTATTTGCGACCAATGACTTCTCAGTACAATATGTTGTCAATAATTCCAATTTCAATTTACCTTTGGAATATCGGTTATCTGCGGTATGGGGATCTCACGAAGGTTCACTGTTATTATGGATTTGGTTACTTTCCTGTTGGACTGTCGCTGTTGCTTTTTTCAGTCGATCATTACCACAAGAATCAGTTGCTCGAGTATTGAGCCTTCTAAGTATCATCATTATAGGATTTTTAATTTTTATATTATTTACTTCTAATCCTTTTGAACGAACCTTCCCTGATTTTCCAGTTAATGGAAGAGAGCTAAATCCTTTATTACAAGATGTTGGTTTGATTTTTCATCCCCCCCTACTTTATATGGGCTATGTAGGATTCTCGGTTGTTTTTTCCTTTGCGATAGCTTCCTTAATGGCAGGGCGATTAGATACAGCGTGGGCAAGATGGTCGAGACCTTGGACAATCGCAGCGTGGGTGTTTCTTACCTTAGGGATTGTATTAGGCTCTTGGTGGGCATACTATGAACTTGGCTGGGGTGGTTGGTGGTTCTGGGATCCTGTTGAGAATGCCGCATTAATGCCTTGGCTTACAGGAACAGCATTATTACATTCATTGGCAGTGACAGAAAAACGAGGTACATTCAAGGCTTGGACAGTATTGTTAGCAATCTTAGCTTTCTCACTTTGCTTATTAGGTACATTTTTAGTACGCTCAGGGATTTTAATTTCCGTACATAGCTTTACATCTGATCCTACTCGTGGATTATATATTCTTGCTTATTTAGTTGTGATTGTTGGTGGTTCGCTTGGCTTATATGCTTACAAAGGTAATCAAATTCGCTCTCGTGATAATGCTGAACTTTATTCTCGTGAAACCGTACTTTTTTTGAATAATATTTTCTTAATGGCAGCATTAACAGTGGTCTTTTTAGGTACGCTATTGCCATTAGTTCATAAACAATTGGGACTTGGTTCTATCTCTATTGGTGCACCATTCTTTGATCAAATGTTCTTATACATTATGATTCCATTCGCATTATTACTCGGTGTTGGACCATTATTAAAATGGCGACGAGATCAATTTTGTGCAATCCGTAAGCCTGTTATTATTAGCTTAATAATTATGCTAATTTTAGGATTTATTCTACCGCTTGTGTTACAAAATAAAATAACGGTTACCGCAGTTCTAGGTACAATGATTGCTATTTTTATAGTGGTATTAAGCCTTTATGGATTACATCAACGATCAACCCATAGACATAGCTTTTGGGTAGGAATAACAAAACTTTATCGCTCACATTGGGGAATGTTATTCGCACATCTAGGTGTAGCAATGACAGTTTGGGGTATCGCATTTAGTCAAAATTACAGCGTTGAACGTGATGTACGAATGAAAGTAGGGGAAAGTGTACAAGTCGCTGATTATGACTTTACCTTAAAAGGCATTTCAGATGCCAATGGTGCAAACTATGTGAGCAGCAAAGCACAAGTTGATATTACAAAAAATGGACAACCTGAAACCACATTATTCGCTGAAAAACGTTTTTATACGGCCAGCAAAATGTCAATGACGGAGGCGGCAATAGATTGGGGATTTAGTCGAGATCTATATGTTGCATTAGGCGAACAGCTTTCAGACGGTGCGTGGGCATTGCGTTTATATTACAAACCTTTTATTCGCTGGATTTGGTTTGGGGGAGTCTTTATGGCATTAGGTGGGGTGCTTTGTATTTTTGATCGTCGTTATAGATTTACTACAGTTTTAAAAAGAAAATAGGTTAATTTTTATGAATAAAAAACGTTATATTCCTTTGGTTCTTTTTTTGATCTTAACCATTGCTTTCTTTGTGCAATTACAACGTAATGCACAGGGGAATGATCCAAGAGCTTTAGAAAGTGCCTTGATTGGTAAAGCCGTACCAGCAAAAAATTTAATAGATCTATTTGAAGATAAAACTTATGGAAATGAACTCTTCAAACAAGGTAAACCTTTGTTAGTCAATGTATGGGCAACGTGGTGTCCAACTTGCTATGCAGAGCATCAATATTTGAACGTTCTCGCTAAACAGGGTATCAACATCATTGGAGTAGATTATAAAGATGATCCTAAAAAAGCTCAGCAATGGCTAAGAAAATTGGGGAATCCTTATAAAACAGTCGTAAAAGATGAAAAAGGCTCATTTGGATTAGATCTCGGGGTTTACGGTGCACCAGAAACCTTTATTGTGGACGGTAATGGGATTATTTATTATCGCCACACTGGTGATGTTAATCCAAAAGTTTGGCAAGAAAAATTACAACCCATTTATAATAAATTAAGTGAAAAATAATGAAAAAAATATTCTATTTATTTCTTTTTTGTTTTAGCCTTTCAACAATGGCGGCGATTGATGCACTTAATTTTTCATCAGAGCAACAAGAAGAAGATTATCATACCTTAACCCAACAACTGCGTTGCCCACAGTGTCAAAATAATAATATTGCGGACTCTAATGCTACAATTGCCGTAGATATGCGAGTCAAAGTATTTGAACTGCTTCAAGAGGGTAAACCTAAGAAAGATATTATTGGTTATATGGTAGAACGTTACGGTAATTTTGTAACCTACGATCCGCCTATGACGATAGCAACGGCTATCTTATGGATTGCCCCTGCAATGCTTATCTTATTTGGTCTATTGTTTGTTATAAACCGTCGTTCAAAAAAAGATAAAATACAAAAAAGTGCAAAAAATGAAGAAAATTTAACCGCTTTAGAACAGCAACGTTTAAATGCGTTACTCAAAGATAGGGAATAACAGATGACATTTTGGTTAATCGCAATCTTAATAACGCTTATTATTGGTATTGTTGCTTTTTATCCTTTTTTTCGCTATAAACTAAAAAATAAAGGTATTGATCGTAATGAACTAAATAAAGCATTTTACCTTAATCGGTTACAAGAATTAAGTGATGATGAAAATCAAGGTTTGGTAGAAAACAGCAATCAAATTAAAACGGAACTACAACAAGCACTGTTACAAGATATTCCTGAACAGGAAGAAATTCGTGAACATAAAAAAAGTTTTGGAAAAATTTGGGGTATTTCAGGTTGCTTAACACTATTAATTATTGCGACTTTAGGCTATATGAAAGTGGGATCTTGGCAACAACAAATGATACTTGAAAAAACCTATCAAAAATTGCCTTATTTTTATACTCGCTTACAAGATGAAACTAAGCCTTTGGAAAAAAGTGAATTACAACAATTTACTATTGCATTACGTTTAAAATTACAAAAAGATCCTAAGAATGCTCAAAACTGGTGGAAGCTAGGGCAGATTGCTATGATGCAAGAAAATGGACAGCTTGCTTTTGATAGCTTTGCACAAGCGAATAAACTGGATTCTAATAATATAAAATATAAAGTAGCTTATGCTCGTTTTTTACTTTTTTCTCGTGATAAAATGGAAAATATACAGGGTAGAAAATTATTAAAAGAAGTATTACGAGTAGAGCATACTAACCTTGATGCCCTTAGTTTATTGGCATTTCACTATTTTGAAAAAGAAAATTATGAAAGAGCAATCACGACTTGGACAATGATGCTAAGACTTATTCCACAAGATGATCCGAAAGCAAATATTATTGAAAAAAGTATCTTGATTGCCAGTGAAAAATTAAATCAAAAAGAAAAAGAATGATAAAATCTTTATAGATGTTTTATAAATAAAAACAAAGCAAACGTTTGCTTTTTGTTTCGTAATTAAGTAGAATCTACCCTTAATTTTTATTAAGGATCTTTTTTATGTCACTTTCTTCTATTTTTCAGCTTCAAAAACGTGGTTCTTCAGTTCACAAAGAAGTTATTGCAGGATTAACCACTTTCTTAGCAATGGTTTATTCTGTTATTGTTGTTCCAGGAATGTTGGGTAAAGCGGGCTTTCCTGCTGAATCAGTCTTTATCGCTACCTGTTTAGTTGCAGGATTAGGATCTATTCTTATTGGTTTATGGGCAAATATGCCAATGGCAATAGGTTGTGCGATTTCGTTGACTGCTTTTACGGCATTTAGTTTAGTCTTAGGGCAAGGGGTTTCCATTCCTGTTGCATTAGGGGCTATTTTCTTAATGGGGGTGGTGTTTACCCTTATTTCAGTAACCGGTATTCGAGCGTGGATCTTACGTAATCTGCCAATTAGTATTGCACACGGTGCAGGCATTGGTATTGGATTATTTTTGTTACTTATTGCAGCGAATGGGGTAGAATTGGTTGTGGGTAACCAAGCGGGCTTACCGGTTAAAATGGGTGATTTCAGTTCATTTCCTGTAATAATGGCATTACTTGGATTAGTTGCTATTATTGGTTTAGAGCGTTTGAAAGTAAAAGGCAGTATTTTATGGGTGATTATTGCGATCACAATCATTGGCTTAATTTTCGATCCCAACGTTCATTTTAATGGTGAAGTATTTAAATTCCCAACATTTGGGGATAATTCACAGCTATTCCAATTAGATATTATTGGAGCATTAGATACCAAAATTTTACCAGTCGTATTTGCTTTGGTAATGACGGCTGTTTTTGATGCAACAGGTACCATTCGAGCCGTAGCTGGGCAGGCTAATTTATTAGATAAAGATAATCAAATTATTAATAGTGGCAAAGCCCTTACATCAGATTCAGTAAGTAGTATTCTTGCAGGATTATTTGGTACTGCACCTGCGGCAGTTTATATCGAATCTGCGGCAGGAACAGCAGTAGGTGGAAAAACAGGTTTAACTGCCGTAGTGGTAGGTGTTCTATTTTTAATGATGCTTTTTTTCCAACCGTTAGCTTTCTTAGTCCCTAGCTATGCAACAGCGCCTGCTTTAATGTACGTTGGTTTGCTAATGTTAAGCAACGTATCAAAACTTGATTTTGATGACTTTGTTGGTGCAATGTCAGCGTTAGTTTGTGCAGTATTTATTGTATTAACAGCAAATATCGTAACAGGAATAATGTTAGGTTTTGCAAGCTTAGTATTAGGTAGAGCAGTAGCAGGGGAGTTTAAACAACTCAATATTGGTACTGTAATTATTGCTGTGGTACTGGTTGCATTTTATGCTTTTGGCTGGGCGATTTAACAGTGCAAAATTATACTTAAAATATTATAAGGAATTAATGTAGTTCAGGTATGACCCGATAAATTTAATGATTTTTATCTCAATGTTAGATTATGTTGGTATCGGGTTGTATTTTATTCCCACACATCATATCTGTTATAGATTATATTATAGTTTTTCCGCTATTTGTATCTATATATCTATTATTTTTAAATCAATTCTCGCAGTGCTTTTAATTTTGCTTCTTTATTAGTATTTCGCTCTGCAACTTGATTTAATTTAGAAACTAAATCATCATTTTTGTCTTCTTTGATATAACTCACCCGCTGAAGTTGTGAAATTTGTTCGGCATAAGCAGTTAAATTTTCTAATAATTTTACCTTTTCTTCATTATCGTGATATTCATTGAATAGCGCATTGATAGAAAGATTGAATTGTTCTACTTTTTGTGCGATTTGTTGATCACAATATTTTTGCCAGCGGATTTGTTCACTACGAGTCAGAGTATGAGGATAGTGTCTAGCACGATAATTAAATAATAATTTTTCTACACGTGGATCACTAAATTTCAATCCATGATTGGCTAATTCTTCAGGTTTTAAGGTGCGTAAAATTGCCATATTATTTTTATCGGCATTAGAAAAGAATGATTCATATAAGGTCAGTTCTACGTTTGTTACTTCTGCAAAAGTACGCTCTTCACTAAAAATAGCAGTCACTTTTTCTCTTAACAAGCTTTTTTGTTGATTTAATTTTTTTAAATTTTCTAAGCAGTATGTACGATCAATGCCTAAGCGTTGAGCATTCTCAGGCAGTAAGGTTTTAGCAGGGGCAATAATCGGGCATTTATTAATATGCACTAATTTTAACGGAACAGAATGCAAACCTTGTTCTTCCAATAAGGTTTTTTTAGTATAAAGTCGCTCTTGTAAAACAGTAGGCTCTTCATTCAGTAAATCATCAATATTACCTGCTAAATCACAAACAATTACAGCATTTTGATTGGTTGGATGCCACGCAATAGGGACAACCCAAGAGGTATTACCACGATAATTTCCTAACATTCCTGAAACGTGAACTAATGGAGTCATTTCACCTGTATCAATCATCATTTCAATGGCTTTCTTACCCCTGCTTTCAAAGAAAAACTGGAATAATTTCGGCTGTTTTTGTTTGATTAATTTTGCCATTTCAATGGTGGCATATACGTCAGCCATTGCGTCGTGGGCGTTACTATGTTCAATATTATTAGCTTTGGTTAAGTTTTCTAATTTAAAGCTTGGATTTCCTTCCTCATCATACACCCAGTTTATACCATCAGGACGTAATGCATAGCACGCCCGCACTACATCAAGTAAATCCCAACGAGAATTACCATTTTTCCAGCTATATTCATAAGGGTCAAAAAAGTTACGAAAGAAAGTATAGCGAGTCATTTCATCATCGTAGCGAATATTGTTATAGCCCATCACACAAGTATTTGGCTGACTAAATTCCTTATGAATAAGCTCGCTGAATTGTGGTTCAATCAATCCTTCTTTATTACAAAGTTGTGGTGTAATACCAGTGACCATTACCGCTTCTGGTGAAGGTAAATAATCAGGTGTTTGCTTGCAATAAAACATTATAGGTTCGCTGATAATATTAAAATTGCTATCGGTACGAATACCAGCAAATTGAGCAGGGCGGTCACTAGCAGGGTTAATCCCAAAACTTTCGTAGTCATAAATGAAGAATGTTTGTTTATTCATTGGGTTTATTAATTGTGGATGAGAAATTTTGGGTGATTGTAGCATAAATTTGTAACTGTAAAAATTATCAATAATAAATAACCTATTTTGGTATTCAGAGAATATGCTTGTTATGTATTTGCTAAACAGAGAATCTTAGTAAATTTTCATAAAAACAACATTTCCTTTTTTACTCGTATAAATGGTCAATATTACTTACTATAAAAAGATCTTTAATACGCTGTATTCTAAGATATTTGAAGCTTGTTATTTCCTTATAATACTTATTTAAAAAGCCTTTTTATCACTTTTTGTCACTTTTAAAGCATTTTTATTCAAATGATTGTCACTGCTACAACCATACGAGAGTATTTGTATCTTGTCATACCTAAATACTGATAATTCTTTCTCTTTTATATCAAGTAATCTCTAAAAATTTGCTTTTTTAACAGCTAATAGATCTTAAGAAATCCAATAAAAGTCATCATATTTAATATCAGTTAAAGCCTTCCCTTGTGTATTCATTAAGCCATATTTATGATCTTTTTTAACAATAGCAACTTCATCCCAATAAAAATCCACATCATCATAAGGTAACGAAATAGGCTCAGCGAACACTTTGATTGCCATTACTAACCAGAGCAATAATAATTTAGGTATAACTAGATATTTATTTATTATTTTTTCTTTGGTAAATTTTTATTAGAATGTGACTGCTATATTTTTTTATGTATTAACTTACTAGTGCTTGCTTTTGTACTTCAAACAGTTGCTCAATTCCTTCCTTTGCTAAGCCTAATAATTGCAATAATTCATCGTGAGAGAACGGCTCACCTTCGGCAGTGCCTTGCACTTCCACAAATTTTCCCCCTTCAACCATCACAACATTCATATCGGTTTCAGCGTTGCAATCTTCTACATATTCTAAATCACAAACAGCTTGATTTTCCACCACCCCCACAGAGATAGCCGCCACTAAACTTGTCATTGGATTGGTTTTTAGTTTACCGTCAGCGATTAATTTATTTAATGCATCTTGTAGAGCAACAGCAGCTCCTGTGATTGCCGCAGTACGTGTACCACCATCGGCTTGAATAACATCACAATCCACCGTAATTGTTCGTTCACCTAAGGCTTTTAAATCCACCACAGCACGTAATGAACGACCGATTAAGCGTTGAATTTCAAGGGTTCTGCCCCCTTGTTTACCTTTCGAGGATTCACGTTGGGTACGAGAGTGGGTTGCTCGAGGTAACATTGCATATTCAGCGGTTATCCAGCCTTGCCCTTTACCACGTAAAAAACGAGGCACGCTCTCATCAATCGAGGCGTTACATAAAACTTTGGTTTCACCAAATTCAACGAATACTGAACCTTCCGCATATTTGGTATAATTGCGAGTGATTTTAACGGGACGGGTTTGGTTTGCTTCACGATTATTCGGACGCATGAATTCTCTTGTGAAAATTTTACCGCTTACAAGTTAAGGAAATTCATTATGATTTATAGTATGACAGCATTCGCACACCTTGAAATTAAAAAAGAATGGGGCAGTGCCGTTTGGGAATTACGTTCCGTAAACCAACGTTTTTTAGACACCTATTTTCGCTTACCTGATGCATTTCGCCATTTAGAAATGACCTTGCGTGACCGCTTAAAAGCAAGTTTAACACGTGGTAAAGTAGAATGTAGTTTAACGCATTTCGCCATTTAGAAATGACCTTGCGTGACCGTCTAAAAGCGAGTTTAACGCGTGGTAAAGTGGAATGTAGTTTAAAAATTGAATTAAATGATAATCAAAACAATGAGTTAGCCTTAAATCAAGAGTATGCAACCCAAGTGATTAATTCATTGAAATGGTTAAAAGAAACCGCAAATGAGGGTGAAATTAATCTTGTTGATGTATTGCGTTATCCGGGCGTGGTCAATAATGCTAATCAAGATTTTGATAAAATCGGCGAAGATTTATTAGCAGGTTTTGAGCAGATTTTAACGGAATTTGTGGCAATGCGTGGACGTGAAGGGGAAAATTTACACCTATTGATCCAACAACGTTTAGAAGCAATTTCATTTGAAGCAACAAAAGTACAAAAGCAAATGCCAGAGGTTTTACAATGGCAAAAAGATCGTTTACAGCAAAAATTTGATGATTTGAATTTACAGCTCGATCCACAACGTTTAGAGCAAGAAATGGTGCTAATAGCACAAAAATCCGATGTGGCAGAAGAGTTAGATCGTTTACAACTTCACGTTAAAGAAACCACTGCGATTTTAAATAAAGGCGGTGCTGTGGGGCGTAAACTGGATTTTATGATGCAAGAATTAAATCGTGAAGCAAATACCCTCGCATCTAAATCAATCAATGCAGAAATTACAAATTCTGCCGTTGAATTAAAAGTTTTAATTGAACAAATGCGTGAACAAATCCAAAACTTAGAGTAGGAAACGAATGATCCATTTAAAACAATATAAAGTCATTGAAATTGCAGGCATTGACGCACAAAAATTTTTACAAGGTCAATTAACTTGCGATGTGGTTAAATTAGAAAGTGGCAAGCAAACGCTTACTGCTCATTGTGATCCGAAGGGGAAGGTGAGTGGCTTATTCCGTTTATATAAAATCTCAGAAGAACAATTTTTAATGATTGTTCATCAAGATTTATTACCAGAATCTTTAGAACAATTAAAAAAATATGCGATCTTTTCAAAAGTGACTTTTACTGAAAAAGATACTTTGGTTTATGGCGAAGTTGATGAAACAAGCGGTGATATTTTTGCAAAAATTGACAAAAATTTAACCGCTATCAAACTGGAAGAAAATTCAAATCGTTATTTAGTTTTAAGTGATGAAAGCATTGAAGCAATACAAAATAGCAATGATTGGGAGCTGCTAGATATACAACAGGGCATTCCAGTGTTATTGCAACAAAATAGATTGAGCTTTATTCCGCAAGCCTTGAATTTACAATGTATTGAGCAAGCTATTTCCTTTAAAAAAGGCTGTTATATTGGGCAAGAAACAGTAGCGAGAGCAAAATT
>PDWI01009324.1_pt1 | contig 11306 bp, 7 predicted proteins | sample 1430891 | NCBI WGS metagenome assembly PDWI01 (sample SAMN01162508, study PRJNA174530) | Oral metagenome, whole genome shotgun sequencing project. | biome: Marine environment; feature: Marine mammal; material: Swab sample of the gingival sulcus; isolation source: swab sample of gingival sulcus... | reverse complement strand
AAATTAATCTTCTAATTCTTTTCCAACTTCTCCAGCTATTTTTATACTTGGAGTAAGAGTTTTATTTCAAACTACCCATTTTGCAGGACAAGCTTGAGTTGGATTTTCTCTCATAAATTGCAATGCTTCTATTTTTCTTATAAGTTCTTCACTATTTCTTCAAAGAGGACCTGAAGTAACTTCTATACCTCTTATAACTAAATCTGGGTCTATTATAAAAGTTCATCTTCCAGCCATACCAGCTTCTTCATCAAGTAAATTATAAATATCAGTTGTATTAGTTGTACAATCAGCAAGCATTTTATAAGGAAAACCTTGCATAAGTTTTTCATGTTTTAACCAAGCTCTGTGAGAAAAAACTGAGTCAGTAGAAACACTTAAAACTTCTACTCCTAATTCATTAAATTTAGCTTCTGCTTCTGCCATATCTTTTAGTTCAGTAGGACAAACAAAAGTAAAATCAGCAGGATAGAAAAATAAAACTGACCATTTTCCTTTTAAATCTTCTAAAGATAATGTTCAATCATCATCAGTTTTTGGATCATAAAAAGGTAGTTTAAAATTTGGAGCAGGAGAGTCTATTTTTGCAATTGAAAAATCATAAGTTTGTAATTCTTCCATAAAATTTTTATTAAAATATAAAGTGTATGTAATAGTATTTATTTAAGTTAAAAAGTCAAAGTTATCTTTTTAGAACTTTTAATTCTACAAATTTTTCAGTTTTATTTCAGTTTTTATCACTAGTTTCTATTTTTATTATATATTTTCATAAATCAAGTTTTTTGTTTTTGTTTATTGCTAGGTTTATATGTCTTTTATCTTTGTAAGATTTTATTATTTTATTATCTATGTATATATCTACATTTTTTAGAGGAGAAGCATCTTTTATATTTGCTTTTAAATTAAAAAACTCATCATCATATATTTTTATAGTTCAATCTATTGGATTTATAAGCTCAACAATAGGAGCATTTTTATCTTCCATAATAGTTATACTTTTTACTTCAGAATTGCTGTAATAATTTTCATCTAAAGCTCTTATTTCTAGAGTTACTTTTTGGTTATTATATTTAGCAGGAATAAATAAGTTTTCTACTATGGCTCATCTTTTTTTTCACTCTGTGTCAAAACTTTTTTCTACTAGTGAGTTTATTAAAATTTCAACTTTTTTTATAGCTGCATCACTTTCGTAAGCTATTTCTATGTAGTTGTTTCAAGGAGAATATATAAGATTTTCATCTATATTTGTTTTTATAACTATGTTTGTAGAACTAGATTCTCTCACACATTTTTCATCACTTATAGAAGACAATAATCAGTTTGTATTTCAATATCTTTCTATAGCATCTTTGGATTTAGACCAAGCTAGAACTGGATTTTCCCAAGATGGTAATTCGGGTTTTAAAGAATGAAACTCCAAAATAGTTGCTTTTCTAATTGCTGCTTTTGGAGTTTCGTCAGTTACTATTCAATTACATAGAGCATCATATTCTACTATTTGGTAACTATTGTCTATTTTTTTAGGTATATTTAAAAAATATGAACTTATTAAGTGTTTGCTAATGTTGTTTTCTGGATTTGGTAAATATCAAGTTACCTCAGATATATTTATGTTTTTCACATCATCTGGTTTTACCCATTTTAAAGCTTTTTTGTCTTCGTGAATATATTCCATAAATTCTTTCCAGATTGGTCAAGCTCATTCTAGACCATTTCAGCTGTAATTTAGAGTTTCTCAGTCAGAGTTTCAAGCCCAAGCTATAGTTGTAATTTGAGGTGTGTATCAAACTGTCCAAAGATTAGCTGGAAATTCAACTCTTTCTCAGTATTTATTTTTAATAGGCTTTGTTGAAGTTCATGTTTTGGCTGCAACTTTTCTATTTTTTAGAGATAAATATTTATTCCATGGAGATGGACGAGTAGAGGTATCACTTAATATATGATTTATTAAAAATGTTTGTCAGCTAGATATAACTTTTTCTTTTTTTAGTTCTTTCTTTTTTTCTTCTATTATATTTCATTTTGAATCTACTATTTTTAGTATAGGATTTATTTCTATTTTTTCTCACATATTAGCAAAAACAGAATATGCTTTTGCTAGTTCTAGAGGAGTCATTTCTCAACTTCATAATCATAAAGATGCTCAATAATCTCATTTTTCATCTAGAGATTCTACACCTAGTTTTTTCATAAATTTAACTATGCTTTCTGTTCATCAAGCTAGAAAATACATTTTAACAGCTGGTATATTTCTAGAGTGGTTTAATGCTTTTGACACATTTGTTTTTCCCATAAATTTTCAGTCATAATTGTTTGGTGAATATCATCATGGGAATTTTGTTTTTAAGTCATATATAGGTGTTTTTGTTCAAATTTCATTTTCATACATTCATACAGCATAAACAAAAGGTTTAAAAGAAGATCATGGTTGTAATTTAGAAGTTATCACATTTACATTTCATTTTATATCTTCATTTGAATAATCCACTGATCATACCATTGCAAGTATATCTCAATTTGTATTATCTATACTAATAAGACCTGCATTTTTTGCATTAAAATTTTTTGTATTTTTTTCTACTTGTTTTTTTATTATTTCTTCAGCTTTTTGTTGTGCATCATAATCAAGAGTTGTATAAATTTTTAAACCTCATTTATATAAAGCATCTTTTCAGTATTTTTCTTCTAGGTATTCTCTGATAAAAAATACAAAGTGAGGTGCTTTTAAGTTTTCTTTATTTTTTTTGAAATTTAGTGTTATAGAATCAATAATTGCATTTTTAAATTGTTTAAAATCTATATATCAATCTTCAAGCATTCTTCTCAATATATAGTCTTTTCTTCATATATCATAACCTATAACTTTTTCTCAAAATTCTACTTTTATACTACCTAAAAATACATTTAATTCAGAGTATGTTAAAAAAGCACATCAGTCATTATCTATTTTAAAATTAGCTCCAAAGTTTTCTTTTTTTATTCAACATATTGTAACTATATTATTTCATTTTACTGTTTTTCAGTTTAGGTTTTTAAAAGTTTCTTTTAATAATCCTATCATTTTAGGATTATCATCCATTTGTTTTTTTGTCAATATAGCTGTTTTGTTTTTTTCATTTTCATTATTTTTTTCAACTTTATCATATATAATAGCACTTCATACAACTCTATCTCTATGATTATATGGAGAATAATAAGTTGGTCATTTAGGAATAGAAGCAATTATTGATGATTCTAGTATGTTTAGTTCTGAAGCTTTTTTACCAAAAAATGTTTTTGATGCTTCTTCTATACCAAAAGAATTATGTCAAAATTCTATTTTATTTAAGTAAAGTTCTAGGATTTTTTCTTTTGGAATACCGTTTTTTGTCAAACTATATGATAAATATAGTTCTTTTAGTTTTCTCTCTATTGATTCCCAAAGAGTTTCATCACTTCTTCTGTTTTCAATTATAGTATTTCTAATAAGTTGTTGAGTTAAGGTAGAAGTTCATCAAACTTTTTTTCATTTTGTAATTGATATAAATCAGGCTCTAAAAATTCATACAATATCTACTCAAGGATTAGTCCAAAACTTTTTATCTTCTCAAGCAACTATTGCATTTACCATATTTTTTGATATTTTAGAATATGGTACATATGTTCTTTTTTCTTTAAAAACATTATTTAGTATTTTTCAGTTTCTATCATAAATTATAGAACTCTCAGCCAGATTATAGTTTTCAAGTTCAGAAATACTAGGTAAATCTTTTATGTATTTGTTATACAAAATTAAAGCCATAACAAAACAAAATATAACAAAAAATAATATAATATATATAAGTATTTTAAATATACTTCTATTAGTTTTTTTCTTTTTGTTAGAGGGTTTTCTAGTATATTTTGTATTAATTCTTTTCTTTTTAATACTAGTTTTTTTATTTAACATATTTTATTTTTAAAATTTAAAAACATCTTTTTCAATTAAATAGTTTTTTCATAAAATTATTTCTATTTTAGCATCTGTAGAATACATAGGTTCTTCAGTTTCTATAAAATCTCAATCAAAAAATTCTTTTAATCATTTTATAGTATCAGAATTTTTATCTACATTGTTGTAGTAAATAACAGATTTTTCATAGGGTTTTTCAGTATTTCCAGCATAATTTTCTTTTGGTATATAAAATCAATATCTTTTTATATTGTAACTCATTTTATATGCTAATCAATTTCTTTTTGTAGAGTTAAATATATTAATTTTATATTTTTCTTCTTCTATATTTGGGTAGTTAAGAACTATGTTAGAGTATTTTTGTGCTAATTCATAGTCTGATAAGTTTCTTTTATCTGTTCAATTAAAAAGTTCAACAGAGCTTCAAAATACTTCTATTTTTGGATTATATACTATTCATCATTTTTCACATACAAGAGCTCAATAGTAACAAGTATCATTCATATTTGATGATATAAATTTATAATCTCAATTTAGTATATCTGTAGATAATACTATAGAAATAGTGTCTTTTAAATTTATATCAGTAAATACATTTTCTTTAAAAATATTGTATATTTCAGCTATTTTTTCAGGTGATTTTAGGACATATTTAGATGCTACTTTTTCTTTGATAGCTTTTATTACTTGTTGTTGTCTTAGAGATCTATCATAGTCACTTGTTGATTTTCTACTTCTCGCATACATAAGAGCTCTTTCTCAGTTTAAAACTTGTTTTCATTTTCTAAATATAACTGTTTGATATCACCAATTACTATTAGGATATTTTGTATCTACAAGTTTTTTTTGCACATCTACTTCTATTCATCATAGTGTATTTATAGTTTTTCTAAATCAAGCAAAATCTAGGTTTATATAGTAGTCTATTTTTTCTCAAGTTATTTGTGTTATTTTTTGTTTTAACACATTCATAGCATAGTCTTTATCTCTTTCTCTATAATAATAAGTTGAGTAGAGAGAGTTTATTTTACCTTCTCAATAATCAGGGAATTTTACATATAAATCTCTAGGTATTGATAATATAGATACAGTTTTTTTTGTGCTATTTAGTTTTAATAACATAATTGTATCAGTTAAGTCTGGAGCATCATTTTCAGCACCTCATCTACCTGTTACAAGTACTGTTATATTTTCTTTTTTTGGTATTTTTTTACCTTTTTCTTGATTTTCAGTTTTTGAGTTTTCTTTAGAGTTTTCTAGATTTAATAAGTTTATTTCTTTTAGGGTTATTATTGCAAGAATTATAACTACTGAGATTATTACCAGTCAAAACAAGTTTATAAAATTATTTTTTTTAGGTATTTTTATTTTTTTAGATTTTTTATTCATTTAGTTTATTAATTTTAAATTTTTTATATTTTACAAAAAAAAAATATTTTTTCAAATATTTTTTTTCTTTTTTTCTTTATAATTTTTACTAGTAACTAGCAACTACTTAAGTGCTCACATACTATTCATCATATCTCACATTCACATTTGTCCCATAACTCCTTGCATTTTACTTGCAGCAAGTTCTTGAGATTTTTTTATTCATTTATTTACAGCTTCTAAAATTGCTTTTTCAAGAGCTTTTTGTTGGTCTTTTGATAAACCTGGTATAAGTTTTGTTTCTTCAAATTCTACTTTTTCAACTTTCATTTCACCATTTATAGTTATAACAAGTCCATCAACTTCTGATTCTATATAAGTATTTTCAAGTTCTTTTTTTACTTTCATAGCTTCTTGTTGAAGTTTCATCATTTGTCATGCTTTAGAAAAATCCATAATATTTTTTATTTTTTAAAAATTAAAGTGAGAAAATTATATAAAATTTAAAAAAAATAGCAAATTTTTTGCATTATTTTTTTTATTATGGTAAAATTAGTTTGTATATTAAAAATTAACTAATTTAAAAATGGTAAAACAAAATGATGATAATCTTTTGATTTTAGATGATGATTCTACTTCTGAAACTCAAGGAGGAGAGCAATCTAAAGCTTGAGAAAAAACAAATGATGATATGCTTGTTATAGATGATGATAGTAATAAAGGTGATGATTTGATTATTTTTGATGATGAAAAATCAGGTGATAATGCAGAATCGGGTGATACTAAAAAAGAAGAAAATAGTATAAGTTTAGAACCAAATGATGATTTAGTTTCTGAAGAAAATGGGGAAGAAGATTCTAAAAAAGATGATAATGAAGTGTTAGATTTTGGTTTATGAGATGATGATGCTTCAGAAGAAAAAGATTTATGAGAAACTAAGGCTTCAGAAGAAAGTTCTCTAGATTTTGGTTTGTCTGAGTGAGAAAGTGAAGAAAGTTCAAGTTTGTTAGATGAAAATAGTTCTTCTGATGATTTATTATCAGGTGGAGATACAAAAGAAGTTTGAACTATGCCTGAAATTCTTGCTAAAGCTATTTCTGATTTTGAAAAAAGAGAGTGAGTTATTCAAGTAGAATTAGATACAAGAAATAATAGTATCTCTGAGTTAGAAAGAAAATTAGCTGAAGAAAAAGAAAAAGTTGTTTCTTTAGAGGAAGAAAAAACTGCTCTTGTAAAAAATAGAAAAGCAATAGAAGATATGAAAAATAACTCAAGTAAAACAACTAACAACAAAAAAAGAACAGTAAAAAAATAGAAAAATCAAGATTAAAGCCTTGGTTAAAAAAGAGTTGCTATGCAACTCTTTTTGTTTTTTTTAAAGTTTTATTATTTTAGAATTTTCTATTCATTTTTCTTTGTAAACTATATGTTCAAAGTCTAGATTTTTTCTAGATTTAAATAAAAGTATTCTAGAAACTCAAGAATGTCATACTAATAATATATTTTTTCCTTTATATTTATTTTTTGTATCTTCATAAACCTCTGAAACTCTATCTCTAAATTCTAATATATCTTCAGATTTATTATTTTTTTTGTTTTTAAAAAATCTTCTTACTTCCTCTGTAGTTTTTAGATTAAATTCTTTTTTCATTTCTTTGTGAGTGTAGTTTTTTAATACTCATCACATTTGCTCTTTTAATCTATCATCAGTTAAAATTTCTCATTTATATCATATATTTTCTGCTATTAGTTTTGCTGTTTTTATAGTTCTTTTTAGAGGTGAAGATATTATTATATCAAATCTTAGTCATTCTTTTTTTCATTTTTTTCCTGCATTTATTGCTTGATTTATTCAATTAATATTTAACTCACTATCTATATCTCAAGGATTCATCATTCATTTTATGTTTCTATCAGTTTCTCAATGTCTTACAAAATATAAATTTGTCATTTTTTTATTTTATAATAAATAATCACTTAATTATATAATAAAATAAATATTTTCAAGAATTTTTGCTTGACTTTTTTTTTTGTATGGTTAAAGTATGTTATATATTATATATTTAACTATAAAATTATGGATAAGCAAGTTTCTGAAGGTTTGGTTGATATAAATGGTAGATATTTTTCTGAAATAGAAAGAGAAGAGTTATTAGAAAAAATAAAATGACTTCCTGCATTTTCTAGAATTGATGATGTAAAAAATGCACTTAAACATTCTCCAGTAGTATTTCTGAGATGAGCTACAGGAAGTTGAAAATCAACACAAATTCCAAAACTTGTTTGTGATTACAAAGGGAGTGCTAATATTATTATTACTCAACCAAGAGTTGCTGCTGCAAAGGCTTTAGCTTCAAGAGTTTCTGATGAGCTTATTTGTCAAACAGGAGATCAAGGGTATAGTTTGTGAGAACAAGTTTGATATAAAACATGAAGATGAAAATCTTCAAAACATCTTTCAAAAATTTCTTATAACACTTCTATGTATGAAGCAATGAGGCTTTCAGGTTCTTGAGAATTCCCTAAATATTATATGCTTGATGAAATACATACTGATGATATATGAAATTTATTGCTTGCAAATATGACAAGAGATGTACTTTTAAAAAATAAAAATGATTTTAAGCTTATTTTATCATCTGCTACTATGAATGCAGAAAAAGCAATGAATTATTTTAAAAGTGTTACTTCAAATATTCCGGTAATAGATATAGAATGAAGAAGTTATCCAATAGAAGAAACATATGCTAAACCTTCAGAGTTTAATAAGTTTTTTAAAGAGAGATTTGAAGACTGAGATCATATTTTGGTTTTTGAACCTTGAAAAAATGAAATTAAAGAAACTATAGCTGATATTGAATTATTAGTTGGAGATAGATGAGTTATATTTGAATTTCATTCAGATATTTCTATGGAAGAGCAGTCAAAAATTATAAACTATACTCCAAAAGATTGACAACAAGTTGTTATAATAGCAACAAACTCTGCAGAAGAAAGCTTAACAGTTCCTTATTTAGATACTGTAATAGATAAATGACAATTTAAAGTTTCTTCTATTGATTATACATGAACAGAAAGGTTAGATTTAATGGATATTTCTCAAGCAAGCTATAGACAAAGAATTTGAAGAGTTTGAAGAACTCATAATTGAAAGTCAATTAGGGTAAATAATACAAATTTTGAAGATTTACCAAGCTTTAATACTCCAGAAATTTCACATACTACTTTAGAAAAAGAAATACTTATTTTGCTTAAAAAATGAATAAATCTTATTGAAAAACTTTCAGAATATTCAGGTAAATGAGAAAATTTTTTGATGGATAATCCTGATCCAAAATTAGTAAAATTGAGTTATGAGAGGCTTTTTACTATATGAGCAATAGATAAAGATTGAAATATTACTAAATTATGAGAAGAAATACTTTCTTACCCTGTTTCAATCTTTCACTCTAGAATGCTTATAGAATCAATAAAAAGATGAGTTTCTAAGGATATGATAGATGTAGTTTCAATTTTAGAAAATAATTGATTTTTAAAGTCAAAATGATATTGGAAAGATTTATATTCCAATTCTAAAAATAGTACTTTTTCAGATTTATTCTTCTATCTTAAAATATTTAGAGATTTAACTTCTAAAAATTTAGATGAAAAGACTCTTAATTTTTTCTGAAGTCAATGTAATTTTGGTTTTAGTTGGCATAAAGAATATAAAAAATGAGAAAAAATGTTATTTGAATTTATTCCAGAAGATGTTTTAGAGGATTTTTGAGTAAATAAAAGAAATATTCAAAGAATTCTTGATACCATTTTTGAATTACAAGAAAGATTTTCAGATAAGAATATTTCTCTTGAAGATACAGGGATAAAAGAAGATAAAATTATGAGTTTATTATCATGAAGTCTTACAAATATTTATTTTTATGATAGAGATAATAAATGTTTCTTCCAATATAAACCTAATTCTGATAGGAAGAATTTCCATCATTTTAAACTTTCAAATACTTCTATAATTAATCCAAATTCTAGAAAAAGTAATCTTTATATTGGGGTACCATTTATCATTTGAGAAACACATGAAAAATCAGAAATAAAAATTTTGCAAAATTTAACTCCAATTAAAGCTGAATATTTAGATAGTTTTTATGATGAATTTTTTGAAAGTTTACCAAAATTTGATTTATTATTGGAAGATGAGTACTCAAGATCTAAAAGAGAATATCTAATGACTCTTAAAGAAGCAAATTTAGAAGAGTTTGATTATATAGATGAGGAAGCTAAAAAACAAGAAATTTTTGATAATTTTTATGATAGTATAAAGTATTGAGAGGATTATATTAGATTAATTATATTTTTAAAAGATTTAACTCTTGATTGAAAAAAAGAAAAAAAATATTTATTTAAACAAATATGACAAAAAACTAGGGAATATGTTAAAGTAAAAAAACATAATCTTTGGGTTAAATCATTGTTAGAAAATTTAGAAAATATAAAAAGGTGAAAAAAAACCTCTATGGCTTGAATTACTTATGGTTTTTCAAATATATCAGAAACTTTTTTAAATGATCCTATTTTTAGGCAAGAAAACATACATAAAAAAATAGAAAACTTAAATTCTATATTTAGGGAAATAAAAAAAAGAGCTTTTTCAGTATTTTTTGAATGAGAAAAGATATTTGATAAAAAGTTGATTACAAATATTAATAAAATTTTATCTTATGATACAAGAAGACAAAGAGTTTGAAGAAATTGGTTAATAGAATATTTATGAAAAGTAGATGAATCTATAGAATATAGAGAGAACTTAATAACTTGAAATAAAAATAAAGATAGAAATTTAAGAAAAGAAATAAAAAAACTTATAGAGTTAAAAAAACAATTAAAAGAGTTTTTATCAAAAATTAAAGAATTTAATAGTTCTATTTCTTCTATAGATTTTGATAATATTCTTTATTCTCATATAGATAATAAAAACTCAAATATATTTAGTAAAAAATACTTAATAGAGCTATCTAGAAAAGTGATTTTATGAAGTGAATTTATTTCAAGTTATTCTTCAGATAATAAAAAATTTGAAAAGTTAAAAAAATATTTATCTCAAGTTTTAGATGACCAAGAAATAAGGGACCTTTTATATGCATTGTCTTTGTTGTCTTCTTGAGAAATAAATAGTAAAACTAAAAATAAATGTTTGTTAAGGATTTTAAAATATGAAGAAAAAATTAAAAGGTTTCATGAAAAAAATAATGAACTTCAGTCATCTTTAGAAGAAACAATAAAAGATTTAAAATCTTGATATGTTTTAGATATTAATCAAATATTTACAAACTTACTATTAGAATTATTTGAAGAGTTTTATGTTGAACAAATAAAATCTAAAATTTTTAATTTTTCAAGTAATTTTCATAATTTTAGTGTAAATAGTTTTGATTTACAATTAAAAAAATTTATTGAATCTTTAGATTTTAGTCAAACATTAGATTATTGAGAATATTTTAAAGGTCTTGAAGATTATAATTATTACTTATCTTATTTAAAAGGTTATCAAAAAAGAGAAATAAAGCCTCAAGTTATTGAATGAAATCTGTCAATTTTAGACATAAAAAAAGAGTCTTTGAATATTTCAGAAATAGTTGAGAAAATGAAAATTTTAGAAGAAAAATTTTATAATTAAAAAAGTAGCAATTTTTGCTACTTTTTTAGTTTAATCTCAACTTTTTCCCCCTCTATCTCAACTTCTTTTTCTAAATCTGAATTAGTTAAATTTCCATAATTAGATAAAGTTTCTTTTTCTATGTAATCTTTAAAATCTTTTATTGTTTCTCTTAATTCTCAGTTCTCACTTCTCAGTTCTACTCAGATTCTATCTTCTACGTTGTATCCTGCTTCTTTTCTAGCTTCTTGAATATGTCTAACTATATCTCTTGCAAATCATTCTTTTTCAAGTTCAGGAGTAATTTTTGTATCCATAGAAATTACCATTCAGAAGTCAGCTTCTATTTCAGCATTT
>PDWI01009323.1_pt1 | contig 11306 bp, 8 predicted proteins | sample 1430891 | NCBI WGS metagenome assembly PDWI01 (sample SAMN01162508, study PRJNA174530) | Oral metagenome, whole genome shotgun sequencing project. | biome: Marine environment; feature: Marine mammal; material: Swab sample of the gingival sulcus; isolation source: swab sample of gingival sulcus... | reverse complement strand
AAACACGATAAAAGTATAACCGGTAACGATTTATTTTAATATTATGAGAAAAAAATATTGGTGGCTCAATGAAGAGTCGGAGCAAGTACTAAATAGAGGATATTTATTGAGAGGAGAAACCGTACAAGGTGCTGTTGACAGAGTAACCGCAGCAGCTGCAAAAAACTTGGTCATGCAGCTCGACGAAAGATTCGATGTGGAAGAATATACCAATTATCACGAAAAATTCAAGGAGCTTGTGGAACGTGGGTGGATGAGTTTGTCAAGTCCCGTATGGTCTAATATGGGAACGAAAAGAGGTCTTCCTATATCCTGTTTCAATGTGCATGTGCCCGATAGTATCGAGTGTATCACCCACAAGCTGGGAGAGGTCATTATGCAGACTAAAATCGGAGGAGGAACTTCTGGGTATTTCGGTGAATTGAGAGGTAGAGGTGCTGCGATTACCGACAACGGGGAAAGCTCAGGAGCGGTTAGCTTTATGCAACTTTTCAATACTTCTATGAACGTGGTTAGTCAAGGAAGTACCAGAAGGGGTAGCTTTGCTGCATACTTAGATATAGACCACCCCGACATAGAAGAATTTCTTCAAATAAAGGACATCGGAAATCCTATTCAAAATCTATTTTACGCTGTTTGTGTTTCCGACTATTGGATGCAAGAAATGATTGATGGAGACATGAGAAAAAGAGAATTGTGGGCAAAAGTATTGCAATCCAGACAGCAAAAAGGGCTTCCTTATATATTTTTCTCAGACAATGTAAATCGCCAAAAACCGGATATCTACAAGAATTTAGAATTACCGATAAATTCCAGTAATCTTTGTTCCGAAATAGCATTGCCATCCAACGACAAAGAGTCTTTTGTATGTTGCTTGTCTTCTATGAACTTAGAGCTTTACGACGAGTGGAAAGATACTGATGCCGTTAAGTATGCTATATATTTCTTGGATGGTGTTATGACTGAATTTATAGATAAAACAGTAGGTAATCACTATCTAAAGTCGGCTCATAACTTCTCAAAGAGACATCGTGCCTTAGGTTTGGGTACTTTGGGTTGGCACTCTTACTTGCAAAGCAAAATGATACCTTTTGAAGGATTGCAAGCAAAAGCCGAGAACAAAAGAATATTTGAAAATATCAGCCAAAAAGCATTAGAAGCAACTAAGGAAATGGCACAAAAATTCGGACCTGCGCCGATATTTGAGGAAAGCACCTTGGATGAAAGTGAATACAGGCGTAATACGACCACTATGGCTATCGCTCCTACGACTTCTTCGTCTGCAATTTTAGGGCAAGTATCGCCCGGTATAGAACCCTTTAGTAGCAACTACTATAAAGCAGGACTTGCAAAAGGAAACTTCATAAGAAAAAATAAATATTTGAAGCAACTTTTGGAGGAAAAAGGAATTAACAACGAAGATACCTGGCGTAGCATAATGATTAATAAAGGCTCAGTACAGCATCTAGATTCTTTGACAGACCAGGAAAAAGAGGTTTTCAAAACTTTTAGAGAAATAAGCCAATTGGAGATTGTACAACAGGCAGGTCAAAGGCAAAAATATATCGATCAAGCGCAAAGTCTAAATATCAATATTCCTCCGGATTTGCCGGTAAAAGAGGTGAATAAACTGATTATTGAGGCTTGGAAATTGGGTGTTAAAACGCTGTATTATCAACGTAGTTCTTCTGTGTCAAAAGACTTGCTTACAAACCTTGTGAGTTGTACAAGTTGTGAGGGGTAGAAAGGAAGAGATTAAGTGATTAGAGAGTTTAGTATATGAAGAATTAATTTTTAATTTCTTACCCAACAATGATAATTTACTAAAAAATTTCCTAAAAAGGGATGAGCTTTTGATTCTAAATATTGTATCTCCACGCTCGTGAGTACTGTTTCATTTATCTTTGTCCAAATTGTTTAGCTACTAGAATAAGTGGAAATTTTTACTTAGTAATGGCTGTGTAAGAAAAATTTACACACTTTGTGATATACTCCCACAAAGTTTTCATAATATGAATTTCACACTGAAACCTAAACTGATATTTGATTGTATATTAATTAAAGCATAGATTGTAAAGGACAGTAAATAATTCCTACTTCGAACTATTATTTCTTAATAATCTTTTGAGAACCTTACCGACATTAGATTTTGGAAGCTCTTTTCTAAACTCCACGAATTTTGGTATTTTATATCCTGTGAGATTTTTTCTACAGAAATCCAATATTTCCTTTTCTGTAAGAGATTTATCTTTTTTTACAATAAATACCTTAACAACTTCACCGGATTTTTCGTTAGGAACTCCTATTGCTGCTACTTCCAACACTTTGGGATGATTTGAAATTATATCTTCTATCTCAAACGGATAAACGTTAAATCCTGATACCAAAATCATATCTTTCATTCTATCGACTATCCTGAAATATCCGTCTGGTTCCATTTTCCCAATATCTCCTGTACAAAGCCATCCGTCTTTTATAACCTTGGCCGTTTCATCAGGTCTTTTATAATAGCCTTTCATAACCTGAGGTCCTTTTATTTGAATTTCACCGGTCTCACCAACAGGAACAGCATTAAGATTATCGTCTACAACTCTCATAAAAGTTGAAGGAATAGGCAATCCTATCGTTCCTATTCTTGCACTTCCGTCAACAGGATTTACCGAAGCAACCGGAGAACTTTCTGTCAAACCATAGCCTTCTGAAATCACTGTTCCGGTCATCTCTTTCCACCTGATAGCGACACTATCTTGAAGAGCCATTCCCCCTGCGACAACAATCTTTAAAGAAGAGAAGTCATTTGAAGCAAACGGTTTGTAGTTCATCAGGCCATTGAATAATGTATTAACTGCTGTAAAAATTGAAATTTTATGATTTTTAAATTCTTTATTTACTGATTTTAAATCTCTGGCATTTGTTACCAAAACATTTTTCACGCCCATTCCCAACATCGCCATTAGATTCACAATCAATGCAAAAATATGATACAGTGGCAATGCTGTTAAAATAACCTCTTCTCTCTCTTTCATGGCAACCCCCATTATCGCTTTTATTTGCACTATATTGGAAACTATATTTTTATTTGTCAATTCCGCACCTTTTGCAACTCCTGTCGTTCCTCCGGTATACTGCAAAAATATAACATCATCAGGGGAAGAAGTATATTCTTTTATTTTTTGCTTTTTACCAATTTTTAATGCTGTTTTAAAATTGACGGTATTTGGTAATTCAAATTTGGGGACCATTCTTTTTATATTCTTAACAGCGAAGTTTATTATCCCGCCTTTTATACTTCCCAACATATCTCCTACAGAAGTAGTGATAAATAAATCTATTTCAGTATCCTTTATAATTTCTTCCAGTTTGCTGCCGAACATATCTGAAATTATAATAGCCTTGGCTCCCGAATCACTAAATTGATGACTCATTTCTCTAGGAGTATAAAGGGGATTTGTATTTACAATAATCAAACCTGCTTTCAAAGCAGCAAAAATAGATATCGGCGACTGCAACACATTAGGTATCATTATTGCTATTTTATCACCGGGATTCAAACCACGATAGTGAAGATAAGCAGCCAAATCGTCAGAGTATTTATCTACTTCTCTAAATGTTAGCCATTTTCCCATATTGTAATATCCCTCAGCATCGGAATACTTTTTTAACATTTTCTCCACAAATGACCTCGCAGTAGGATACTCATCAGTATTTATATTGGCAGGAATTCCGGACGTATATTTATTTAGCCAAATTCTTTGTTCATACTCTTTAGTGTGATTCAACATTCGTACATATTTTTATGAAAAAACTCAAAAACCTTCTAAACTTGAGGTTAAATTTTCTTTTATCTCTTCTAAGATGTTAAGCAAATATATTAAAAAATAGCCATAAAGTACCAAATATTGATGCAATTATTGTATACTGTAGGGTTTATATTATGTTTTTGGTCAGAGCTATCTATTATTATTTGATAATTTGTAGACAAATGCAGTTTCATAAACTGTGAAAATGGCATATATAACCAAAAAGGGTATCACAAAAAACTTTGAACTCGGAGTTGACAATTTATTGTAAATAGCAACAATTGCCATGAGCGCTACCAACTTTAAAAATACATTGGCCATAACCAGTTGTATAAATGCCATTTTATTTGTGCTATTTAAAGCCCTTAAAGCACTTCGGTAAAAAACAACAGTGTAAAAAATCATAAATACCAAACTTATTATATACAGAATGGTATCGTACTTGAAGGTTTCAAATTGGTAAAAAATAAAAATTATAACTGCGGAGACAACAGATGTAAATGTCAGGGATTTATAAAAATTACTATTTGTCATTTTTTCCTCTCTTAGTAGTTTCCAAATATATTTTTGTCAAATATCCTAACAACCCCATAGTAACCAATAACATTAAAAGATAAGATTTTTCGAATCCAAAATAGGCATCAAGTTTCTTTCCTATATAAATCAAAATCAATAACAAAGCGAACAACTCAAAAGCCATACCGGTATATTGCAAGTAATCTTTCATTGTAAGACAAATCTATCCAGTCGAAATTGTTATGACTAAAAATAAAACGGCAAAATATAATTAGACTTTTGCTGCATCTTTTATTGTTTTTATCTTCTGTCCTCCCATAATACAACTGACATTGAAAACGGCTCCTGAGTCCACATTTAATTGATCTGTTGTAACATCCCCGTCAATAACGGCAGAATCCATCACTTCCAACAACCCATCTACTTTAACGATGCCTTTTACTCTTCCAAGAATTACTGCGTCCTTACAATGAACATCGCCTTCTATTTTTCCTTCTTTTCCTAATATCAATTTTCCTTTACATTCAATATTTCCGATAATAGAACCATCTATCCTTATGTCATTTTGCGTAAATAACTCTCCTTTCACAGTGGTTCCGGCAACCAAACTATTTATCCCTGAACCTGAATGCTGATTCGTTTTTTTTGATTTTACTTTAGCATCCTCTTTCTTGTTTCCAAACATAATTTACAATTTTGGGTAATAAAAAAACAATAAATAAAAAATATTCTTAAAGTGATAATTGCTGATTAAAAAAATGTTAAAAAGGGAAAAACCGATAAAACAAATCAAATCAACACAACCCAATGTCCAAATTTACAAAAAATAAACGAGAAGCAAAAATTTAGTTTTACTTTTTATCCCAAATTTCAATTTAGAGTTTGGGATAAAATTAGTAGCACAACTTGTTTGCTACATTTTTGATTTGTGCCCTTTCTATAATTTTCTATTCAAATAAGTTGAGACCACATAAGCTACATTGATTGAAAAAACAGAATTTTTCAAAAAAAGTGTAACTTTGTAGGAAATAGGACTTATATGACCAGCTTTAAATGAAGGTATATGATTTCTTTTATAGGCTCTTTGTTTTAATTATTGGGGAGAAGTCCCTAATAATTACCTAAAACAAGAATTTTTGAATGTCTTATTAAGAATGTACTTTCCAAATAAGAAAAACCCTGCTTAGGAGGGGGGGACTTTTGAGGCAATTTGTTGTAGAAATATAGAGAATAGAAATTTTTTAATACTAGGAACAATATTCTCGAAATAAAAATAGTGATAATATGAAATCAAAATTGGCATTATCTTTATCATTGGTACTTTTAGCAAACATATTAATTTCGCAATACAGTGAAGAATATTATTGTAGTAAAAAAAGTACTTTCAGGTCAGAGCAGGAACAATTTTTAAGAGCACCTTCTAAAAATCAGAATACTTTCGATATAGGATATTATAAACTGGAAATAGAGATTTTTCCAAATATCAGAAAAGTTAGGGGAACATCGGAAATACATTTCACGTCATTAGAAAATTCAGTCAATACCATAGAATTGGACTTGAATTCTAATTTAGTCGTATCAGAAGTGTTGATAGAAGGAGAGAAAGCGAGCTTTGACCACATCTCAAATTTGTTAACTATAAACTTAGGCAAGAAGCTAAAAGAAAACGATACGTTAAGTGTATTGGTAAGTTATTCAGGAGAGCCGGGAGGAACTTTTCACTTCGATAAAGATAATGGGAAAGATTGGATATGGTCTTTATCTGAGCCTTACGGTGCTCTAGATTGGTTTCCTTGCAAAAATCTTCCCGATGATAAGATAGATTCTATGGATATTGTAGTTACTGTTCCCGATAAATTGATGGTGGTATCGAATGGAACGCTACAATCAGAAGAAGTAGTTCAAGACAAAAAGACATTTCATTGGAAAGAGAAGTATCCCATCAGTTCGTATTTGGTATCGGTGGCTATTCATCCTTATAAGATTAGGGAAGATTATTATGTTTATGGCGATAATGATACTATGCCTGTGCTCAATTACATTTTACCGTCAAAATTCGATGCCAACCAAGAAAAATATGCAATAGTGCCCGAAATGATTAGTGTATTTGCAGAATACTATGGAGAATACCCGTTTATAGAGGAGAAGTATGGTAATGCAGAAATTCCTTATGGAGGAGGTATGGAACATCAAACGGTTTCAAGTGTTATAGGACCTTACGAGGTTCTCTTGGCTCACGAATTAGGACATCAATGGTGGGGCGATATGATAACCTGTAAGAGTTTTCATCATATTTGGCTCAATGAAGGTTTTGCAACTTATTCGGAGGCATTGTGGGCAGAACACAAGCAGGGAGCGGAGGGCTTGCACAACACTATGAAAGGCAAAGAATATCTTGGACACGGCACTGTTTATGTTGATAATGTGACGCACAGAGGTAGGATATTTGACGGAAATCTGAGCTATCGTAAGGCAGGTTGGGTACTTCATATGCTTCGTCATTACGTGGGAGATGATATTTTTTTTCAAATCTTGAAAAATTATGCTGATAGCGGTAAAAAATACGATGTTGCAACTACTGAAGATTTTAGAGAAATATGTGAGGAAACTTCGGGAATAAACTTAGAAAAGTTTTTTGATCAATGGATTTACGGAGATTATCACCCCGTTTATTTCTACGATTGGAGCTACCAAGAAAACGGAGAAAAATATGACCTACTCCTGCAAGTAGAACAATTTCAAATCGAAAATCAATTTTCAATGCCTATTGATATAATTGTAACCACAGAACAAGGGGAAGATACTTTCAAAATACAAAACCAAGGGAAAATAGAAACGTATTTTTTCTCCCTCGATAGCAAACCTGTTTCTGTAGAATTGGACAGAGACAACTGGATACTAAAGGAAGTTAAAAAGGGAATTAATTTGATTAATCACGACAACAACGATATAACTTTGACCATTAGCTCCGATGGTGGTATAGGCTACGATTTGCCTGATGGCACGGGAAACGGCTTGATATATCCAAATGGTGGAGACAATTGCTTGTTTTATGGAACTTTAATGATTGGAAATGAAAATTACATCGCAGATAATTCGGAGAAAAACAAGCAAAAAGATTTTCAAAAATTACTCGAGACAAGGATAAAAATAAATCAAAATGATGAACCTGATTTGGATATTGAGGTGAATTATTCCGATGCTAATCATCCCAACAGCAAAAATATCATTGTAAAACAAACGAGTGCTTCTTGGATAGAAGTGCCAAACAGGGAGACTATTATTTTTAATTATGAGATTGTAAACAATGGAACCGAAGATTTGAAAGATTTTTATGTATCTCAGTTTTTAGATTTTGACATCGGTAGCTATCTCGACAATAAAATCGGCAAAAACGAAGAGAACAAACTGATATATCAGTACAATGATGATATTTATCTAGGCATAAGAGTATTGAATGACAGTTTCAGCCAATTGAATTATGTGGGCATACTTAATGCAGTAGACAACCTGGACGAAGACAAGAAATATCGTTTTTTGTCCGGAATTAACAACGACTTCGATGAATCTACAATAGGAGATTGGAGTTCGCTACTTTCAGCAGGAACTTACAATTTTTTGGCAGGCGACACCCTAAATATAAGTTTTGCCGTCGTGGCAGGAACCAACTACAAGCAATTAGTAGAAAATTCAAAATACGCACAGAACTTATGGGATGATTTATCCACTGATATTACAGAAATTGACAGTCCTAAAAAGCAAAATTTTGTGACGGTTTATCCCAATCCTGTAATAGATAAAATAAATTTTGACATATTTTTGCAAAAATCACAAGAAGTGATATTAAAAATATTAGATGCTGACGGGAAAGAAATAATTCGCAGAAAGGCTAAAGCGAATACCGGCAATACGACTTTGACTGTAAACAGACCTATCGCTAAGGGTTTGTATTTTTATCAAATAATTACGGAATCAGAGATAATGTCGGGAAAAATCGAACGCATTTGAAAATAACGCAAATAAATATGCCAAAATCAAAGAAAATTTTTGTCTGTGATAACTGTGGAAATACTTCGGTAAAATGGGAAGGAAAATGTGCCTATTGCAATGAGTGGAACACATTTGTAGAAAAGGAAATAAAAGAAGAGACAAAGCAGGAAAAACGAAAAAAAGTTTGGAAAAAAGAAGATGATAGATTTACCAAAACACCCAAGAGAATATCTGAAATAACCATAGGCAAAACAATACGAATAGTATCTACCGACAGCGAATTGAATAGAGTTTTAGGTGGTGGCGTAGTGCCCGGTTCTCTGATATTGATAGGAGGTCAACCAGGTATTGGTAAATCTACATTGCTGCTACAAACAGCTCTTAGAATGGAAAAGAAAGTGCTGTATGTAACCGGAGAAGAAAGCGAAGAACAAATAAAAATGAGGGCAAACAGATTGGAAGATAATCAAAACAATGCCTTTATATACGTAGAAAACAACGTGGACTCTATACTCAAACAATGCTCGGAACTAAAACCGGATTTGATAATCGTGGACTCCATTCAAGTCATTTATTCACCTCATATCGACTCCACACCGGGAAGTGTGAGCCAAGTGAGAGAATGTACTACGGACATACTAAAATTTGCCAAAGAGACAAATATTCCGGTGTTCATCGTCGGGCATATTACCAAAGAGGGAAGTATAGCGGGACCCAAAGTACTGGAACATATAGTTGATGTAGTGGTGCAATTCGAAGGAGATAGAAATTACAATTTCAGAATACTCCGAACGCTAAAAAACAGATATGGCTCCACCGAAGAATTGGGTATCTACGAGATGACATCAACAGGATTAAGACCGGTAGAAAATCCGTCGGAACTACTGCTCTCGCAGAACGATGAAAACTTTTCAGGGAGCTCTGTCGCTGCCACAATAGAAGGACTCAGGCCTATGCTAATAGAAACACAAGCCTTGGTGAGTACAGCTATTTACGGTACTCCTCAACGGTCGGCTACAGGATTCGACCTTCGTCGCTTGAATATGATTCTGGCAATTCTCGAAAAAAGAGCCGGATTGTTCTTCGGACAAAAAGACGTATTTTTAAATATAGCCGGAGGATTGAAAGTAATAGACCCTGCTATCGACCTTTCGATAATAGCATCGCTAGTATCCTCATTGAACGATATTTCAATTCCTAAGAACACGTGTTTCGCAGGAGAAATAAGCCTAACAGGAGAAATAAGAGCTGTAAAAAATATAGAAGCAAGGATAAAAGAAGCCGCAAGACTGGGCTTTGAAAAAATATTTATTTCCGAAAATAACACAAAGGGACTAAATACCGATATGTTCAACATCAAAATTCAAAGTCTGAAAAAGATTGATGAGCTTATTTCTTATTTTCAAAACATTTAAATTAGTGGGGCAAAAATCCTCTTAAACATTTTACCTCAACCTGTCCATCGATTTTACTATTTTGTCATCTTTACGAATAAACCTAATAGCAAGAAATCCCATAATAAGTCCAATAATAGGCAAATATAATCCTAATCTTTGATGAATGGCAGCTTTTTCAAAAAGTATAAGTGCTTGCTCGTAGAACATCACTCCTGCTGTAATCAGTACCGAAATCCCTACCAATATTCCCAAATATGTTACTCTGATTTGTATCTTTCGTTTTTTGAATAGGAATATGGAAATTAAGGTTAAACCAGCAGCTACTCCGGAAAGTATCATTAGTGCTATATGATCAAAAACATCAAAGTCTTTGTCAGCTAAAAACCCATCATTGGTAACATCACTTATCACAAAAGGAAATTGAAAAAGCAAAGCAAAAGCAACCGTTGCAATTAGTAAAAATACCGATTGTATTCTTTGTATCATTTGAAAAAATATTTAAAGTCGCAAAATTAAACAAAGTTATATTTATCAAGGTACAATACCTATCCTATTTTTAGGAAAAGAGGAAAGCTATATGATAAAGTGAAATTGTTTCTTTATTGTCTGATTAACTTTTATAGTAGAATTTGTATAAGTTTCAATTTTATTTTATATTGATGCCATATTAGTATTAGTTTATAAATATATTTTATATTTGCTACTCGTTAATTGTCGAATTTGATACATATCGAATTTAGACGGTGTGTTTTTTAACTAAAATTTATTAAAAATGAGAAAAATTTTACCTCTTTTACTCGCTTTGGTACTTGGTACTATAAGTTTTGGTCAGATTACTAATGAAAGAGTTCTGCCAAATAAAAAATCTTCTGAAGTTGTACTTAAATTCAAATCTAATACTAGGGTAGTAGGTCTTTCACAACAATTCAGAGAAGTTGATGCCATTACGGAGTTAACTTACTTTGATGAAGGAAGCCTTGTTTCTTTTATCGGTTTAGAATACGAAAAACCTATTACTGCAAATGCTATGATTTATGTTCCTGCCTCAACAGTAGAATTACATGAGGGAGAACAAATAAGAAAATTTGTATTTTATGTAAACTCAGAAGTAGATGGTACTGTCGATGCACTCAAATTGCGTATTTGGACAGATACTACTGACATTAACAATCCTGTTTATGAACAGGAGGTAACAAGTGTGGTCAACGGGTGGAATGAAGTAGAATTAACCACTCCTTACACTCTGGGAACAGAACCTATCTTTTTAGGATATTTCGTATCTGGATCAGGGTTTGTTATAGGAATGGAAAAAGGTATTGATAATTTAGAGCCTAATGGCTATGGCGATTTGTTAAAAATAAACGGGGAAACTCTTCATGCGGGCAAATCTGGAATAGGAGATCTTGCCCTTAAAGCTTATGTAGGAGAACCTGATTCTGTTGATATAAGATTGGAGAGTATAGACGTTGAATACAGAGTTGTTCTTGAAATGATAGATATTATCGGAACTGTTAAAAATACCGGATTAGAAGCTATAAATTCTTACGACGTTACCTATGTTTTGAATGGAGACACATCGTCTGTTTACTCAGTTTCAGGAGTT
>PDWI01009499.1_pt1 | contig 11307 bp, 8 predicted proteins | sample 1430891 | NCBI WGS metagenome assembly PDWI01 (sample SAMN01162508, study PRJNA174530) | Oral metagenome, whole genome shotgun sequencing project. | biome: Marine environment; feature: Marine mammal; material: Swab sample of the gingival sulcus; isolation source: swab sample of gingival sulcus... | reverse complement strand
GGTCGGTCTCAGGTCGGAGGGCTGTCTCAATCATTTTTTTCCCTTTGTTCAGCTGCCGCAAACGACCGGGCTGCTGCGATATTTTTTGTTGCAGTCGAGATTTATCACAGTAATCTCAGAAAGCTCTCTGCGATAGAACGTCACTGCGCCATGAGTATGCACCTCTCAAACTTCAGCCGGAAAATAGTGAGGAAAGACTCTTTTGTCAATACAAAAATATTGATATTGAAAAAAAAGATCAGCAGCGGTAGAGCGGACGAGGAAAATTTGCTTTCTGTTCTTTTAAGATTTTGAATTGCAGTGTTTTTTGGGCGAGTTGCCGGCGTTCAGTTTGACTCGACAAACAGAGTTGTGTACATCTGAAAGAGAGCCTCTGCACGAGAGGCAGCTCTTTCGAACCGAAACTCTCTGCTGACGGAGATACCCATGAAGCGAAGCCTGCTCGTTGCGCCGGTTTTTTTTAGCGGCCTTGTTCTGTTCTGTGTTTTTGCGCAGTCATCCTCTGCCCACTCGCTGTTCATTCAGTCCGGCCGCTACCTCGTCAAAAAGGGTGATGATTCCCCCCTTTTTTTCAGTTATGGACATATTGTCCCGTTCGGTGACGGGGTACGCGGAGAGAAACTCGCAGACATCAGTGTTTCGCCGCCTGACGGTCGCAGGATCGCGGTGCCGATCCGCGGTGAAAAGGGGCTGCAGTCTCATATGGTCGAGTATGACCGGGTCGGGACCTGGATGCTCACCGCCCGGACAGCTCCGGGGTATTACACCGTCTACGTTGATAAAGAGGGCCGGGAACACCACGTTATCAAACCGATCAGCGCGGTCAAGGAGAAGGCCGCTGAGATTGTTACCAGTTACTATTCAAAACAGTACGCGAAGACCTGTGTGGTGTGCGATACTCCGAGTGACGGGCCTCTGCCTGTTGCCGGCATGGAGCTGGAACTGGTGCCGGCGGCGAACCTGTTTACGGTCAGGCCCGGAGAGCGTGTTGAGTTTCAGGTCTACAGAGACGGAAAGCCCTTTACCGGAGAGGGAACCTGGGATGCGACCTATGCCGGGTTTTCAACGCTGTCGGAAGATATGTTCTATCCGAAAACCACGGTCAAAAATGGCCGCTTTGCGGTGATGATCGCCCATCCCGGGCGCTGGTTTATCAGGTATGTGGTCAAACTTGACGCTCCTGAATCGAAGCGCGAGGAGTTTCATCAGCTGAAGCTCTCCGCCTCTTTTGTTCTCCAGGTTGACAACAGGAGAAGACGCGAGAAAAAGAAGAAACATCTGCAGGGGCTCAACGGTGCCCGTGACGGATCTGTCACTCGTTCTTTTGGGATTCGATAAATTTTTTACAGATCCTGCGAATCAGATCTGCATCGCGCGATTCCAGCTCCATCCGTCCGAGAAAGTTGCGGACGTTGGCCATCCATGGTGAGCGCCCCTCCTCTTCAACAAAGTCGATTGTAACCAGCGCCTGTTCAAGGTACCGGAACATGCTCTCGCGTTCAAAACCGGTTGCGACGGGATGTTTTGGTGCCAGCCCCTTTGGTTTCTGAACGACTGTCTGAAAAAGTTCGTAGCAGTAGACGGCGACGGCCTGGGCGAGATTGAGTGACGAGAAGCCGGCGGTCGGAATCGAGGAGGCGAGCTGGCAGTATTTCAGCTCGTCATTTGAGAGTCCGCTGTCTTCGGGGCCAAAGAGCAGTGCCACCCGGTTTTTCGCCAGTCGTGGTGCAAGCCATTCGCCGATCTGTTTCGGGCTGCGGTCGGCAAAGCGCCTGCGTCCTTTGCGGGCGGTGGTGGCGATACTGATATTAACGTCTGCGAGCGCATCGGCAAGCGTCGTGAAGTGGGACATGCTGTCAAGGAGATGGGCGGAGTTGTGGGTGGCCGTCTTTGCCATCCGGCTGCGCTCCGGCAGAGTATCGCCGACGAGGATCACCGAGCTGATCCCGAAGTTGTGCGCAACCCGTACCGCCGAGCCGATATTTTCCGGAACTCTCGGGCGGACAAGAACGAGACTGACCCCCCTCAGCGCGGTCACGGCTGCTCCTGCAGCGGTGCGAAGGTGAGTTGCCGGCGACTGCTGCTGATACTGACCAGCACCACCTCAATGATATCTCCGAGCTGAAACTTTCGGCCGCTGATCTCACCGCAGAGGCGCATGTGGTCAGCGTCGTAAAAGAATGCATCTGCACCGAGCAGGTCGACCGGCACGGCGCCGCTGACTCCCGAGTCGATCAGTTCGACAAAGAGGCCGTTTTCCCGTACTCCCGAGATAACCGCGGTAAACTCCTCGCCGATTCTGTCTTTCATCCATGCAATCTTCAGGCGGTCGTTCATATCACGTTCGGCATCAATGGCGTTGCGTTCGCGGGCGGAGAGGAACTCGGCGGCGTCTGCTGTCGAAGCGGGGGCGAATCTCTTTTTGCGGGTTTTCTGGTTCCCGGCGTCAAGAGCCGCGTTGAGCATCCGGTGGACAATAAGATCGGGATAGCGGCGGATCGGCGAGGTGAAGTGGGTGTAGGCGGTTGAGGCGAGACCAAAGTGGCCGGCCTGAAGAGGTGAGTAGCGGGCCTGGCTGAGGCTGCGCAGCAGCAGGGTGTTGACGATGTACTCCCGCCGGCGGCCCTTGACATCTCTGAGAACCGAGGAGAACCAGGCGGGATCTCTGCTGTACTTCGGCAGCCGGATCCCGAGGCGGGCGGCAATCTCCTGAAACTCCTTTATCTTTTTGTTGTCCGGCTGTTCATGGATACGCAGCAGCGGGGGGGAGACACGGCTGCAGAGAAACGTTGCAGCAGCTTCGTTTGCGATCAGCATAAACTCTTCGATCAGCCGGTGCGCCTCGGTGCGTCGGGCGATGCGGACATCGGCTACCCCGCCGTTGTCATCGAGCAGATAGCGCGGCTCCCGCAGGTTGAAGTCTATCGCCCCGCGGGCAAAGCGCAGTTTGCCGAGCTGCCGGGCAAGTGCCTGCGCTGTGATGAGCATCGGGACACGCGCTGCTTCGTCGGTGTCTTCGGCATCTGCCCCCTGCAACAGTTCCGCCACCCGGCTGTAGGTAAAGCGGTGACAGCTGCGGATCACCGAGCGGTAGAAGCGCTTTGTCACCATCTTGCCGGCGCGGGTAAACTCAAGCTCTGCGGTCATGGTCAGGCGATCTTCACCGGGGATCAGCGAACAGAGGTCGTCGGCGAGCTTTTCCGGCAGCATCGGGATGACCCGCCCCGGAAAGTAGACTGAGGTGCCGCGCTGATACGCCTCTCTGTCAAGGGCGGTTCCGGGAGTGACATAGTGACTTACATCGGCGATGGAGACGTAGAGACGGATGTTTTTTCGATGGTTTTCAACACAGATGGCGTCGTCGAAATCCTTTGCTTCGGCGCCATCAATGGTGATATGACTGGTCGTGCGCAGATCGACACGCCGCTGGTACTCGCTGCTGCTGATGGTACGGTTTTCGGCGCGTCTTCGGGCGGCCTTCGAGAATTCGGTCGGCAGGTCAAAGCGGTCGATGACCAGCTTCATCTGGGTGTCGATCAGGGCCGGGGAGCCGAGGACCGCAAGCAGCCTGCCGGGGCGGGTGTGACTGTCGCCATGGCGGGTGAATTGAACCCGGACCACCTCACCGGGCGCAGCCTTTCCGAGCTGATCTGCGGCGAGACGCACCTTGAAGGGGATACGCCGATCATCCGGGGTGACGAGATACTCTCCCCGCTTTTCACGGAGGATTCCACAGAGGATATCGGGCGCTGCCTCGACGACGCGCAGGATCGTAAATTCCGGCCGCCTTCGCGAAAATGGAAGCGGACGGATGAGGACGCTGTCGCCGTGGATTGCACCGTGCATCTCTGTTTTGGGAATAAACGGATCGTCGTTACGTTTTTTTTCTGTACCGAAAACGGCGACAAAGCCGAAGCCTTTGATGTTGCGGGTCAGTACCCCTCTTACCAGCGGCGACTTCGGGTGCAGTGAACATGTGCCGTTTTTTTCAACGATCCAGCCGTCTCGAATCAACCCCGAAAGACATTTTTTGAGCGAGGTCCTGCCGGCATGATCGGCGAGTTCGGTGATAATTTCACTGCGGCTTAAAGCGCCGCGTTCATCAACAAGGGCGAGCAGGTCATTTTCCATGCGGAAGAGGGCGGCGTCAAACTCTGCGGCGCGTCTCTTTTTCTCTGCGTTCTTTTCTCCAGAACGCGATTTCTTTTTTCTGGACATTTCTCTGTCGATTTTGTTTGTTCAAATATTAAGGAACCGGCATGGCCGGGTGAATTGCCTGCACGCCACAACAACAGATGAAAATCAGCACTGACGGGACATGTACGCCTCTGCTCTGCTTGATTCTCGGATAAAAACTGTCTGCCACGTGAGATCTGTTTATGAATCATATCCCTTTCGATCTTGAACTGTATCGCTGTCAAATGCAAGAATTGATTGGTTCTGCTGACAATTTCGATATCTTCTGGGAGGCGCTCGACTTTGCCGCCATCGCCCATCAAAACCAGTGGCGGAAGTCCGGTGATGCGTACATTCTCCACTCCTGTTCTGTTGCGAAGATCCTGATTGAGGAGATGGATGTTGATAATCCGGAGATCCTCTCCGCAGCTCTGCTTCACGATACGATTGAGGATGTGAAAGAGGTGACACCGGAGCTGGTCGGCAAAAAGTTTGGCAACTATGTGCGCAGAATTGTCGAGGGCTGTACCAAGGTGACCCATATCTCAGGCGGGGCGGCGCATATCGCCGGCAGACGGCAGACACTGACCCGCAAGACCCATCAGAAGATCTTTGCCTGTGCCGCCGAGACCCCGCAGGTGATGCTGGTCAAGCTGGCCGACCGGCTGCACAACCTGCGGACCCTTGATGCGATGGTCGAGAAAAAACGAAAACGGGTCGCCGAGGAGACTCTTGCCATCTATGCCCCGGTAGCCAATATCCTTGGATTTTTTAATATCAAGCGGGAGATGTACGATATCGCGCTGCGCTACAAGAGCCCCAAAGGGTGGCGGCGGACCCGGAGACATATCGCCGAGGTCAAAAAACAGCCGCTTGCCGGTGACATCGCCGCGACCCTCAGAAAGGCGATAACGACAGCCGGCAAGAGCTGTAAGGTGACGGTCAAGACCCGTGGGATCTGGGCCTATTACGATCTCAGTAACAACGTGTGGCTCGACAAAATTGATATCCCCCAGGAGATCACCATGCTCGCGGAGACCCCGCAGAGCTGCTACGATATCCTTGGTGTCGTTAATCAGACCTACCCCCCGATTCCCCGGACCATTCGCGACTTTATCGCCAACCCGAAACAGACCGGCTACCAGGCGCTTCACGCCAAGGCGATGGTTGCCGGACAGCGCTTTCTCTTTAAACTGCGTACCCGCGAGATGGAGCACAAGGCGCAGCGGGGGATGCTCAGGAACTGGACGGCGAAGGGACGCAGGGACGGGGCGTTTTTTGAATATCTGAAAGAGCTGTTTGATACCCTCAGCCGTGGTGATGCCGGCTCATATCGTGATGTTCTTGCCGCCAATGAAGTCAAAGAGATCTATACCTACACCCCGAAGGGGGAGCAGTTCCAGCTGCCGCGGGGGGCAAATGTCCTTGACTTTGCGTTCAAAGTCCATTCGCGGCTCGGCCTCAGCTGTACCGGGGCGATTATTCGCAGTAAACGGGTGAAGTCTTCACATATCCTTCATGATGGAGAGGTGGTCTTTGTCCTGCGCGGCGATGAACCGGTCCGTTTTGAACGGGAAATGCAGGAAAAATGTACCACCCACCGGGCGCGGAAGGCGCTCGGAAAGAGTTTTGCGAGGCGCCGGGCAAAGATGACGCTTGAGGTCGGACGGAGTGTCTTCTCTCAGGAGCTCGGTCGGTACGGTCTGACGATGGAGATCGTTGACGGCGGTGGCGAAAAACGGCTCCTTGGCAGCTTTGGACTCTCCTCGGTTGAACAGTTTTATCGTGAGATTGGTGAAGGACGGCTTCGGCTGCGTTCGGTTATGGAGAAGGTGACCGGGCTGTTCAACGTCCCGGGGACAGAGCGGAGCGCCGGCAGTTCTCTCTATAACCGTATCGAGCTGACCACGCTTGATCCGGTGACCGTCAAACTCTCCTCCTGCTGTAAGCCGGATCCGGCAAAAGAGGAGAACATCGGACTGTTGACCGACGGCGGGGTCTCTGTTCATCGTCGAGCCTGCCGTCGCCTTGACGAGCTTGAACTGCACTGTGAGGATATTGTCGAGGTGGTGTGGGAAAAACACAAAACCCACATTCGCAAAGCCCAGGGCTGTGTTATTCCGGAGGCAAGTCGAGGGGAGCTGCTGCGTGTTCTTGCCGGTGCTCCACAAGAGATGCAGCTTCTCGGAGTCGAGAAAATTTCGAAAGAGCAGGCGACTCCGGCCTGGGAGGTGCTGTTTGATCTCAGAGACCTTGATGCACTGCAGCAGGTCCACACCTTTTTCGACAGCTGTGATTTTGCGGTCGAGTTTGAGCTGGAGGTGTAAAAGAAGCCGGCGGGCAACCTGCCCATCCTGAGAAGCCGCGCCCGCGGCTCTTGTGAATAAAAGCACAGATCTCTCGGCAAGAGAGTCTTTTCTGCAGAACCGGGTTCCTTTCCGGTCAGGGAATGATAAACTCTTCTCTCTCCATCTCTTTGAGCAGTTGCTTTTTATCGATGCCGGTCTCGTAGTGACCGAGGATGCGCAACAGCATCTCAGGGATGTCGCCCGGCTGGCGCGAGCTGCGCTGCAGCTGGGTCAGCACCTTGCGCAGAGTCAGCTGCTCGTTAAGAGAGATGTGTCGTAAAATCAATGACGTCAGCCTGGTGATCGTGGTGAGGTTGGAGAGTTTGGCCTGCAGCTGCTGCTGGCTCTCAAAGGCCGAGGAGGCGAAGATCTCGACAGGCCTGCCGTCGATCTCACTTACCGAGATGTACCAGGTATTGCGGTCGCGATCCATCGTCCGAAAACGGGTCCCGTCGAGCACGTCCGGCATCTCCCGGCGCTCTCCCTCCGGCCATGCGATTCCGGCGGTACGGGCAATATCCTGCAACAGCGCCGGCTTTTTCTCAATACGGGTGATCAGCGTCATGCACCGGGGGCAGATGGTACCGGCGACGGTCTCTTTCAGTTCTTCCTCAGCCCCGCAGAGGGTGCACTCTCTATCCATTGCTGCTCCAGTGTTGAGGTCGTATCTCTTCGATCCAGCGTTCAAGGGCTCCCTGAAAGAGGGCACCGGGGATCTCCTTTGCGCCGAAACGCTGGAGATGGCGGGTGGTCATCTGGCAGTCTATCAGCTTTGTGCCGCGCTGCGCAAGATATTTCACCAGTGCGCAGAGGGCGTACTGTGAGCTGTTGGCGATGCGGGAGAACATCGATTCCCCGAAAAAGACCCGGTCAAGAGCAATGCCGTACAACCCGCCGACCAGCCTGCCGTCGAGCCAGCTCTCGACCGAGTGGGCATAGCCGAGCTGGTGCAGCCTGATGTAGGCGTCCTGCATCTCGGGCAGCAGCCAGGTCTCTTCTCCACACTCGGTACGGATTGCGGCGCATTCGGAGATAACTTCGGCAAAAGCGGTGTCAAAGCGGATCTCGACCCCGCTGTTGCGCTGGTAACGTGCGAGGCGGGCGGGCAGGTGAAATTCGCCGGGGATCAGCACCAGCCGCGGGTCGGTAAACCACCAGAGCAGCGGCTCTCCTTTGCTGTACCACGGGAAGATACCCCGGCTGTAGGCGGCGATCAGACGCTCGGGACGGAGGTCGCCGCCGATGGCAAGGATCCCGTCGGGTTCTGCAAGTTCGGCGGGGGGAAAGACAATGCTGTCGTCGAGACGAAAAAGGGGCATGGTGTCGTCACTGAACTGCGAAATGGGGGTGCTGTCTGACTGTTGCAGGCTGATTGTACGGGAAACGAAAAAAAATATCAGCGCTGTTTTTGTTTCCATTCACGCCGCGGGCAGAATATGTTAAATTACGACAGTATCAGCAGCAGTCGATCAGGAGGCGGCATCCCGTCCTCTATGCTGTCTTGACCATTCACGGTTTTCTGAACCGTTATCGTCTATCCCGAGGGGCGTTCTGTCCCTTGAAAAGGAGTCTGTTTTATGGGCGTACCGTTTCAAGAAGAGGTTGATGTCTCCAACTACTTTCCGGGCGCAGAGTTTGAAAAGACCCTCTCCGGGATTGAGAGCGCTCTCGGTGGTGAATCCTCGCTTATCATTCTTTCCGGCCCCGAAGGGACCGGGAAAAGTATGCTCTGCCACCTGATCTGCACCCAGGAAGGGGTGCGCAGTGTCTACTTCCCGCGCCCGGTTGAGGCCTTTGGTGAGGTTGTTGCCACCATCGCTGTCGAGCTCGGGATTCTCGGTGATCTCGATGCTGCAGGAGCACGTCCGGAAGATACCATTGCCCGTATTGTCGATGCCCTGAAGAGTACCGGCGAGCCGGTGCTGCTGGTTTTTGATGAGGCTGAGAATATCTATCCGGCAACTCTTGAGCGTATTCGCAGGATGGGTGATCAGCTGCTGCGTGAGGGCTGCCGACTCCACACTCTTTTCTCCGGGCGTCCGGCTTTTATTGACAGCTGCAATCAGTCGTATGCCGCCGATTTTGAGAAGGTACGCGAATTTTTTTACGAGCTGGCTCCGCTTGGTGAGGATGAGGTCGCAGCCTATATCTACAGTGTTGTCGAAAAGCAGCTGTCACCACGGGGGACAGCCCGTGAGATCTTTACCCTTGAGAAGGTCGCGAAGATCTGTGCCGCCTCTCATGGTAACCTGCGTGCGGTCAACCGGCTGGCGCGCGAGGCGATGAGCGGTGGCGGCGATGACAGCGCGTTTGTGACCCTCCTTGAGACAGTTGAAGAAGAGGTGGTCGGTCAGAGTGAAGAACCGGGGGTGGTTGACGTCGTCGACGATGGCGGGCCCGGAGTTCGGAACCCGTGGTTTGACCAGCTGCAGAAGTACCGTCGTCCGCTCCTTGTCGCTTTGCTCCTTGTCGGGGTGCCGGTTGCGGGCTGGCTGTTTTTTTCCGGAGGAGAAGAACCCGCGGTCGTTCCTGAAAAACCGGCAGCTCCGACCAGGGTCAGCGGAGAGGAGGCGGAAGAGGCATTTGTTCGGGCTGAAGAGGCGGCACTGCATCAACCGCTTGACAGGGGCGAACCCTCTGTCGCTCTCAGCACGGTGACAGAGGAGAAAACTGCGGTCAACACTGAGTCCGATGAGGGCGAAAAACAGCCTGAGGAAAACGGGGAGGGCCAGCAGGGTGAGCAGAGCAGCGCTCCGCAGGAGGAGAGTCTCGCAAAGGCCCCGGCTGCTGCCAATGATGGCCTCGGCCAGGGAGAGGAGGAGAGCCTTGACGACAGCAGAGAACTCTCCCCGCCGTCACCTCCGCCCGGGAGGGTTATCTCGCCGCTGCACCGGAAGAAGATGTTTGCGGTTGCCGCTCGGGCTGCCGGTGGCGGCGAAGGGGCCCGGTCTCAGCCGGTGGTGTCGCCTGCTGCGCCCAAAGTGGTGAAGACGAACGATTCGGCAGAACTCCCTGTGCTGCGTCCTTCGGGCCGCGAAAAACGGAGGGTGGCGTCCTCGTCACCGGTCAACAGCAGGGTAACCGCAGTGAACAGACCCCGTTCCGCAGAAGAGATGCGGATTGAGCGTCTGTTGCAGAACCGGCTGGTTGCGGGGATGGGCTGGCAGCGGGGAACGAGGAACCGGTTGTACACCGTTCAGCTGATGGTATTAAACTCCGATGCGGCGATGGCAAACCTCAAACGGATGCTTGCCGACGACAAACACCGCTATCTCGTCAGTGATCTCTATCTCTTCAGCAAGGGGGTCAACCCGGAGCGGCTGATGGTCTTTTACGGGGAGTTTCCGACTGTCGACGAGGCAAATCGGGCCCTGCGGAAGCTGCCCCCGTTTCTGCGCGGTTATCGTCCCCGGACGCTGTCAATCAAAGATGCGATGCGCAAAGTCCATCGCTGAAGAGATTACGCCAGCTCTTTCCCGGCCCTCCTGCGGAAGCTGTTGTGCCCGAACAGGTTTGTTCTGCCAATGGCTTATCTCTGTGGTGTCGGCCTGAGGCCGGTCAGATCGAGCTGGCCTCGCCGAAAAAGCGGGTGAATTCGTCAACCTCAAGACGGGGCGTGCGGTAGGTGTTGATCTTCGCCTCCGGATCTTCATAGCCCATTGCCATCCCCGCCACCAGCAGCATATTCTCCTCATAGCCGAGCCTGTTGCGGACAATGTCCGGAAACTGTGCCAGTGACGCCTGCGGGCAGGTGGCCACGCCCTCGTCGACTGCCGCAAGCATCACCGACTGCAGGAACATCCCGTAATCGAGAAACGAGCCGGTCTGCATGAGACGGTCGAGAAAGAAAAAAAGGATGACCGGAGCGTCAAAGGCGCGGTAGTTGTGCTGCCACTGGCGCAGCCGGGCCTCTTTGTCAGTACGGTCAATATCAAGCAGCCGGTAGAGAGCGGCGCCGGTCTCGACCCGTCGCTGTTTATATTCACCGCTCCACTTGACGGGATAGTACTGATAGTCCATATTACCTTCACTGAGAACCTCAAGGAACGCCTGCTCGATCGCATCTGCCAGCTCGCGGCGAGGTTCTCCCCGGACCACGGCAACCTTCCACGGCTGGGTGTTGGTGCCGGAGGGTGCGTGACGGGCGGCATCAAGAATGGCTGTAATCGTCTCTTCCGGAACCTCTTTGTCAACAAAGGCGCGAACCGATTTTCGTGCCTGTAAAGCCTCTTTGATATTCATTACGGTATCCTGTGGGTGAATTTTGGGAGAGGGGAGCGGGGCGCTCCGGGCGGTGTCCGTTGCTTACCATACTCTGTTGGCAGCTGACAAGGGGAAGAAGAGAGTTCCTCTCCTCGTGACGTGTGAGATTGCGAGGGAAAATAATGAGATAACAGGAGATGGAGAACCAGATGAAAACATTGACGATTATCGCGGTTTCGGCCGCCATGCTTGTTTTTGCCGGCGGTGCGTCGGCAGGGAGGTTGCACTCTTCTCATCGCCAGTTCCACGAACAGTATGGCTGGGATATTCCGGCTGCGCAGACAAAAAACAATCCGCAGTGCCATCGTTATACGATGAAGGTCTCAGGAGGCCGGGGTTTTGCCCGAATCCACTCGATCAAAGACGGCAGGGCCAATATCCTCCAGATGGACTCCGGGACGAAGAAGGGCTATGTCTGCTTTCCGGATCACGGTCGTCTTGAACTTGGTAAAAAGGGTGATCCGGGGATCCGGGTGAAGCTGGGCATCGCCAACCGTGGAACCTGGATTTTTGAACCGGG
>PDWI01009321.1_pt1 | contig 11308 bp, 9 predicted proteins | sample 1430891 | NCBI WGS metagenome assembly PDWI01 (sample SAMN01162508, study PRJNA174530) | Oral metagenome, whole genome shotgun sequencing project. | biome: Marine environment; feature: Marine mammal; material: Swab sample of the gingival sulcus; isolation source: swab sample of gingival sulcus... | reverse complement strand
GCTGAATATCTGCAACAGACCTTGTGTTTCCCAGCCGCTGTCACTGGTAAAGCTGAACTGAAAAATTCTGCCCAGTGGGTAAAAATAAAACAGTGCCAGAAATACGAGTGGTACGAGAAATAACAGCTGGTACCAGGGAAATTGGCGTTTCACAAAATTTTTACCTCAATACGGCCGTGGTCCAGGCATCAATCCATGTGTTGCGGTTCTTTTCAATGGCCTTGGGGGCTACAACCGCAGGCTTGTCGGCAATTTTTCCATATTTGACAAACAGCTCGGGGAGCTTGGCCTGTTGGTTTGTCGGGAACATGAACATTTGCAGTGGAATATCCTCTTGAAAGGTTTTGCCGAGCATGAAATCCACCAGCTTTTTCGCCAGCTCAAGCTCTTTAGTTTTTTTCAGAATGCCGACAAATTCGATTTGCTGGAAGGCGGTGTTTGGCGTAACAACTGCTGCGGTGGGTGCCTCTGTCAGAGTGCCTTCAGCATAATAGACGGCAGCTGGTGGACTGGTTGCATAGCTTACCACGAGAGGCCGGGTGCCTTTTTTTGAGCCGCCGCTGAAATGACCGAAGTAGGCATCTTCCCACCCGTTGGCGACCAGGACATCATTGGTCCGGAGTTGTTTCCAGAAATCCAGATAGCCCTTTTCTCCAAAGCGTCCGATGGTCGCCAGCAGAAAGGCAAGACCAGGAGAAGATGTCGCAGGATTTTCTACAACAAGAAGGCCTTTATATTCAGGTTTGACCAGATCTGCGAGATCGGCAGGCGGGGTGAGTTTTTTCTCGGCGAACCATTTTTTGTCGTAGTTCAGGCAGACATCACCATAGGTGACTGGAAGCAGAGTGTGCCTGCTGTCGAGTTGCAGGTGTTTGGGTATTGTGGCAAGCTGCGGTGAATCGTAAGGTAAAAATATGTCGGCCTCAAGAGCACGGGATAAAAAGGTATTGTCTATGCCAAAAAAAACATCGGCCATTGGATTGTCTTTGGACAAAATGGCTTGAACTAATGCGGTTCCGGCATCTCCCGATTTCAAGATTCGTACCGTGGCATTGTTCTGTTTTTCAAAGGCAGCGATCACATCTTTACTGATGTTAAAGCTGTCGTGGGTCATCAGGGTAATGGTTTTTCCGGCAAAGGCCGGCAGGCAGAACAAAACGGCGCAGCAAAAGGTGATAAAACCACCAATCAGTTGTTTTCTTTTTTTCATTTTTTACTCCCAAAGCAATGACAACGGTGTCTTGTGGAGACAATGGTTGTCGTTTTACGTTCTGGTCTGGATAGTATCTCCCGCGAAAGCAATAAAAAAAGCCGTTTCCGTAAGGGAAACGGCCATAATAATTCCGTACTTCCCTCCGCCGGCATTATCCGGATCAGGTTAGGCGGTCGGGTTGTTAGCAACCCCTCTCAGTCCAAAAAACAGAACTCCCGCATGTACATGACCAGAGAGTAGGCGATCTGGTGTTTTTTTTCAATGGGAATAATGGAGAAGAGCAGTTTCTTAATGTGAGTTATAAGGTTTTCCTTACTTTCTTCCGAGTTCAATGAGCTTTTCAAGGAAACTGGCAAACGAGTATCCTGCGGCAATTGCAGCCTGGGGGAGCAGGCTGGTCTGTGTCATGCCGGGGATGGTGTTGGTTTCGAGAAGATAAATATTTTCTTGATGATCCATAATCATGTCGGTACGAGAATAGCCGCGTAACCGAAGTGTTTTGTGAGCCCGCATTGCATAATCCTGGGCCTTGATTCGAATTGTCTCGCTTACCGGTGCCGGGCAGATTTCTTTACTGGCTCCGGGTTCATATTTTGCTTTGTAATCAAAAAAGAGAAATTCTTCGCCGGGTTGGATCTCGATGAGGGGAAGCGGTTCGAGTGTATCGTTACCAATGACGCCGACGGTGATCTCCCGTCCCTGAATATATTGCTCGACCATGACCTCACGACCATGTTGGCGTGCTTTCTCAAGACCTGCGAGAAGTTCTTTGTCGGTATGGGCGATGGTCATGCCAAGACTGGAGCCTTCACGTACTGGCTTGACGACTACGGGGAGGCCAAGCTGTTCGATGAGTTGTTCTGGCTGAAGTTGCTCGTGGTCGCGGATAATCTGCGATGCGGCTACTGGAAGACCATTCTGTTGGTAGAGTTTTTTCGAGAGATGTTTGTCCATGGCAAGAGCACTTCCTAAAACACCAGAACCCTGATAGGGAATACCGAGTAACTCAAGCATTCCCTGTACTGTGCCATCTTCACCCTGGGGACCATGAAGCAGGATGAACGCAAAGTCGATTTCGTTTGCCCGGTTACAGAGTTTTACCAGATCTGTTGCCGAGTCAAAACGCTGTACGATAAATTTTGCGGGATCAAGGGCCTTTTCGACACCGGCGGCACCATTGAGAGATACCTCTCGTTCTCCCGAGGTCCCTCCGGCGATGAGTGCAATACGTAGTTTTTTTTGCATGATAGTTTATTTAGAGATCTTTTAGGTATTTTGAAGAGAAGTTTTTGAAATCAATAGAATGCCGTCGCCGCAAAATGAATTGCTTCAAGATAGAGCTTTTGAGGGGTTGTATGTTGCATACAGTCGAGTTGTGCAATGTGCGCTGTGCATTTTGCTTCATCTCCTTGTTCGTAGGAGATAACAATGTCTAGGAATGGTGCGTAAGGTCCTTTCTGATTGCGCAGGGCATCGGTGATGTCTTGTCCCAGTGAGAGTTGCTTACACGCATTTTCCATGGATACATCAAGCATTGCATCGAGCAGTGAGAACATGCCCAGGAGAAACAACTCATCAGCCTTGTCTGCATGGGCGGTTTGTCGTGCCAGGAGACGGCACATCTCCGCTCGAACCAGAGAGAGACGCAGCAATTCTGAAGGCTTTTCTGTGGTGAGTTCAGAGAGCAAAATGATGGTAAGGTAGCGTCGTAACTCCTGTTCTCCGAGATAGGCAATGGCTTGGGCTACGGAATTAACGCTGCTGATTCTCGAAAAATATGAAGAGTTGATATAGCGCAGTAATTTGTAGGTAAGAGAAGCGTCCTGTTCGATAATAGTGCGGATTTTTTCCAGGGTTGTTTGCGCCTGGTTAATTTCTGTGAGGAGTTTGAGGAGGTTTATTTTGGCGGCACCGATTTCCTTGATTTTAATGGATTCTGGTTTGCAGAAAAAATATCCCTGGAAATATGTGAATCCCATGTTTTTTGCTTGGGTGAATTCTTCGTTCGTTTCCACCTTCTCTGCGAGATATTTTAACGGATATCGTTGGAGTGCGGCGAGTGTCTCCTGTATTTTTTCTGTGGTGCTGAGGCGAAAGTCAAATTTAATAATATCGGCAAGTTCAATGAGTGGTTCGAGAGAGTCCTGATAAATAAAATCATCGAGGGCGATGGTGTACCCCTGCTTTTTTAACTGTTGACATGCAGCAATAATTTCAGGTGTTGCCGGGACATCTTCTAATATTTCGATGACTATCTGGTCTTGAGGAAACGCTGCAGGCAGGTTTTTGACGAGGAGGTCTTGGGTGAAATTGATAAAGCATGGTTTTGCGGATGCAATTTTTTCAATAATTTCGGTGAGAAAAACGCCTGAGAGTACACCTGTGGTTGCCTTGTTGCCGCTGGTCTGTTCGAGAGGAGAAAACTGGGTGCCACGATAGAGAAGTTCGTAGGCATACAGCTGTTTGTGTCGGTTGAAGATAGGTTGTCTGGCAATAAAGAAATCCATTTTTTTTAAAAAAAGGGAAAGTTGGTTATGAACTTGTGGATAACACTAAAAAATCTAAAAGATTGCGCTGTGCTGGTCAAGGAAAAGTCGCAGTTTCCTGGGCAGTGTTTCTTGATGTTTTTGTTTTTGCTGATTGTAATGGTGATTTTTCAGGTACCTGGTGTTTATGAACTATTCAGAAAAAAATATTTCAAAAATCTATTTGCAGAGAATAATATTCTTGACTTTGGCCTTTTTAGGAAATATTTTTCTTGAAAAGGAGGCGATCATGATTGATGAAACCAGTATGAAGATTCTGAAGATCTTGCAGGAAAAGGCCAGAATTCCCAATGTTGAGGTCTCGCGTCAGATTGGGTTGGCTCCGTCGGCGATTTTGGAACGGATTCGCAAGATGGAGAAGCAGGGTATTATCGATGGCTATGAGGTACGGTTGAACCCGGAGAGGTTCTGTGGCAGTCAGGTTGCCTTTGTTCATGTTGGTGTCGATGTGTCTCGTGATGCCGAATGTTGTGTTGGCCGTCAGCTTGCAGAGATAGAAGAGATTCAGGAGGTTCATTATATTGCTGGTGATGATGGCTATCTCATCAAGGTTCGCACTCGGGATACCAGACAGCTTGGGCAGCTGCTTCGCCAAAAGGTACTTTCTATTGCCGGTGTGACAACGACAAGAACGGCCACGGTTCTTGAGACCCATAAAGAGACTGCAAAAATACCGATAAAAAGAGAACAGGGAGTATAAGAAATGCCGATTTCTCCGTCGTTTCAAGCGAGGTTGTATTCTGTATTGCCAGATGTCTGTGATCATTACGGGACGCCATTTCATATCTATGATGAACAGGGTATTCGTGATACCTGTGCTCGTTTACAACGGGCTTTTGCCGCAATTGAAGATTTTCGGGAATACTATGCGGTCAAGGCGTTACCTAATCCCGCTATTCTTTCGATTATGCACGAAGTGGGCTTTGGTTTTGATTGCAGCTCACGAACGGAACTGCTTCTTGCCCGGCAGGTTGGTGCTGTTGCCCGGGATATTATGTTCACGTCGAACAATACCAACGAACAGGAGTTTCGTCTCGCAGCGGCTTCTGGAGGGTGTATTCTGAACCTTGATGATATTTCCTTGATAGAGAAGGTGCCTGTATTTCCAGAATTGATTTGTTTCAGATATAACCCCGGGGCAAGTCGTTCCGGGAACGCTATTATCGGCGTGCCTGAAGAATCGAAATATGGGGTAAGCCATGCCCAGATTGTTGATGCCTACAGGCAGGCCATAGCACGGGGGGCAAAACGTTTTGGTCTGCATACCATGCTGGTTTCCAATGAACTTGATTACAGGTATATGGTGCAGACCACCGAGATGCTTCTTGAACTGGTCGAAAAAATCAGCAATGCGTTGGGAATTGTTTTTGAATTTATCAACGTTGGCGGAGGATTGGGGATTCCCTATCTGCCGGGGCAAGATGGGCTTGATGTCGAGCAGATGGGGCAGGAGATTTGCCGGCTTTTTTCTTTGTTTAAAAAGAAACATGGCTATATGCCCGGGTTGTATATGGAAAGTGGTCGCTTTATGACTGGCCCCCACGGAGCTTTGGTAACAAAGGCAATAAATCGTAAGGATATTTACCGGACTTATATTGGGGTTGATGCCTGTATGTCTTCGTTGATGCGGCCCGCCTTGTACGATGCCTACCACCATATTGATGTTCTTGGCAAGGATGGCGATGCTCCGGCAGAGGTCGTTGATGTTGTTGGTTCTCTGTGTGAAAATAATGATAAATTTGCGATCCAGCGGTCGTTACCCCATATAGACAATGGTGATATTCTTATTATTCATGATACCGGTGCCCATGGCAGTGCGATGGGTTTTACTTATAACGGGAAACTTCGACCCAAGGAATTATTATTACGGAGTGATGGTCGGGTGGAGTTGATACGCCGTGCCGAAACTGAACAGGATTATTTCGCAACCCTTGATTTTACAGAAGATATTTTCAAGCCATAAGGTGCTCTCTGTTCATGGAGTGTTTGCTGACGGTTTCTTTGTTTTAGAAGAAGTATTGCAACTATGGTATTGTGAGGTGATAAAGAGATGAGACTGCCTCTTGCCAGAGATGAACAGCCATGATAAATAGCGTGGCACGTATTCATAATCTGCAACTCTCTCTATAAGCGAACTTTGTATAATTTTTTTCTTACAGTATTGGCGTTGCGCAGAATCTTGTCGGTGGAATCTTTTTGGATGTTTTTTGGTGTGGTTTTCCATACGCCGTTGTTTTGATTGAGAAAATTCATTGTGCAAAGTTTTTGTTACTGATCTGTTTTTCATGACGTCCTTTCATATATTGGGCCAGTGGCCAAAAAGAGTGCTGCTGCCATTCTTTTTTAGTGTTGTCATCTTGTTGGCACAGTCTGTTCTTGCTGTGCCATTGTCAGCACATCTTGAAAACTCTCTACAGAAAAGTTTGCGTCAGGAACAGGGCCCTTTGGATGCCGGTTATGGTGGTATTGACCCAAAGTCCTGGGCTTGTTTGCAGCAGGTTTATCAGGCATTTTCTGGAAACTTGCTCTGGGTTGACCGGGAAGGGCTCACCGATAGGGCATGGGCACTTCTTCGGGTGCTTCATGAGAGTTCATCTCATGGTTTATCTCCATCCAGGTATCATGTTGCCGAGATTCTGGAATTGCTTCCCTCGAAAAAAATTGAGAATCTGGTTCAGCTTGAGCTTCTTCTTACCCAGGGATTTGTGCGTTATGTTCAGGATATGAGCGTAGGGATTCTGCCACGGCGTGGTGACTCAAAACGGGCTATAGAAGATCATCTCAAAGAGCGGCTGGATGCGTTGCCGATTGTTAATAAAGCCATTGCCAGTGAACGTTTTGTGGACTATTTGGAGCAGCTTCCTCCTGACCACTCTTATTATCGGCGTTTGCAGCATGCCCTGGTACGTTATAGAAATATTGAGGCATCAGGGGGATGGCCGAATATTCCCGAGGGGGCTTTGTTGCGGCCTGGTGATAGCGATCCTCGAATTAGGGCGGTAAAATTGCGTCTTTTAAAGACGGATTTTTTGAAAGGTCAGCAGTCAAGTATGCCTGATGACTTTTATGATGATGCCCTGCGTCAGGCTGTTTGCCATTTTCAGAGACATCATGGGATACTGCCCGATGGAGTTCTTGGTGCCAGGACCATTGCGGCCATGAATATTCCTGTCGCCCGATATATTGAGATTCTCAGACTGAATCTGTTCAGATGGCATGGCCTGGCGCATAAGCTCGGAGAACGCTATGTGCTGGTTAATATTGCGACGTGTACTCTTGCGGCTGTTGATGATGCTCAGGTTGTACTGACCATGCCGGTTGTCGTGGGAAAACAAAATACCCAGACCCCAATGTTTAGTGATTGGGTGCGATATCTTGTTTTTAATCCGTACTGGACGATTACACCAAACATTGCGAAGACCGAGGAGCTTGCCGGGTTACGCAAAAATCCGAATCATTTGGTCTCTCGTCATATCCGGCTTTTTTCCAGTTGGTTTGATGATGCTGTTGAGCTTGATTCCACAGCTATTGACTGGTACACCATCACCCCGAACAAGATGGCTTCTTTCCGGCTTCGCCAGGATCCTGGTCCCTGGAATAGTCTTGGAAAATTAAAATTTGTCTCGCAAAATCGGTATTCTGTTTTTCTCCATGATACGCCGACACCTTCCTTTTTTAATCGGAAACAAAGAACCGGAAGTCACGGTTGTGTCTGGGTCAGTAAACCACCGGCAATGGCAGGATTTTTTCTTGAAAATCAGCAAAAACAGTATTCTGTCACAGATATATTAACAATGTATCGTGATGATGTTCGTGTTGTTGTTCCGTTGCACACTCCGGTTCCTTTTCATCTTGCCTACCAGACTGTGGAGGTTGATAAGCGAGGGAAGGTTTTTTTTACCGGGGATATCTATGGACTTGATACGACGATGCGGCATTATCTCTATGATGAATAGCCCGGACATTTCATGGATATTATGTCAAAATCTTAAAAAAATTTATATTCCAATATGCTACACGGAGAAAATTGCAGTTTTACTATCTAAAGTGTTCACCAAAAGTCAGTCCATGCGGTGCCATCTTCTTTGCGTATTTTTGCAGTAAATATAGTTTACTATTATTTACTGTAAAAAACTTCGAACCTGACATCGCCTGAACTGATGAAATATCCGGGATAGGCTGTAAAAAGATTCTTCACTTTTTTATGAATATATTGATCTGAATGCGTGCATGAAAAGGAATTGTTATGCGAGGGGGAGTATAGAAATGGAGATGTTTTCCTTGCCTGGCCTGGGGGAGAGGTCATGGTGAAGGCTGTTGATATTGATGAATTTCTTTTGTCTGTCGCTGAGGTTGTATACGACAAGCAGGTTCCGGTTGTTGATTTGATTGCGATCCAGACAAAGGATCCGTTCAAGGTCCTTGTTGCCACGATCCTTTCGGCACGAACCAAGGATGAAACAACGGCGGTGGCGGCGGCCCGGCTTTTTGCTGAAGCTGAAACCCCTGAGGCCTTGCAAAACCTTTCTGAGACGACAATTGAAAAACTTATTTATCCGGTTGGTTTTTTTCGTAATAAAGCAAAATTTCTTAAAAAACTCCCGGATGCGTTACAACGCTATGACGGATCTGTCCCTGAGACCATTGAGGAGTTGGTTACATTGCCGGGCGTTGGCAGGAAGACCGCTAATTTGGTGCGCAGTGTCGCTTTTGGGAAACCGGCCATCTGTGTTGATACCCATGTGCATAGAATTATGAATATCTGGGGGTATGTCGATACCAAAACACCCCTTGAGACCGAGATGGCATTACGCGAGAAGCTGCCGGAAAAATACTGGCTGTCGGTGAATTCCCTGTTGGTTGCCTTCGGTCAGTTCCTCTGTAAACCGGTGCGGCCCCACTGTGATGTGTGTCCTTTGACCGGGCAATGTCCTCGCCTGAAGGGAGTTGTTCCCCGTAAGGTGGTAAACGAAAAACGAGAGCAAAAGAGTATGAGCCATAAAATAATTTCCTGGAATGTAAATGGAATACGCGCTGTTGAGAAAAAAGGTTTTCTTGAAATCATAGCTGACCTGGATGCAGATATCCTTGCCTTTCAAGAGACCAAGGCACAGCCCGAACAGTTGTCTGCAAAGCTGATTGAACCTGCGGGATATACCGCCTATTACCATAGCGCTGCGAGAAAGGGCTATTCTGGAGTGGCGGTTTTTACCAGAATTGAACCTGTTGCGGTGGTTTCTGGCATTGGAGAGGAACAATTCGATTGCGAGGGGCGGGTGCTTACCCTGGAGTTTGAGAATTTTTTTCTGGTTAACTGTTATTTCCCAAATAGTGGTCAGGAGTTAAAGCGCCTGCAGTATAAACTTGATTTCAATCAGAGTCTGCTTGAGTATTGTGAACGCTTGAGAAAGCAAAAGGCGGTAGTGATTTGTGGCGATTATAATGTGGCCCATAAAGCCATTGATCTAAGAAATCCCAAGCAGAATACCAAAAATGCCGGATTCACCCCTGAAGAGCGGGCCTGGATGGATCACTTTCTTGAACAGGGCTATCTGGACACCTTTCGCATGTTTTGCGACGAACCAGAACAGTATACCTGGTGGAGTTATCGCTTTAATGCCCGGAGCAGGAATATCGGCTGGCGTATTGATTATTTTTGCGTCAACAAAGAGGCAAAGCCGCGAGTCGTTGCTGCCTCGATCTTGCCCGAGGTGATGGGTTCTGATCATTGTCCGGTGCAGCTCATTTTTGCGAAGTGATGAGATAATGTCGTCGAGCAGTTTTTTACGCTGCTCGTTACTTTAGAGCCTTGCTGGCCAAAACCTGTCATAAAAAACAAGGAATTGAATGTGTCTTGGTAATGGCTGAGTAACCTGAACCACTAAGGCACTTCGCTTGTGGGGCTGCCAGTTTACATTTCCTTTTTATCGAGTATTTCAATAAGTTTCCTATGCCCTGCGGGGAACGCAAAATCTTTGAGTCGGGTTCTGGCTATCCAGCGGTATTGGCTGGCTGCGGTGAGCTTTGGTTCTCGGAATGTGTTATCGGAATTACTGAGTTGGCAAAAATAGCCGTGTAAAATGACTCTGTAGTGCATATAGGAATGCTGCACGGTGGCGATTTTTTCGCCAACCACGACGGAAAATCCGGTCTCTTCCTGGTATTCCCGGATGATGGTCTTGGTAATTTTTTCCCCTTTTTCCCGCTGTCCTCCGGGAAATTCCCAGAGCCCGCCCCAGACATCATCTTTGTTGCGCTGCTGGATAAATATTTCTCCATTATCGATGAGGAGCCCGGTGGCCATTTCTATGCGAATAATTTCTTTTTTCTTTTCAGGAACAGGTCGTTCTGCGATATTGCCCTGCTCTTTGGCAAGACAGTGTGCTGCGAGTGGGCATGTTGCGCAATGTGGATTTTTGGGTAGACAGACCAGGGCGCCAAATTCCATTACCGCCTGGTTGTAGATCCGGGCCTTACCTTTGGGAAGTAGCTGTTCTGCGAGTTCTGCGACTATTTTCTTGCCGATACCTTTTTTTACGGAATGTTCGATATCAAAGAGTCGGGCATAGACCCGTTCTACATTGGCATCGACCACCGCAATATCGATATTTCCGGCGATTGAGGCCACTGCGGCGGCGGTATAGGGACCGATGCCGGGCAGGGCGCGGAGCAGTTCCGGGTCCAGGGGCAGTTCTCCGTGGTAGTTCTCGGTGATATGTTGTGCTGTGGCATGAAGGTTCCTGGCTCGTGCGTAATAGCCCAGCCCTTCCCAGTATTTGAGAATTTCCTGCTCGGAGGCCTCTGCGACTGCCGCAAAATCGGGAAAGCGTTTGATCCAGCGTAAAAAATAGCGAACGCCTCGCTCCATTTGGGTTTGCTGGAGCATGATCTCTGAGAGCAGAACGTGGTAGGGGATATAGTCTTGTCTCCAGGGCAGCTCTCGTGCCGAGTGTTTGAACCAGCGAAGAAGCTGCTTGACAAGAGCTTGTTTTTTCTCGTGATCAGCTGGGCTTGGAACGGTTTGTGTTTTTTTCATCGTAGATCTTTTCTCTCACAGTACAGGGCAAAGGCTCCACCATAGAATGTTTTCCGCAAGGCACCAACTGTTTTTCTGTTGGCTTGCTTGTTTTTCTGTGCTGAGCAGCTATAGTTGTTCAGGTTGATCGATAGGTACACGATGTAAGAGAGAAGAATGATGGCAGCGGCAGAAACGACAAAATCAGACAGCGATCAGTTGGGCAGAATTTGGCACAGACCTATCTGGATGTACTGGCTGTCTTTGGGGACGCGGGCTGCCCATCAACTTGGAGTGGCCCTGCTACTCGGCTTTCTGTTCTTTGTTCCCGAAGAGCCCTCGCCCGTTCTTGTCTGGGCGGCAATGGGGAGCGGGCTTGTACTTGTTATGGTCGAAGCGGTCAGGCATCGCGAGATGTATCGGGAACTTTCCGGCGTCGTGACCATTGGTAAAACGCTGCTTTTGGGTGCGGCAATGCACCAGCTGTTGCCTCGGCTCCCGGTTTTTTTGCTGGTGTTTGTTGTTGCTGCTCTG
>PDWI01009320.1_pt1 | contig 11308 bp, 9 predicted proteins | sample 1430891 | NCBI WGS metagenome assembly PDWI01 (sample SAMN01162508, study PRJNA174530) | Oral metagenome, whole genome shotgun sequencing project. | biome: Marine environment; feature: Marine mammal; material: Swab sample of the gingival sulcus; isolation source: swab sample of gingival sulcus... | reverse complement strand
TTGGTGTTACTCTCTTTCAACTGAACGAAATAGGTAGTTTTTTGCATAGGGTGGTTATAGAACCCATGATGGGTGATATAGGTAGCAGTCTTATGAGTACGGGTATTGCTTTGGCAGCTATGGCTACAATTTTTGTGATTCTGTATTTCCTTTGGCGCAAAAAACATCATAAATGGAAAAATAATACTATTTATAGCAAAATTAGCGGCTTTGTGAGTGGTTTGGTAGATGGACTTAAAACTATTTGGAAAGTGGAAAACAAAGCCTATTTCTTTTTCAATACTTTTATGATATGGTTTTTATATCTCTTGATGAGTATGATGCCTTTCTATGCGTTTAATGAAACTGCCCATTTGGGTATAGTAGAAGGTCTTACTACATTGGCTATAGGTAGCTTGGGTATTATAGCTCCTGTGCCAGGTGGTATAGGCGCTTTCCATTTTATGGTAACAGAACTCTTTACGCAACTTTATGGTTTCGACCGTGCCATAGCTCTTACTTATGCTACAGCTTCACATGCACTACAAACTATTATGATTATAGTGGTAGGAGCTATTAGCTATGCTCTTTTAGTATTAAACAAGCGTTCCCCTCTCAATCATGGCACATCTAAAACAGCTGACAGCAAAAATATTTAATGATATCCAGGCTTTTTTGCCTATGCTCAACCAATGGCAACAAGCAGGTTTCAAAACCGTGTTTACCAATGGCTGTTTCGATATCTTACATCGAGGACATATCGATTATTTGGCACAAGCGGCTGATTTGGCAGATAAACTTATTGTAGGGCTCAATACAGACCAATCTGTTAGTCGGCTAAAAGGTGTGCACCGTCCTTTGCAAGATGAAATGAGTAGGGCTCATGTTATGGCAGCTTTGAGTTTTGTTGATGCGGTTGTGCTTTTTGATGAAGATACGCCTTATGAGTTGATAAAGCATGTGGTACCTAACATTCTTGTCAAAGGTGCCGACTATAAGCCCGAAGATATTGTGGGTTATGATATTGTAAGCCATGCAGGCGGACATATACAAACCATAGATTTTGTGCCCGGGTATTCTACTTCTGCTATTGAGGCAAAAATACTGAAACGTTAAGCAAATAGCTATTTTTAACATCCTCTAAAAAACAATGTGACCCTGAAACAAGTTCAGGGAGATGAGGACAATATTGAACATATTACCACAATATCAAGCCCGAGGCCTTACAAGAAGTTTCTTGATGAATTTTGTTGCAAATTAACAAAAGCCGCCTGTTTTATACAAGCAGCTTTTTACATGGTCAATATTTTAGAAGCTTTCTTTTATAGTTTTTGCAGTACTTCTGAATAATTTTTTGCTATGGCTTCCCAATCTACTACATGCCAAAAGGCATCTATATATTCGGGGCGGCGATTCTGATATTTTAGATAGTAGGCATGTTCCCATACATCTAAAGCTAAAATAGGTTCTCCTTTTACTTCAGCATCTTTCATCAAAGGGTTATTCTGATTAGCAGTAGAACAAACTTCTAACTTCCCTTGTGGATTTACCAATAGCCAAGCCCATCCGCTACCAAAACGAGTAGCAGCAGCATTAGAGAAGATTTCCTTAAATATTTTAAAAGAGCTAAAAGCTTGATCAATGGCTTTGGCTAATTTATCTGTAGGTTTCCCACCTCCTTTGGCACTCATGCAAGACCAAAACAGCTCGTGATTAAAATAACCACCACCATTATTTCTAACAGCAGCATTTCCTTTATTTATATTGGTAAATACCGCATGCATACTTTCCATGTTTTCAAACTCAGTGTCCTCTATAGCAGCTACAAACTTACTATGGTATGCTCTATGATGTTTGTCATAGTGCACTTCCATTGTTTGAGCATCAATATAGGGTTCTAAAGCATCGTAAGCATAGGGTAATTCTTTAAATTCAAATTTCGACATATTTTTTCTTTTAAAAGTTGTTATTTGCAAATATAGTTTGTATAAATATAAAAATAAGATAAAATAATAAAATAATTACGAAAAAGATAGTGGAAATCGAAAAAACAATGAGATAAAAGTAATATGTTGGGTTTTTATGGACAAAACCTCTACTTAATTTGATTAACTTTGCAAATTATTATCCTTAAACTTCAATTTTATATGAGTTGTACTGAAATGAGTATAGGAGAAGCTATTCAAGCTGTACTTAAAAAACATGGCTTGCAAGAGGCGTTTGACCAGGCTACTGTTATTAACTTATGGAAACAGGTGGTAGGAGAAAATATCAATCAACATACCACTAATTTACATTTCAATAAAGGTGTGCTGTATGTAAAAATAAATAATGCTGGACTGCGTCATGAGTTGAGCTTTGCTCGTGATAAATTGCGTCAACAGCTCAATTTTTCCATGCAATCTGATATTGTAATGGATATAGTATTTGTTTGATTTATTTATCTAAAGAGATAAGCTCTCCTGTGCCCGAAATAGAAGGAGTTATATTTTTGGGGTTACCTGCATAATAAATATTACCTATAGATTGTATGGTGGCTTCTAACTCATTTGTAGCAAAAACATAAGTATGGTTTGAAGATTTAGAGCTTACATAAGTGTTTCTGGCATACAAGTTTCTGGTATCCAAGAGTCCAAAATTTTCCGAAGACAAGTAATTGTTTCCGGCTATTCCCGATATTGTTACATCTGCAGTGCCAATATGAAAGTAAGTGTGATTAGATGTTACATGTACCTTGATGTCTATATTGCCCGCCCCCTCCCATATATCCAATATGAATTCTTCTCCGGTAATGGTATCTTTGCAAGATATGTCTCCGCAGCCTCGATATTCTATTTGGTTTAGGTAGCTAGAACTAATATGAGCTGTTATTTCCTTTTTATAGTCTCGTACCCAATTACAGCTATTATTGTTGCGAATAAACAGGGTATCACCTTGTGTTGTTGTTGTAATCTTTTTCAGCAGATTCTTTCCCGCTTCTATTTCTATCTTCTGTGTTTCAGATTGTTCTATTACTAGGTTTACATTATCTTCTAGTACAATCATGCGTATGCTATCTAATGATCTTTCTTCTTTTACTATAGCACCTGTGTTTTTCATACAATCCAAAGGATTGGCTCTTTCACAAGCTATTACAAGAACAAAAGCCAATAAAAATAGTATTATATTTGTTGATAACTGTTTCATAAGTGTGGTTCGTTTTTAAATTAAGGTAGTTTGGAACGTTCGTAATTCCATTCTAATCTATAGCCAAGACCCCATCCCAAAAAAGCAGCTCTTCCTCCATGCGCTCTTAGGTTTATGAGTAGATATATATTTTTGTACGCAAGGTATTTGAGTGCGATATTTGCATATACTTCTGAGTTGGTAGTTTTTTTACCTGATATATAAAATCCAACACCCATATTGGCTATCAAACGCGAAAATTCAATTTCATAAGTGGGTACAATGCCCATGCGAAACACATCAGAAAAAGAAATAGCTGTTGTGTCTCCCATTTCTTGTTTTAAAACATCTTGGTTCACCTCATCCCAAGTGCCTTCTAATGTAATGCCTACCACATGTAATGGGCTCAGACGTTTTAATACGGAAATGCCGCCATTATAAACATTATATTGCTTGCCTACCACATTGCCCATATCTTTAGTAGCATAGCAGGCTTGTATATTGTATATAAACACCTTGTTTCCTTTATAACCAAACACAGGAATGCTAGGTCTGCGCAGATACAACCGTCTGTTTTCGGCACTTATCTTATAAGCAAGGGCTAAAGATGCCGTAGGAAGGTTGATACCATAGTTGGGAGAAGCTATCCCCCCATTGCTTAGGTGTATTAAACCTAATCCGGCAGATATATCAAGCATAGGGGTAAGATGGTAGCGATAGTTGAACATGAGGTTGATAAATATATTTACATGAGAACCAATTGCCAAATTTTTATAGTTTTCAACAGGGTCAAAATGTTTGGTAATATACCCCAATCCCAATCCTGTTCGGAAAGATAAATAATAATTTTTGGTTTGATACATAGGTATGGATAATGCGGGATATATGGCATATAAATTGCCCAAAGCAGGGTGCCCTGTGAGTGGAGAATAGAATACATTGTAACTAATGTAAGGATAATTATGTCGCTTTTGCCATTCTTTTTTTCCAAAAGTTTTGTAGATTGCAGACAATTCAAAGCCAGATAAATGCCCTTGCATCAACATCAATTCGGTGTGATGATAGGCTAGAAACCCATAGTAAAAACGTGTTTCCAGCAACAGATTGGGCTTAAATTTTTTTTGTTTGAAAGGCTTAAATGTAAGCTGTTTCTTTTTTTTAAAACATTGATTAGCATGCGATTGCAATGATAAACACATAGCAAGACATATAATAATGATGCGCAAGAATCTTATATAAAACATATTGAAGGCAAATATAAGTCAATTTTTTTATGAACTGCAAAAGTAACAAATTTGCCAAGACAAAACCAACTCTAATCATTTAATTTTTTATCATTTATACTTGACATTTGTTGACAAACTTTTTTGGGTGTCTAAAAAAAATAGGTGAATTCAGTCTTGGTTTTTTCAGTCTTTTATCATAATTTTGCCGTTATATATCAATTCACTTAAAATTTAATGTTTATGAAAAAAAACTATCTTCTTACAATAGTATTAAGTTTAGGTTTAATACTATATTTAAACGCTCAAACTAAGCCTTCAGGCACTCCTATTATAGACTACGATTTATACGTAGCAGGAGAACAAGTAACCTCAAACAATGCCAATGACCTTACTGTATTACCTGGTGTAAGTGGCACTGTAAGTTACGATCATGCGACCAAAACCCTTACGCTCAACAATGCTACTGTGGAAACAGGTGCCGCTATTGAAAATATAGGCATCTATAATCTTAAAATCAATCTTATTGGAGCCAATACCATAAACGCAAGTGTTTTTTGTTTAAAAAACCATGTGAGTACAAAAATTGAAGGAGAGGGTTCTCTTATAGCTGTATCTTCCAACAGTGTTAGTATATATATGTACAGAGCGCCATTGACCATAAACAACTGTACTATAGAGGCCAAAGGTGCTAGTTGGGGCATTGCCGGAAAAGATGGAGCATCAGGTGAAAATTTAATTATTAATAAGGCCTTAGTAAAAGCTACAGGATCAGATGTAGCTTCTATTGCCGATATACAAAGTCTTACAATGAATACTTGTAAAATTACGGCTCCTATTGGTGCTGCTTTTGATGAGAATTTACATGGTGTGGTTCTGAATGGTAGCTTGGTAACTGAGCAAGTGGTAATAGAACCAAATGAAGGTATAGCAAATATAAACTATACACATAATGTTTCGGTATATCCTAATCCTGCCAATGATTTTATACACATAAGTCTTGAAAACACCAATGCTAAAGACTTAAACATGCAGATGTATGATATTTCGGGTAAATTAGTACAGACACAAATCATTACTCAACAAACCACACAATTTAACATTAGCCAGTTAGAAAAAGGTGTTTACATCTTAAAAATTGGCAATACTACAAAACGTTTGATAAAAGAATAAACTCAACACATTGTTACAGAGAGTAGCTACTCTTTATTATGCTGCCAAAACCAAATGATTACAAGCTTGAAGATTATAGCAGCTTTGTAAAATTGATAATTTAATACATGTTATGATAAAATGTTTATCGCTTTTGATGTTTGTTTTATGCACGTTGTTTCTACCTGCACAAAACGTTTTGCTTGTTAAGAAAACAAACAGCACCAAGCATTATATATTTAAACCTGGCAACTGTATCAGTTTGCGAACTATAGAAGGCAAAAAGGTCGAAGGTCCTATCAATGCTATACGCAACGATTATATGATAATAAATTTCACCAATAAAATTCCTGTAGCAGATATACAAATCATTTATTCAGATCGTAGGCTGCTTAGAGTACTAAGCACTTATATGATGAGTGCGTCTGTTGTATATACCAGTTTGGATTTGATAAATAATCGTTTTAATATTGAAAATTCTGGTTTGTGGTTAGCCGCTGGTACTTTTGGCACTGGCTTACTCGGATCTTTATTATCTACAAAGCGAATGAGCAATAAACGTCATAGATGGCATTTTAAGATTCTTACAGATTTCTGATTTTAACTAAAAATTCTAATAATTATAACTGAATGAAACATATTGTAATAGGTGGTGTAGCCGGAGGAGCTACCGCCGCGGCGCGTATCAGACGAGCCGATGAATTTGCTGAGATTATTCTGCTAGAAAAGGGCAAGAATATATCTTACGCCAATTGTGGATTACCATATTATATTGGCGATGTAATTGCTGATAGAGACCAATTGTTTGTGCAAACACCTGAGTCTTTTGGCGGGCGTTTTAATGTAGATGTGCGTGTGCAGCACGAGGTAATAAAAGTGAATTCTGCTGATAAAACAATTGTTATACGCACTTCCGATGGCATAGAATACACGGAAAGCTATGATAAATTATTATTGTCACCTGGTGCTTACCCTCTCGTGCCTCCTTTGAAAGGGATTAACGGAAAGGGTATTTTTGTATTGCGCAATGTGGTAGATACCGATAAAATCAAAAGCTATGTACGTTCCAATGAGATAAAAAAAGCAGTGGTAATAGGTGCTGGTTTTATTGGTTTGGAAATGGCCGAAAACCTACATCATTTAGGGGCTGAGGTAGCTATAGTAGAAATGGCAGAACAGGTAATGACACCTGTAGATTATTCTATTGCCTCGCAAGTGCACGAGCATTTGTCGCAAATAGGCATACAATTATATCTAAAAAACACGGTAACTGCTTTTGAACGCCTACAAGATAGCACACGTATTTTGTTCAAAAACGGTAATAGCATAGAGGCTGATATCATTATTTTGTCTATAGGCGTACGTCCCGAAACCAAACTGGCAGCAGACGCCCAACTCAAAATAGGCGAAACAGGGGGTATTTGGGTAGATGAATATCTCCAAACTTCCGAAAAAGATATTTACGCAGTGGGCGATGCTATAGAATACCCACATCCTGTTACAGGCAAACCTTGGCTCAATTATTTAGCCAATCCTGCCAATAGACAAGGGCGTATTGTGGCAGATAATATGGTATTTGGCAATACTACAAAATACGAAGGTGCTATCGGTACTTCTATTGCTAAGGTGTTTGATATTACAGTAGGCTCTACAGGTTTGGCATCTAAGCGTTTGCGCCAAATGGGTATTCCTTACGAGTCTTCTACTACACATTCCGGTTCACATGCAGGCTATTATCCCAATTCTTTGCCAGTAAGTTTCAAGCTTACTTTTGACCCCAAAACAGGCAAACTATTTGGTGCACAAGGTGTCGGTTTTGATGGTATAGACAAACGTATAGACCAAGCAGCACTTGTGATTAAGAATGGTGGTACTATTTACGATTTGTTACAAATAGAACATACCTATGCCCCACCTTTTTCATCTGCCAAAGATCCTATTGCTATTGCGGGTTATGTAGCCCAAAATATTATCAATGGTACTATGCCTGTGGTAAAATGGCGTGATGTGCGTGATGTGGATCTGAAAACTACCGTATTACTTGATGTACGTACCCGAGATGAAAATGAATTGGGTAGCATACCGGGTTCTATTAATATTCCTTTAGACGAATTGCGTGAGCGTTTAGATGAAGTGCCAAAAGACAAGACCATATATGTGTATTGTGCGGTAGGTTTGCGTGGTTATTTAGCTCTTAAAATATTAAAAGCTCGTGGTTTTGATAAGGTGTATAACATTAGTGGTGGATACAAAACTTATAGTGCTTCCATGGCGCCTATTAAAGAGCTAGCACCTGTAGAGCACAATAGGCATCATACACATCATCATCGTTCTACAGACGAGAAAAATGTACTGGAAATTGATGCTTGCGGTTTGCAATGTCCCGGTCCTATCCTCAAACTCAAAAAGGCTATGGACAACTTGCAGGACGGACATCGTGTATCTGTAACTTCTACCGACCCCGGTTTTGCCAGAGATGCCGAATCTTGGTGTAATAGTACGGGTAATATATTTATCACTAGAAGTTCTGAAAAAGGCAAACACAATGTAATCATAGAAAAATCATCTACAAAAGATTGTAAAGTGGTTTCTACCTGTGATGGTAAAGGCAAAACATTTATTGTGTTTAGTGATGATTTGGATAAGGTATTAGCCTCTTTTGTATTGGCCAATGGAGCGGCTGCCACAGGTCAAAAAGTAACTATCTTCTTTACTTTCTGGGGTTTGAATGCTATTAAAAAAGAGCGCAAGCCAAGTGTAAAGAAAGATTTCTTTGCCAAGATGTTCTCTATGATGTTGCCCGGCAGTTCCAAAGGCTTGGGCTTGTCTAAGATGAATATGATGGGTATGGGTGGCAAAATGATGCGCTATATTATGAAGAAAAAAGGTGTGGATGCTTTGGAAGATATGCGCCAACAAGCCCTTGACAATGGCGTAGAATTTATGGCTTGCCAAATGTCTATGGATGTGATGGGCATAGCCAAAGAAGAACTGTTGGATGAAGTAAGCGTGGGCGGTGTAGCTACCTATATGGAAAAAGCAGAACAGGCTAATGTGAACCTATTTATTTAAGATAGGTGATCTAACGAACTGATACAGGCGCAATAGGTGATTTAACCGCAAGGAATACAAAGAAAGCAATTTTTTCAGACCTCAGAGGCTTTTAAAATCTCTGAGGTTTTTGTCTTAGTTGCTCTATAGATTACATGACCAAGTTGCCTGTCACCTATCGTTTTTATAATAAATTAATCATACAATTGTTTGTATATTTAAATTATATGTATATTTGCGCTTACTAACCAACAAGCAATCAAATTGGATCAAGACATTATAAAAATGCATTTGCTTAATGGTAAAAGACTATATTTTAGTTTCTTAGCAGGTGCTCAGAGGATTTTTGAAAACCAAAAAGGTATCAACAAAATTAATGTTTTTCCTGTGCAAGATGGCGATACAGGCACCAATTTGGCAAGCACCATGCGAGCCATTATTGATACTTATATCCCTACTTCTAATGTGAAAGTAACTGCAGATGCCTTGGCAGAAGCTGCTTTGGTAGGTGCTCGGGGTAATTCGGGAATCATATTTGCTCAATTTGTATATGGGTTTTCTGACTATATAGCACAAGAAGACCAAGACATTTCCATAGAAAAATTTTCAGAAGCGCTCAAAAATGCAGTGAAATGTAGTTACGAATCTATCCAAAACCCTGTAGAAGGCACTATGATTACCGTGATGCGAGAGTGGGCGGAAGCTATAGATAAGTTAAAAGAAAATCAAGAGATAAAAGACTTTAGAGAGCTTATTACAAAATCTTTGAACTTTGCAAAACAGAGTTTGGAAGACACCCCTAAGAAATTGGAAGTATTGGCAAAGTCTAAGGTGGTAGATGCCGGAGGTAAAGCATTTGTGCATTTTTTGGAAGGTATGACAGATTTCTTTGTACATGGGGAAATACGTAATATTTTGAGAAACAGAAATGTAGCACGTGTAGAAGATTTAGGAGCAGAATTTTCGCACGAAGAAATTACGTATCGTTATTGTACGGAGTGCTTAATAGATTTAGATACTAATCAGCCTCCATTATCTAAAGAAGGTCTTATACAAGAATTGTCTTTCATGGGCGATTCTTTGGTAGTGGCACCTACACGTACCAAATTACGTATCCATATCCATACTGATGCCCCATCACAAGTGTTTGCCAAACTTGAAAACAAAGGCCGTTTGGTATATCAAAAGGTAGATGATATGGTAATGCAAAAAGATATAGTAAACAATCGCAAAGCAGATATAGCCTTGCTTACCGATAGTGCAGCCGATTTGCCTCAAGATTTGGTTGATAAGTACCAAATACAAGTAGTACCATATCGCATACAGTTTGGAACACAATCTTTTTTGGACGGTCTCACGTTAAATTCAACAGATTTTTATTCTAAACTCCAAAATACTACAGAAATACCACAGTCTGCACAGCCCAGTTATCACGATTTTTTGAATCGTTACAATTATCTGGCCTCACATTATTCTTCTGTGATAGGTGTGCATATAACGAAAGGAATGAGCGGCTTGTGGAGCAATTCTTTCCGTGCAGGCAATGCAGTAGCTAAACAGCAAGACAAAGATATTTCTGTTGTTAGCTCTAAACGTTTGGCAAGCGCCGAAGGTTTGGTAGTTTTGAGAACAGCAGAAGCTATTCAGCAAGGCTTGGACAAACCAACTATTGTAAAACATATAGACGAATGGGCAAATAAAACACATATATATGTAAGTACACGCACTATTAAATATATGGTGCGTAGCGGCAGAGTGTCGCCTGTAAAAGCAGCTTTTGGTAAAATACTGAACCTAAAACTGGTAATATCTGTAAATAATCAGGGTACCTCTGAAGTTATAGCCAAACCTTTTACTGCCAAAGGCTCTGTAAATACTGTTTTAAAGTTTGCCAAGCAATTGCTTGCAGATGTAGATAATAAAATATGGGGTTATGCCATCTCCCATGCCGACAATGAGAAAGTGGCCTTGCAATATGCCAAAGAGATAAAAAAACTAACAGGGATGGAGCCTAAATTTATATCTCGTGCAGCACCAGTATTGGCATTGCATGTGGGACGCGGTGTAGTGGCACTTTCTATTATGGAAAAATAGCCGCAGAAATTATTTTTGTTACTTATTTTTGTTGCAGACATAAATATAAAATGTTATCTTCTATACAAACAAAGTATTAGAGAATAATATTTTATTGCAAGTATATTATTGAATAACAATTAATTAGAAATAAAAAACATAATGCAACTAATACGCACAATAAGTCGATGGCTATTAGGCCTTCTCTTTATTTTTTCTGGTTTTGTAAAAGCCGTTGACCCTTTGGGAACTGCTTACCGAATAGAAGATTATTTTGTAGCTTTTGGCACACAATGGGCCATGCCGGCAGCTGTATTTTTAGCTGTATTTTTGTGTGTGGTAGAGCTGTCTTTAGGCTTTTTTCTTATCTTCAATATCTTTAAGCGATTTACTGTATGGATAGTTGCTCTTATGATGTTGTTTTTTACACTTCTCACGCTCAATGATGCTATTTTTGAGCCTGTTCCCGATTGTGGTTGCTTTGGCGATTTTTTAATTCTAGGCAATTGGGTTACTTTTTATAAAAACATAGTGATAGATCTGCTTATTATACCTGTATTTCTTACTCGAAACCTATATTCGTCTGTTTACAAACGTGCTACAGAGTGGAAAATAGGCTTACTGATAGTTGTGATAACCACTTTGTTTACTTCTTATAATCTTAA
>PDWI01009319.1_pt1 | contig 11309 bp, 10 predicted proteins | sample 1430891 | NCBI WGS metagenome assembly PDWI01 (sample SAMN01162508, study PRJNA174530) | Oral metagenome, whole genome shotgun sequencing project. | biome: Marine environment; feature: Marine mammal; material: Swab sample of the gingival sulcus; isolation source: swab sample of gingival sulcus... | reverse complement strand
CTTTTTGTCTTCTTCGTTATACTTCCTTATATTACTAATTTTAAGCAATTCAGTTAAAATATGTTTTTTTAGCTCATTTGGCTCCATTTCCCCTTTATAAAATTCACAATATATACTATCAAAAGATTCATCAAAATCTATAATCATCATCTCTAAGCAACATCTGTCATAAAAAAATATTCTTTCACTTTTAGCATACCTACAATAATCCTTATCTCTTATACCAATGACTCTAGAATTACAAATCTCTTTTGAACGAACAATCTCCTCAACACCATTTTTCCCTGAAAAGGATTCATAGATCGTAACATTATTTTTAAAAAATCTCCTTAGAAATTTGATGTCGTCCTCCCCCTCCACAACAATGTATACATTCTCCTTATCAATATCTGCTCCTAACAACAATTTTATATCTGATATAATACTATCCTTAGTTAAATTAGTTTTAATCGAATTAGTTCCCATACATTTCTCCTAAATCAATTTGTATATCCCAATGATTATTTATTATTTGAGGAGAATGTGTCGCAACAGTAACTTTAAACTTCTTCTTTTCAGCTATTCTCAATAAATCATCCATAAACCTCAACTGCCATTCAATATGTAAAGAAATTTCAGGCTCATCAATTAATAAGTGAATATTCTTATCACTTTCAAAAATCAACTCATAAAATAATATTATTTCTTGTTTTTCACCAGAAGAAAGTTGATCTAGTCTTAATTGCTCATTTGTCTTTGACTTGTATACTACAATTCCCTCTTCTCTAGAAATTCTAATATCCTTAAATTTAAGTCTAGAATTGATAATATCAGTAAATAAATCTAATTGTTCTATAAGTTCCTCAAATACTTGGTACTTTTTTTGAAAATCACTAAAGTATACTTTTAAAGCTTTTGAATGCTCTTCTAAAAATGCCACATGTTTTCCAAGTTTTTTTATATCAGAAATATTGTATTTATTTAATTTTTCGAATTTTTCATTCATATCTTGCAAAGATTCAGTGTATTCTTCCTTTTTTATCCCCTCTTTAGTGTCAAATAGTCTGTTTGGATATGAACTATCTAATTGATTTGCCTCTGATGAGTAAATACGAGAAACCCGATTTATCTTTTTCCTAAATTGATCTGGCAATTCATCAATAACATTTACAGTCTGTTTCTCATGTCTTCCATAAAACTTCTCCCTTAACAGTCGTTGTTCCTTTATGAATTTAGTCTCACCTGAATAACATTTAATCTTTTCTTTTAATTTAAAAAAATCAGTACTTTGAATTTCAATTTCATCATCCATTTCGTTATTTTGAATATAACTTTGAATTATATCATTTTTACTAATAATCTCATCTGTTCGTCTATCCATCCATGTGGATTCATCGATTCTATGATAGTAAGCTCTTCTATATTTACGTATAATTTCATCTTCCAAATCATTAACATTTATTTTCAATCCATTTATTATTATTTCTTCACCTTTTTTTTCAATAAAAATTGGTTCTTCATCTACGCTTGAAAAAAATGATATTTTTTCGAAATCTAGTCTACTAAAAAACATTATGTCAATTGAGTAAAATGCATCTATTGATTTTAAAATAGTAGATTTACCAAATCCATTTGGTCCAGTTATTATTGTAACACCACTTTTTTTAAAGTTTATTTCATAGTCAAACACACCAAACAACTTTTTATATACTATTCTACTTAACATAATAATCACCCTTTCTTTTTATAAAAATTATATCATCTTAAAATACTTCAACGCCTCTAAAATAGCATTATCTTTTTCTATTGGACGCTATTGCACTTTTTGATTTCCGTTTTTTGAGACATTATAGTGTCTCCTAACTTCAAAGCTATGTTTTCTCTACATTTTTTCAATATAGAGTATTAAGCTTTCAAACCATACTTTCCAAGAAAATTAAATTCGCTTATAAGGAATTTTACTCTCATCGCTTGTCAAGTCCTTTTCGTCGATTGTAATTTCTACACCAACGTAGCTTTTCTAATCCAGTTTGTAGAGAGACACACAGGTCTCCACATGCCGGGTCCAAGGAAACATATCAAAAGGTGTAGCCTCTTCAAATACATATCCCTCTTCGCCAAAGATCTTAATGTCCCTTGCCAAGGTTCCCAGGTCACAGGACACATAGACCACCCGATCCGGCCCGATTTTTCCGATGGCTTCAATCAATTCCCGACGGCAACCGGCCCGGGGCGGATCCACGATGACCACCTTGGCACTCCCGGCCATGGCGACCAATTCTTCCTCCCCCTCTCCATCGAGAAGCCGGGGGATTTCCTCTTCGGCTTTGCCACAGAGGTATCGGGCGTTGACGATTCCATTGATCACCGCATTGCGATTGGCATCCAGGACCGCCGCCTTTACCGATTCAATGCCCAGTACATAAGCCGCCTTGGAAGCACACCAAAGACCGATGGACCCCACACCGCAATACAGATCCAAGAGGGTTTCTTTGCCGGTTAATTGGGCATACTCCAATACTTTATCATAGAGTTTTTCCGTGATCACCGGATTGGTCTGATAAAAACTCCCGGAAGAAATTTCAAAGTTTAACGAACCCAGTTTTTCCTTGATGACCCCTTTACCGGCCCAGCAAAGAGGCTCTTTTCCCGTATCCAAAAATACGCTTTCCAAAAAATAGCCCTGATCGTACACGGCTTGATCCATCATGGCAAGCAATTTTTCTCCATGGGGTATGCCCTTTCCGTTAATCCCCAAAATCACCATGACTTCCCTGGTAGCAAAGGCGGTTTTCACCACCAGATGCTTCATCAAGCCCTGTTCCCATCGAGGGTCCCAGGCGGTGAGATGGTCTTCCACCATAAAATCCTTGACCGTCTTAGCAACGGTTATCGCCACGGGATGTTGAATCATGCATTCTTCAATATCCAACACCTGATGAGAATTGCTTCGATAAAATCCCACTTTTACCGGGCCAAGGTTTTCAATAGCGCCTCCCTTGACCTTTCGATTCCCCCCGGTGCTGATGGCAAAGGTGGCTTTGTTTCGGTATTCATAGGGAGATTCCATGGACACCATGGGCCGCACCACCGGATTCTCCACTCCACCCAATCTTTTGAGGGACTCTCGAACCTGATTTTCCTTGATTTGAACTTGATAGTCATAATCGGTCTCACCAAAAACACAACCCCCGCAACGGTCCATATATGGACAGGGCGGTTGTCTTCGGTGAGGCGAAGGCGCCAAGAGCTTCACCACCCGACCAAAACCGTAATTTTTCTTGACCCGGGTCACCTCCACCTCAACCCAATCTCCCACCACGGTTTGATCTACAAAAATGGGAAAACTCTCCTGTTTTCCCACGCCTTTGCCCTCATGGGTCATATCCACGATGGTCATCTCGATGATTTCTTGCTTTTTTACCTTGGTCACAATCGTTCCTTTCTCTTTCTCAAAGGAGACTTATTCTTCCAAAGAAGCCTTCATCATTTCATACAATTTCGGATTGGCCTTTTTCAATACCAAGGGTTTTAAATCCGGAGTGGTAATCCCGTGTTTGGTCTCCCCGGTCACGCAACACTCTCCGGTGGCTTCCTGATAGATTTCGTAGGCCATGACCACCGTAGCCGCTTTTAGTTCCTTAACCCGGGAACGAATGACCAGTACATCATCGTATTGAGCCGGCTTTTTATAATTGCAAACCACCTGGGCCACCGGCAACCAGACGCCTTCTTTTTCCAAAACCGCATAGGGATACCCCAGTTGCCTCAAAAACTCCGTTCTTCCCGCTTCAAACCATTTGATATAATTAGTATGATAAACAATGCCCATGGCATCGGTGTCGCCATAGATGACGCGCACCTTATTTTCGCTGTATTTCATTCTGCCTCCCGGTAATCTTCCTTATCCTATTTACTTCGATAAACCTTTTTGTTTTTAAACCCTTTGACGGCAATGCCGTGGATGTTTTGAACAAACTTTAAAAAAGTGGAATAGCCAAAATCCTTAACATTGAATCCCTGGTGTTTTCCGTGAACCTTATGGCCCAATTCGCTGAGTCCGATGCCCTCGCTGCCGGCCGCCTTGACCACGGAAACGATATATCGGTCGATGGCCTCCTTGGTCAATTGATTATCCTTTAATCGCACCGTATATCCCTTGGAATGTTTTTCCAAATTCAAGGTGGGAATCTCTTCCAAGAATTTGGACAGAAGGCTGTATCCGTAGTTTCTCACGTCGAAGTCGGGGAATTTATTCACCAGTTTGCTGCCCACTTCCCCCAATTCCGTATCCTTGCCCCGATTGGCATTTTGGGTGATGATATCGGCAATGTGCTCGACGATAATGGCCTTATCGATATCGCTACCCTCTTCGCTTTGATCGGCCAGCACGCTTAGATTGGTAAAGATGCTGCAAGCCGCTCGGAAGGATTTGGGCGTTTTTTCTTCCCCCATTCCGATGACCGTCATGCCCGATTCCCGAAGGCGACTGGCCATTCGGGTGAAATCACCGTCACTGGTGACTAGACAAAAGCCTTCCACCGCATGGGTGTAGAGGATGTCCATGGCGTCGATAATCATGGCAAAGTCCGAGGCGTTTTTTCCGGTGGTATTGTTGATTTGCATCATAGGGGTGATGGAGTTTTCTCGGATTTTTTCCTCCCACTTCCGCTCTACGATGCTGTTCCAATTCCCATAAATCCGCTTATAGGTGATGACCCCGTGTTTGGATACCTCATCTAAGATATCCTCCACATATTTTGAGGAGATGTTTTCCCCATCGATCAATAGGGCAATTCTTTTTTCTTCCATTTGTATTTATTCCTTTCCCGGGCAATCGGCCTCCAAGGCCAATCGCTCTATTTTTTTCAATCTTCCGTTCATGGTTCCCTTTTTCATGGGAGGATCCATCAAAGCACCCAGTTCCGATAAGCTCACATCGGGGTTTTCCAATCGCAACCTGGCCACCATTTGCAGGTCTTCGGGCAAACGGTCCACGCCGATTTGTTCAATCCACTGAATCTGTCGGGATGCAGCGGCAATGGTTTTATCAATATTGGCCTGGTCGCAGTTGCTCAGTCGATTGGCTTCATTGCGAAGTTCCTTTTTAAATCGAATATCTTCAAAGATAAAATATTGAGAATGGGCGCCCATAATTGCCAATAAATCCAGAATTTGTGCCGATTCCTTAACATAGACCAGGTAGCGGTTTTTTCTGGTACTCTGCTTGGCATGTAAGTCCACAAAGGAATTGATCAATTTTTTGACCTGGTTTGCCAAGTGTTGGTTGCTACACTTGATCTCATATTGGTAGCCCTTTTCCGGATTGGTCATGGTCCCGGATCCGCAAAAGAGCCCCCGAAGATAGGCTTTTCGACAACATTTGGTGGCGATGACCGACTCCATAATGCCGTCACTGATACTGTTCATCCGGTCTTTGACCAATAAAATCCCGGTTTTTCGGAGAATTTCCTCGCTTTTTTGCTCCGGACCGATGGTCAGGGTATATTGTTTTTCCCGTTTCAGGGATTGCCCCTGAACCACTTCAATGGCCGTTTCCACCTGAAAATAGGCTTTGATCAACCGATTCATTTTCCTGGCGATCCCCGGATTATCCGTGGTCAAGCGAATTTGAAAGGCTCCGCCACCCACCAAACCCACGGTTCCCGCCACGCGAAGAAAGCCTGAAATCTCTGCCAGTTGGCAGCAGGCTTTTTCCGGCATGACCCGGGAAAGTTCATTTTTGGTGTCTCTGGAAAATGACATGATGATTGCTCTTCCTCTCTTATTGCTCCCGGCTTCTTATCTTTTGATTTCCCGATGTTCTAAGGTGACCTGTCGTCCCTGTTTTTTGAATTTTTCTTCAAAGGCATTGGCCATAACTACCGACCGATGACGACCTCCGGTGCACCCGAAGGCGATATTTAAGTGCCACTTGCCCTCCCTCATATAGCAGGGAATCATTCGGTTGAGCATTCGATTGGCATTTTTAATAAAGTTTTGAGCCTCAAAATGTTTCAAGACATAATCCTGAATTTTCTTGTTGTTGCCCGTCAAGTTCTTTAGACTGGGTACATAATAGGGATTGGGAAGAAAACGCATGTCCAATATGATATCCGCATTGAGAGGCACCCCGTACTTGAACCCAAAGGACATCAGGTTAATCACAAAGGTCTCCTGGGCTTCCGGCGTTGACAGAATTTCCAGCAGTTCCTGTTTCATCTTGGCCGGTTTCATGTTGGAGGTATCGATGACAAAGTTGGCTCGCTTCCGAAAGGTCGCCAATTTTTCCCGTTCGATTTCAATATCCTTTACCGTTACCGCTTTTTTAGTCAGAGGATGAACCCTCCGGGTTTCATTATATCGTCGAAGTAAGGTTTCATTGGAGGCTTCAAAAAAAAGAATTTTGCAATCATTGCTCTCGTTTTCCACCAAAGCGATTTGGTCTTCCAAATGGTGAAACATGTCCTGCCCTCGAATATCAATGGAAAAGGCAATTTTGGTCAATTCTTTGCCGCTGGCCAAGGCTAAAAAATTATGCACCAAATCAAAGGGCATATTGTCAATACAATAATACCCCTGATCCTCCAAACACTCCATGGCTTGGGATTTTCCTCCACCGGAAAGGCCGGTGACGATAATAATTTCCAAGGGAACCTCCTATCCGGGCTCAAGAGTTTGACCTCCTAGGTCCTTTGAATATTGATAATGCGATCTGTATCCAGCCCCACATCCCGGGCTCGTTCCAACGCTCGCTGAAAGTTTCCCACATTTCGAGGATGATGGGCATCGCTGCTGATGACAAAGACGACATCGTATTCCATGGCGATTTTAATCTCTTCCCGGGTCAAATGATGGTGATGGTTGTTGATTTCCATCCAAACCTTTTGTTTTTCGCAGGCCTTGGCGATTTCGCCCATATCAAAGGGGGCTTTGTCGCCGGGATGGGTCAAAATCTTAATCCGGTTTTTTTCCAAGGTTCGAATCACCATTTGGGTATTTTTTTCTCGCCATTTTTCCCGGTTCAGGGGAATCCCCTTTTCGCTGAGAAAATTGGGAACACTGTAACACCGGGGAATCCCATAGTGAAATCCGGCATGGATAAAATCAAAGGCTTCCTTTTCTTCTTCCCGTAGATCCAACCCATTGCCATGGTCCACAATATTGGCTTCCACGCTTAAGTACAATTCGATTTCCGGGTACAGGGGCTTCAATCGTTGGATTTCTCTTTTCATCACCGGAATATCCCGACGACGAATCCCGTAGGCCATATGACCCGGTCCATGGTCGGAAATGGCTAAGCCCTTGAGGCCTTTACCCACAGCTACAATCACATTATCTTCGATGCTGCCCTTACCATGGGAAAAGGTGGTATGAGTATGGTAATCAAAGATCATCTTTTCCATCAATCCACTCCTACAATTTCCACTTCCGGTTCCAACTCCACTCCGCTATGCGCCTTGACTTTTTCCTGAACCAGATGCATGAGTTCCAGGATTTCCGTGGCCGAAGCGCCTCCCCGGTTGATGATGAATCCACAATGCTTTTCCGAAACTTGAGCATCCCCCACTCGCAGACCTCTTAACCCGGCCTCTTCAATGAGTTTTCCGGCAAAGTGACCGGTAGGGCGCTTAAAAAAGCTGCCGGCGCTGGGAAAATTCACCGGCTGCTTGCGATTTCTTCGACGCATCAACTCGTTCATTTCCTGAAGAATTTCCTCTCGATTACCCGGCTGTAAAGTCAGGGTTACATCCAAAACCACCTCTTTGGTTTCTTGAATGCGACTATGCCGATAAGCCAGATCCAATTGGCTTCCGGGAACCCGTTGACACTGACCTTTTGTGGGAGAAAACAAGGTGACCTCCTTGACCACATCCTTCATTTCACCCCCATAGGCCCCGGCATTCATATAGATGGCGCCACCCATACTTCCCGGAATACCGCTGGCAAAGGCCAACCCGGAACATCCCTGTTCCATGGCAAAACGGGCCACTTGAGACAAAAGAGTTCCGCTTCCGCATTGAAGCTCCCCCTTTTTCAACATACGGGTCCAGCTAAAGGCCTCTCCCATTTTGATTAACAATCCGGGATACCCACCATCGCGAACCAGGATATCCGATCCGTTACCCATAACCATATAGGGCATGCCCTGTTCTTGAGCCCAAGAAACACACTGTATCAAGGCTTCCAAATCTCGTGGAAGCGCCAACGCCTTGGCTTTTCCTCCGGTCTTAAAGGAAGTATACCCCGCCATGGGTACATCCCATTGAAGGGAAGCGCCGGTTTCCAAACCCTTAATCATGGGTCTTCCTTTCCGAACTCACATAGAGGTCTTGATAATCCTTTAAATTCGTAGACAAACCCTTTTTTTTCAGTCGGGTATTCACCGCATAGCAAACATAGGAATAAATCACGGCAAAAATAGGGATGCCGATGATCATGCCCAAGAACCCGAATAGTCCTCCACCGACCAAAATGGCAAACATAACCCAAAAGCTGGACAACCCGGTACTTTCTCCCAAAATCTTGGGACCGATAATATTTCCGTCCACCTGTTGCAAAACCAGGATAAAAACGATGAAGTATACGGCAGTGATAGGGCTCTCAATGAGAATCAATAAAATAGAAGGCACCGCACCGATAAATGGACCAAAAAAGGGAATCAAATTGGTTACACCGATGATCACACTGATCAATACCGGATAAGGCCAATCCAGCAAACTCATCACGATAAAACACAAAATCCCCACGATTAAGGAATCGATCAACTTCCCATTGATGAATTTGCCAAAGATTTTATGGGTAAAAGCCGCGCCCTGGAGAAATCCCTCGGCGTGTTTTTCCTTCATCAGCGCAAAGACCAGCTTTTTGCTTTGCCCGGCAAAGGTTTCCTTGCTGTTGATAAAAAAAACGGAGATGACGATACCGATCAGCAGATTTTTTACCACGGTAAGCACGCTAAAGACCCCGCCGGAAATTCCGGAAATCAAGGAATCGTATTCGGGGATCAGGTTACCTTCTACCCAGGATACAAAACGCTGGGACATATTGCCCAGCCCGGATTCCAAGGGTCCTTTCAAAATGGGCAGATTTTGAAACTTCACATCCATCCAATGGATAAAATTGGGGACCGCTTCGGGGAGCGCCTTGGCGATGAGAGAAATGCTGGAGATCAATTGGGGAATCACCATCCAAAGCAAAATGCCAAAGGTGGCAAACATGGCCAAAAGAGAGACCACCGTAGCCGCCATCTTAGCCAGCTTCATGGTATATTTTTTCCCTTTTAAAGGGGGAATCTTCAAAACAGATCTTTTGATGAGATTATATAAAGGACACAGCAAATAGGCAATGATCAAACCATAGAGAAACGGCTTTAAAATATCCTCCAGTCGATCCAACTCTTGGAAAAAATCCTCTGCTCGAAACAGGAGAAAAAATAAAACCAGGGAACAGGCGACCACCACAACGGCCGTGATTCCCCATTTAATGTAGGTGCTTTCAAATCGTAACTTCATGAATCGGTATATCCTTCTTTCCTTTTTTTCTGTTCCTTTTTCATTGTACAATATCTTTAAAATAATGTCTATTTTCCCATCACCATTTATCTTCCTTTATTTTCTCTTTTTTCCCTTGCATTTTCATTCTCAGTATTGTATAATTTCTCTTAATAATTAATATTTATTCATTTCGGAGGAGGTACCCCTATGTGTGGAAAAGAAAAAGTAGTATTGGCCTATTCCGGTGGCTTGGATACATCGGTGGTCATTCCCTGGTTAAAGGAAACCTATGATTATGAAGTTATTGCTGTATGTTTCAACGCCGGCCAAAAGGAAGACTTTGACATGATTCAAAAAAAAGCTCTGACTACCGGCGCCATTGAATCCATTATTGTGGATATACAAAAAGAATTCATTACCGATTATATCTGGCCCACCCTTAAAGCAGGAGCCAAGTACGAAGATACCTACTTATTGGGAACCTCCATGGCAAGACCCCTCATGGGAGAAAAGTTGGTGGAAATCGCCGAAGAAAAAGGCGCCACCACCATCTGTCACGGCTGTACCGGAAAAGGAAACGATCAGGTACGGTTTGAAACCGCCATCAAGGCACTCAATCCGTCCCTCCAAATCGTCGCTCCCTGGCGTGATGAAAAATGGACCTTTACTTCCAGAGAAGACCTTTTGGACTATGCGGCCAAGCACGACATCCCCGTGGCCCAATCCACCGAAAAAATTTACAGCCGAGATGAAAACATCTGGCATATCAGTCATGAGGGTGGGAATTTGGAAGACCCCTGGAATGAATATCCCAAGGACATCCACGTACTCTCCGTCCCCATCGAAGAAGCGCCCGATCAACCCACCTTTGTGGAAATCGACTTTGAAAAGGGCGAACCGGTAGCCCTTGACGGAAAAAAACTGGACCCGGTTACCCTGTTAAATCAGCTCAATGATTTGGGTTCCCAAAACGGAATCGGAACCATCGACATCGTAGAGAACCGACTGGTCGGCATGAAATCTCGTGGCGTTTATGAAACACCGGGGGGCACCATCCTCTATGCGGCCCATCAATCCATGGAACAATTGACTCTGGATCGGGATACCACCCTGTATAAAGAAAGCATTGCTCAGAAGTTTGCCCAGCTCTGCTACGACGGCCTCTGGTATACCCCTTTAATGGATGCCCTCCAGGCCTTTGTGAATACCACGCAAAAGGTGGTAACGGGAACGGTAAAGATGAAGCTCTATAAAGGAAACGCCGTTTGCGTGGCCAGCAAGTCGGATTACTCCTTGTACAGCGAAGAATTTGCCACCTTTGGCAAAGATGAGGTCTACACCCAAAACGATGCCACCGGTTTTATCAACCTGTTCTCGTTGCCCCTGAAAATCCGTTCCATTCAAAAATTCAACAAAAAGGAGAAATAGCCCATGAAACTTTGGAAAGGCCGATTCACCAAGGAGGCCACCTCTACCAGTGACCAATTCAATGCCAGCATTGTCTTTGATCAACAATTATATCAAGAAGACATCACCGGAAGCATCGCCCATGCAAAGATGCTGGCCAAGCAGGGAATCCTCCAAGAGGAAGAAGCCCAAAAGATCATCACCGGCCTTAAAGAAATCCAAAAGGATATTGAAGAAGATCAGGTCACCTTTTCCGTGGCCAATGAAGATATCCACATGAACATCGAGACCTTACTCACCCAACGCATCGGCGCCGTTGGAAAAAAACTCCATACCGCCCGAAGCCGTAATGATCAGGTGGCTCTGGATTTTAAACTTTACGTAAAAAAAGAATGCCAAGCTATCAATCATTTGCTGGAAAACTTG
>PDWI01010870.1_pt1 | contig 11310 bp, 9 predicted proteins | sample 1430891 | NCBI WGS metagenome assembly PDWI01 (sample SAMN01162508, study PRJNA174530) | Oral metagenome, whole genome shotgun sequencing project. | biome: Marine environment; feature: Marine mammal; material: Swab sample of the gingival sulcus; isolation source: swab sample of gingival sulcus... | reverse complement strand
TTATTCAAGGTTCTGTCTGTCAACAAGGCCTTTATCCTCTCTTTGAAATTTCTACACTGCCCTGCGATGAACAGAGAGTCTTTCAGAGAAATAACCGGAGCCCTTATTTCTGGCAACAAAAAAAAGAAAACCGGTTCCTATTCAATTTGAGTCTAAAAAAGGTCGAGCCAAACTTCCCGAATTTATAATCACTTGAATTTCACATCTCCTATAAATTTATCCATATTTGGCATGAGGAGGTCATCAATCTTTCGCCCCCTCACGGGGATACCTCCATATTCAGAAATTATTTTTGCATTTCCCAGGGCACTATTGGGATACTCGGAATACTCCGTTGTATAGAGGGGGCTTCCATATTTACGGCATGATTTGGCAGCCTCAAAGACCCCTCCTTCATTAGGAGCCTCGACAATATACACAGCCCCTGACATGGCAGAGATAAGTCCGTTTCGTGACATGGCACTGTATTTGTCTCCCTCCCTGCCGGGTTTAAACTGTGAAATTATGAGCATCTTTTCAGGGTCATAGACCATCTGGAGAGTTTCAGGAATTGAAAGATGAAACATTCCCGAAGGTATAACAGCCAGGGTTTTTCCTCCCGATTCCAAAGCAGAGCGATGTGCTGCAAGTCCCACGCCCTTTGCCATTCCACTCACAGTTACAATGTTGTGCTTTGAAAGTTCCTTGGCAGCCATATTGGCAAGGGATTCTCCTCGGGCACTAACTCCACTGTCTCCGAGAATGGCCGCCAACTGCATCTTTAAGATGTCACGATTGCCATAAGAGTAGAGAATTGGAGGAGCAGCGCTGCCCATTCTCTCGTATAGGCATGGAACATAAAATTCTGAAAAAAACGGAATTACTTCAATGCCCGCATCAAGTAGCTTATTGTACTCCTCTTCAACTTCACTGAAATTTTTACCTGCCTCAACAAAGGCTTCCCTGGTTTTTTGCTTAAAAGAGAACTCCCATTCCAACTCCTTTGGAGTGAGGTCAAAAATATCCGAAAGGGATATGCCTATCTGTCTCAAAGAGTCATGAACTTCCTTGAGATGCCCCATGCCAACGCCGTGAGCCTGTGACAATGCTACCCAGTACTTGGTACTATCCATTTAAACACCATATAAAAGTTTTATGAAAACATTACACAAACTCGGCATGAAGTCAATAAGTTTTGGAATACTATTTTAGTCTAAAGATTACCTTAGCTTAAAACAGAAGAGAAGAGTCTCTTTTTCAAAACCTTAAACACAATAACAATTAGAATAACAGAAACAAGAGCAATGAGTATTCCGAACTGACTTTTTCGAACCATGTCCATGAGCCATACCCGATTGTTAGCTCCCATGTATCCAAGGGAAATCCAAACGGGAACACTAATAATTGCGGCAAAACCGTCAATTAACAGAAACTTTGAGAAAGACACAACTTTGGTTGCACCGGAATAGAAGAATATGGGAGCACGAAGTCCCGGCATAAATCTTGCAGCAAAGAGTATCTTGTTGCCATGCTTTTTAAAAAGATTCTCAATCATGGCGTATTTTTTATTACCGGTCATTTTCTTTCCCATTGTGCTGGAAATCAATCTGCCACCGGAACGATTCCCAAGGGTGTAAACTATGCCATCGCCTCCCAGAACCCCCAACATGGAAATGGCAACCATGATATTCACATCGGAGTAACCCAAGCCGGAAATAATGCCCCCGGCGACGAGAGAAATATCCTCGGGAACGGGGAGCCCCAGTCCACAGAGAATTAAAATGCCGAAAACCGCACCATAGCTATAAACCTGCAAGAAATCAACAAGGGTCTGCAACTCAATCATGAAAAACTCCACAAGATATGTCGGAATGTATGAAAGTATATCTCACGGCAATAGACATTTTGTCAAGAGACAAATATGAAAAAGGGGAAAATAAAATCGGAAAACTTTCAGAAGGGATTTTTAATTTTATATTGAATTTTATTTATCATATCGAGATATTCCTTTTGAATCAAAAGATGGCTTTTGACCAGGTCATTTTCCTCGAGTTCCTTGCTGATGAGCTCCCGCTCGGCAGGTCCTGTTCCCGAAACATCTTTAGACTGCAGGGAAATCTCTTCACCCAGACGAACCAGCCTTTCCAGCAATTTTTGAGAGGCAATGTCCATCTTCATTTTTTCCATACTTTCGTGATACTTTTTAGTAATGGGGTGTTTTTCTATGAGACCGGCAAGTTCCTTTGCCTTTTGTATTATTTCATCATAGTTGTTCATGCTATCCTACCAAAGTATATTCAGGGGATTGATTAACTTACCCCTTTTCCAAACGGTAAAATGAAGATGGGGCCCCGTTGAAAGTCCCGTGGAGCCAACTCTTCCGATTATGCGACCGACCTGAACCCTTTGACCGGGCTTAACGAGAATGGAGCTCATGTGGCCATATAGGGTTTTGTATCCCATATCATGTTCAATGATGACAGCCCTGCCATAGCCACCTCGCCAACCGGCAAAGACCACCCGCCCTCCGCGGGCTGCACCTATATATGTTCCCCGACGGGCGGCAATATCCAAACCATTGTGAAACTTTTTTCTGTGAAATATGGGATGTCTGCGAGAACCAAAAAATGAAGTGAGTCGCCCGCCCAGAGGAGACCGAAAGAGTTCACGCTCTTCAAATCTGCTCGCCAGGGTCTCAGTCATCATGGCAACGCGAGGTTTCACCTTGGGTATAAAAACGGCAATGGGCTTTCGTTCTCCATCATACTTATGATACCAGGAATAGAGAGGGGGTTTCTTCTCTACAATCATGGAGGAGGTTTCCACTCCATAGATGTCGGCGATTTCATTCAGCTCATTGTAGTCTCTCACAAATTCCAAAACTCCATTTTCTGAAGGGACAAGAACCCTCTGCCCCACCCTGGCAAGGAGGTCTTTCCAATAGGGGTTCACCCCAATGAGAGAGTCTATGCGAACATGATTTCTCTTTGCAATTTTCCAAAAGTTATCGCCTTTTTTCACATTGACGACTCTGAAAGCTACTCCTGCAAAATTAACATCATTTAAAAGATAATTCTGATAGGCTGTCTCGTCGCGAAAGTGATGCCGAATATCTCCATTTATTTCTTTTTGAAATAGTTTCCAATGAAAAGCTACTCCTGCAAAAATAAAAAGGAAAAGAAGGAATGTAAAAGCACAGAATTTAAAGCTGAATTTCATAATGAATCCTCAAAATTTGTATAATCTAAATCAACGGGAATGCCCGCCGGACTTTTTTAAATCTCTGATATAGTTCACCAAATCACAGAAGAGTTTATAAAAATTCTTAAACTCATCCCTGTTGCGGAGGGGCCTCAAATCCGGGTCATTCCCCTTTAAAATTTCAGCAATATGGGAGGAGATTACATGAATGGGGCCTGTGATACGATGGGTAATTCGAATAAGGAGTAGAAAGAGAACAACAATCTGTAGAACCAAGAATAGGACAAGCCCCATGAGCAGGTACTCATTCACCAGGGCAATTCTGCTTATGTTGGCATGGTTTGCTTTATGTCGTTGAAAGAGCTGGTCTGAGAGTTTCTTTCGAGCAGCAAGACTATCATTTGAAAGAGCGGTAGTTTGTACTATATTGAATATATTGTCTTCAATTTGATAGATATTCTCAACCTTCTCATTGTTATAAAGCACATTGGCACTGATAAGCGAGATAATCAAAATTGATGCAAAAGAAACAACCAGCAGAACAGAGAAACTTGCTCTGAGCTGAACTCCTTTGTCGATGAGATACTTTTGTCTCTTAACCATAACAACCCCTCTACTTATCTTCGGAAACTGACCACATCATTTAAAGTCAGATAAAATATTCATTGCAGCGGACATTCTAAAAAAAAGCCCCATGGGAAATCCCATTACATTTGACTGAGAGCCTCTCACATATTCTATAATGAGCTCACCATTCTCCTGAATGGCATATGCACCGGCCTTATCACAATATTCGGTTAGTTCCAAATATTTGTTTATTGTCTCACCATGCAGCTCCCTGAACTTCACGAAAGTCTCTTCAATGGACGACTTTCGAAATATACTTCGTTCTTCGTCAAAAAATGTCAACGAAATTGAACTAAAAACCCTGTGTTTTTTACCAGATAAGCTTTTTATCATTGAAAAGGCGTGGTTCCGGTTCCTTGGCTTTCCCAGTATTGTATTTCCAAGAGCCACTACGGTGTCAGAAGTTACAATGAGTGTTTTCTCCATAGGTTGAAACTCTTTTAACACAGCATCCATTTTATCGGATGATGCACGCAGGCAGAAATCTTTGGGGGCTTCCCCTTCCAGGGGTATTTCCTCAACCTCTGGAACCACAACTTCTAAATGCTCAAAAACAATTCCCAAAAGCTCACGCCTGCGGGGGGAAGAGGAGCCAAGGATAATCCTCACTACTTAATGATTACCTTCTCATTTAGTTTATAGGCGTCATTCACCGCTTTCAATCTCTTGATTTTTCCCAGTATCTCAGAGAGATGCTCCTGGCTTGATACTTCAATTATAAATTTAAGCTCAGCCTTACCCCCATCGCCCACGGTTGCATCAATTTTAAGTATATTTGAACTTGCCAGTGAAATTTCATCGGTCACTTCTTTGAGCAAATTGGGGCGATCAACAGCTTTGATTGATATTTTAACAGGATAGCGATGTTTATCATTCTCTTCCCAGACAATATTGATAAATCGCTCCTTTTCCGATTGAAGTCGCACAAGGGAGGGGCACTTTTTCTTATGCACGGAAATCCCCCTGCCCCTGGTAATAAATCCCACCACATCATCTCCGGGGATGGGCTGACAACACTGCGCCAGATTAATGAGAACATTTGAGTTGCCCTCAATGGCTATACCCGAATTTTTATCTTTGGTGTACTTGCGAAGCCTAATGGCATCTTCATCGGGCAGTGAAACATTAACCTTCTTGGGTTCAGCTTTCTTTGAATCTTTCTGCCTGGAATCTTCGTCCTGGCACCCACTTTCCTCATTCTTCTTTCTGATCCAGCTTCTTATTTTATACCTTGCATTGGATGACTTAACAAATTTCAACCATGTTGCAGAAGGTTTGGCATTTTTAGAAGTTAGAATTTCAACTATGTCGCCACTGGTTAACTTTGTTTTCAAGGTTACCATTTTACCATTTATTTTGGCACCGCTACATTTGTTTCCCACTTCGGTATGAATGGCATAGGCAAAATCAACGGGGGTTGCTCCTTCGGCAAGTTTGACAATTTTACCCTGGGGAGTGAAGACAAAAATTTCATCCTCATACAAATCCATTTTAAATGTTGAAACAAAATCCCTACTGTTGAGATCCTGGAGATTCATTTTGCTGAGATTGTTGAGTATGGCGAGCTTTTTGGAATCCTTTTTAAAGGACTCCTCCCCGTCCTTATAAACCCAGTGAGCAGCAATTCCAATTTCAGCAGTTGCATCCATATCCTTGGTTCTTATCTGCACCTCAAGAGGAAAACCCGCAGGTCCAATTACCGTTGTATGAAGCGATTGATACATGTTTGATTTGGGAACAGCAATGTAGTCTTTAAACCTCCCTTCAATGGGAGTCCAGGTGGAATGAATAACACCGAGAACAGCATAGCAGTCCTTAACCTCCCGGGTAATAATACGAATGCCCCTTATGTCATATATATCATCGAATGACTTATTGCTTTCCATCATCTTGCGGTATATGGAATAGAATGTCTTTGCCCGTGTCTTTATTTCAACAGAAATATTGAGAGTTGCAAGCTTACTTATTATCTCCTGCCTTATGTTTTCAATATATTCCTCAAGCTCATTACTGCGTTGATCGATTTTTTCTCTGATATATTCATAGGAATCCAAATCAATGACTTTAAAGGAGAGGTCTTCCAATCTGCCGGCAAGCCTGTATATGCCAAGCCTTCTTGCAATTGGAGCGTAGATGTCCAAAGTTTCTCTTGCAATCCGCTCCTGCTTATGGGGAGGCTGAAACATGAGGGTGCTCATATTGTGAAGTTTATCTGCCAGCTTTATAATGATGACCCTGACATCCTTGATCGTTGCAAGAAGCATTTTTCTGAGAGTTTCAGCCTGAGCTGTTGCCTTTGACTTACTTTTGATTGAGGAAATTTTTGTTACTCCATCAACCATCATGGCAACATCTTCGCCAAAGTTCTCTTCTATATATTTCAGGGAATAGCGGGTGTCTTCCACCACATCATGCAATAGAGCGGCACTGATGGTTGACACATCCATTTTCAACTCTGCAAGATTTATTGCCACTTCAAGGGGATGAATAATGAAGGGTTCTCCCGAAAGACGGAACTGCCCCTCATGGGCATCCTTTGCCACCTCATATGCCTTGCGAACCATGGGGATATCAGCATCTGGATCATTTTGAAGAATAAACTCAATCAAGGCGTCAATATTTCTTTTTCTTATTTTAAACTCAATCATATCAAATCTCAAACATATTATAAAATAATCGTGGCACTAAATAATATACCATGGTAGATTGTCCATATTTTTAGTCAATACTATATTTCTCAAAAAATCAAACAATGACTAAAGTCGAGATGACTAATGACCGATATTTTAAAAAAATATATTCAAGAGGGATATCATGATAAAGATTTCAATTCACAAAATGCTATATTGTCTGATACTTATTACAATGATGTCCATTCAGCCACCGATCTCTACTGCCAACGATAAAAAAAATTACTCAACCTCTGCCGAGAATATACAGGCCAGGGTAATAACAGAGAAACAAGAAAAGATAGAAGTAACCTGGAAACTGAATTCCAAAAATTCAGGAAACTATGTCCTGGGCAGATCGGAAGTTCCAATAAATTCCCAAAAAGACATTCTCAAGTCCAAACTCATGAGCATCTTCTCCTCGGTACAAAGGAGCAGATTCATAGACAAAACAGCTTTACCCGGAAAAAAATACTACTATGTAATAGTATCAAAAAAAGAACTTAACAGCAAGAACATGCCCCTAAGAAAGGGGAGCAATGTTACGACTCAACCCGTTTCCATCGCCCATTTTGCAACAATGGTAAAGGACATAGATATTATCACCCGACGAAATGAACTTGAAGTTGAATGGGAGGATCCCAAAAAAAATCGCACCTATGGAGTATACAGGAGTACAAGTCCAATTTCAGGCAGGGAGGAGTTGGGAGCAGCTACAAAAATAGGAACCACTTCCGAAAGAGAATTTAGAGACAAAAATATTGTTAAATACGCCACATATTACTATGCCATAACAGTAATAGACAGCACCGGAAAGGAGCACTTCTTTCCAATCAAGGACCAAAATTACACAACCAAAGGAGCATTTATTAAGAAAGCAGCCTCTTCGACACCGGTTAACATAAAAGCCACTCTAAGCGGAGAGAAGTCGATCACAATAAAATGGGTAAAACCTGAAATAATCTCTGACAACGAACTTGCAGGATATGAAGTCTATAGAAGCAGCACCCCCATCAACTCAGCCATAGAGTTAAAAAAAGCCACTCTCATAAAAATTGTTCCCAAAACAAAAACCCTTTTGAGGGATAATGATCTGAAACCGGGACAGTGGTACTATGCCATATTTACTCGGTTCAAAAATGGCTATACCGACATCAACTTTACATATAAGAATAACCACACCGAATCTCCCATAACCATAGGCTCTCCATACAGGCTAACCAAACTTTATATTTCCAAAAAAAAATTAAAAACCATGCTTCATTGGGAATACACTGGAGATTTTGGAGAAAAGATATTTCAAGTTGCCCTCTCTAAGTTTTCCGAACCCTATATCTATTCCATTGCCAAAAGAAGAATACAATGGACGAATATAGAAGAGAAATCTTTGGACATCTCTGATCTGGCAAACCAAAGGCAGTTTATTGCACTTTTTCCAAAAAATTATGACCCTAATCGAAAGCTTGAACTGGGGATTGACATAGTGTGCATAACCCGAAATCCCCTGAGGATTAAAAAAGAAGGACCTAAAAAAACATATAAAACAGAGATAGTCACAGATAGAGGAGAGCATAAAAAATCCGAGAGAAAAGAGGAAAAAACACTTGATACGTCCCAGGATACCCCTTATAAAGATTTCTCACAGGACGAAAGACTTAATGAAATAATAGACCGTACTTTTTATAAACAAAAGTATGTAGAAGCCATTATAAAGTTAAAGCAATACAGGGAAAGTTCAGAAATAGAAGAGGACAGAGCAAAGGCTCTTCTTTTTATGGGAAAAAGCTATATAGAACTGGGTAAATACAAAACCGCAGTGAAAATATTAAACCCGAACAACTTCCCCGATTTTTATATAAGTGAGGCAAATTTTTGGTTTAACTTTGCCAGTATGCAGATAAAATAGATCTAGAGAAACAATAGAGAGGAATACTAAGATGAAAAAATTAATCATAGCGGGAATGACATTCATAGTACTGGGTTTGGCAATGATAATATATTATGACTATTCAATTAAACCCAATAAAGAAGCTCAGGTACTTCTGACCGAAGGAAAGCTGATTTTTGAAAGAGGGGATGACGAGTCAATTAACAGGGCCATTGACATCTTCTCAAAAATTATTGCCAGATACCCGGGTACAGAGAGCGAATTTGATGCCTACTACATGATAGCGCAGGCATACCAAAAGCTCAAGCTAAACAGGTTGGCATATCTAAAATATATATATATCCTGAAAAACAACGAAGACCTCTCTCCAAAAATAAAATTAGATATAAAGGCAAGAATCGGCAAATTAAAGATACTCAAAAAATATGATGCCGAGGGGATACATGACCTACTGGATGTACTTAGTAGCAGCAGCGACCGGGAATTTAGAAGCCGTATATACACAGAGCTTGGCCACACCTATCTCAGAATGGGACAATATAGAAAATCTCTCAGGATGTTTAACCTTGCCCTGGAAGAGAATGGTCAAAACGAGGAAGCAGTTATAGGAAAGGCCAGGGCCTATAAGCGTCTGGGAATGGATAACAGAGCATATACCTTCTATGAGCATTTTCTCAACTATTTTGGAGATCAGAGCTATTATACAAAGGATGTGAGACGATCTTTTAATCGTCAACTATACGAAAGCGGCAGGAAAAGCTACATAAGGGGGAGCTATTATCCGGCAATTTCATTTTTCAGAAGCTATATTAGAAAATTTCCATGGGATAGAAAAACGGAAAATGCTCTGTACTTCATAGGACAAAGCTTCTTTAAACTAAAAAAATACGGAAGTGCAATTAAATACTTCAAGAGAGTGAGAAGCAACAATTTCCATCATAAGGATCAGGAGGCCCTAATAAGAATTGGATACGCCTACTTCATTCAAAAAAAATATAAAAATGCCTCCCGGGAATTTCAGAAATACCTTGAAGCATATCCGCAAGGTGCATACCGAGAAAAGGCCGGAGAATGGAAAAAAATGAGCAATAGGGAAATTTTCTATAGAGATGAAAACCGAGAAAGAGAAGACAACAGTTCCTTTCAACTGGAAAGTGAAGACGAAAGGGAAAGGGTAAATATGCAGGCTGGCTCTTTCAAGACATATTCGCCAGTGTCAAAGAAAAGGAAACAGCAAATTTCCGAGGAAGAAAGAGTTAATGTGGCTGAACTTTGAGTTTTACTCAAAGTTCCCATGAACTACTCCTCCAACATGGCATCATTAAAAACATAGTCGGAATAATCAACTTTATAGAAAAGACTAAATATGGTTGGAATAAAAATAAGAGTAATTCCCGTACCAAAGAGAAGTCCAACCATGAGGGCAACAGCCATTCCCTCCCACATTTCTCCTCCCGAAATATAAAGGGGAAGAAGTCCAAATACAGTGGTAAAAGTTGCAAGCAAAATTGGTCGGAATCGCTGTAAACAGGCTGCAATTATAGCATCGCTCATTTCATGACCACTGTTTATTTCAATCTCCATGCGGTCAATGAGCACTATGGCATTGTTAATGATAATCCCCGCCAAAGAAATGACTCCCAAAAATGGCATAAAGCCAAATGGCGTCCCGAAAATCAGCATCCCCATCACCACACCAATGAGCCCCAGAGGAATGGTCAAAAGAACCATAACAGTTTTACGAAAGGAATTGAACTGAACAACCGACAGAGGAAGATAACCCATAACCGGTGCCATGTTTTCTGCAGACTTTTTGGCCTCCCCTCCCAGCTCATATGTATAGCCATCCCCCCAGGCTTTAGAAGCTTTTTTCAGCCATGGCTTTATAGCACCGGTGATAACTGCGGCATTGCCCCCCCATTTCAATTCCGATGTAATCTTAATTGCGCGCTTCAAGTCTTTGCGATTAATCTTGCTATATTGCCATTTGGGGACAATATTGGCCACCTGCAAAAGGGGAACACTTTTCCCGGTACTCTGGGCAAATACATTTAGAGTTTCAAGAGATGCCAGGGACTGTTCTTGGTCTGCATTGGCTCGCAGCACAATGGGAATGGATTTGGTTTCTTCGCGATACTCCCCGGTTTGTATGCCATCAAAAACAGTGGCCAGAGATGTGGCAATATCCTTGCTGGTAACTCCCGCCCTTTGAGCTCGATTCTGGTCTATTTTCACTAAAAACTTTTTGGACATGGGTCCCCAGTTGTCTTTGATATTTTTAGTTCCGGGTATTTGCAGGAGTTGCATTTTGATACTGTCAGCAATTTCAGACAACTTGCCGGGGTCTTCACCAAAGACAAGAATTTCAACGGGAGCCCCTCCGCCGGCAGAGCCCAATCTGCCAACCTTTATATCGACATCGGGAAAGTTATTGAAGGCATAGGTATCCAGTTTTGAAATAATTTCGCCATTGGCGGAAAATGACGAGGTGTTTACCAAGATATGGGCATAGTTGGAATTGGGCTCATCGGGACTATATCCCAAATCATATGACTCTGGTCCCTTGCCAACATAGGAACTCCAATCCACAATGCCGGCGGTTCTCTTTTCGTTGACCTTCAAAAAAGTTTCCATGTACTTTTCCAGCTTTTCCACTACCCCTGAAGTGACTTCGATTTTTGTGGAATCGGGAAGGCGAATGTCCACAGTAATCATATTTCTATCGCTGTCGGGAGAAAAAACAAATCCGATAAATGAGAATCCATAGATGGATAAAATAAAAAGACCAAAAATAAACAAAAGCACCTTCCCCTTATGCCTCAGGGCTATTAAAACCCAATTTTTATATTTAATCTTTAATCTTTCTATGCCCCTATCTATGAGTGAAAGTTTTTTCTCCCCCTGAGGTGAAGTTTGCAAAAACCAATATGAAAAAAGGGTAATTAT
>PDWI01010567.1_pt1 | contig 11310 bp, 7 predicted proteins | sample 1430891 | NCBI WGS metagenome assembly PDWI01 (sample SAMN01162508, study PRJNA174530) | Oral metagenome, whole genome shotgun sequencing project. | biome: Marine environment; feature: Marine mammal; material: Swab sample of the gingival sulcus; isolation source: swab sample of gingival sulcus... | reverse complement strand
AAACCTTAATGTTCTGGTGAATGTTCTTGGCGAACAGTATGCCCTCGCTGTCTCTTTGGATGGTGAAGGTGCACTTCGTTATGTGGAAGAAAACATACCGGATCTTATTCTTCTGGATATTATGATGCCGGGAATTGACGGAATAGAGGTGTTACGCCGTCTGAAGAGTAATGAGCGGAGCAGGGATATTCCCGTTCTAATGCTCACAGCACTTTCAGAAACAGAACAGAAGGCACAGTGTTTTAACCTCGGTGCGGTAGATTATATCCAGAAACCTTTTGATGTTCATGAATTACAGGCACGGGTAAAAACCCATCTTGCTCTTGCTTCTGCGAGGAAAACCTTAAAAAAACAGAACCAGAACCTGGAAGAGCTTGTTGAGCAGCGTACAAAAGAGCTGCTTGCGACTCAACAGGCCACTATTGAAAGCATGGCTGCACTGGCAGAGTACCGTGATCCAGAGACGGGAGAGCATATTAACCGCGTTAAGGGGTATGTTGAACTGCTTTCCAACAAGCTGAGCACCCACTCTCTTTTTGCAGATCAGTTGCCTCTCTCAACAGTTAATCGTTTTATTCGTTCCGCACCGCTTCACGATATTGGGAAGGTTGGAGTTCCTGATGGAATTCTGCTCAAAGCTGGCTCTCTTACCAGTGAAGAGTTTACCGAGATGAAACGCCATACAGAATATGGCGCCCAGGTGATACTCTCTGTCCAGAAAAAAGTTGGCGCGATGCCTTTCCTTGATGTCGCCCGGGAGATGGCCTATTTTCACCATGAAAAATGGGATGGCACAGGGTACCCCACAAGACTGGCCGGGAAGAAAATACCGTTAAGCGCCCGGGTTATGGGCCTTGCCGATGTCTATGATGCCTTGATCAGTCGCCGAGTCTATAAACCTCCGTTTGCGCATTCAAAGGCGGTGGAAATTATTCTGCAGGAGAGTGGTAAAAGCTTTGATCCTGATATTGTGGAGGTGTTTTCCCTCTGCACTGAAGGGTTCTGTTGAGATTCGAGCGGGTAAACTGAAGCTGGAATCGAGAGAAGAGGGGTGACAGCACAGGTTTGAAGAGTGAGCGGGCTGACGGTATGGTTCAGTCACCAAATTCAGACCGGAGGCTGCCATCCACAAGCGCAAAGACAACACGTCCCATCAGCTCACTCAACAAAAAAGATACCACCTGAATGCGTTGATTGAACGAGGTCTTTCCGGTTGAGAAATGGCGAAGCGTCTGGCTCGTCATTGCAGTACGATCTGTCTCTAATTACGGCGTAATTCTGCTAACGATGGCTCTTTTCCCGGAGAGAAGCCGGGCGTCTGAGCTGTAAGCGGTGTCAGCAGGCTTTTTCTCACTCAAGGTATCCTGCTGCTGGACCATATCCGTATCTTGCAAAAGCCTCACAAAAATTTTAAATATCTTCCATATATTTCTGTTATTCCATTTTAATAATCTTTAATGGAAAAAAGTGGGGCGATCTGCGGAAGGCGTGCAGGGCGCTTGACAGACTACTCCAATTTTTGATTCCTGATCCCCCGCATTTTCTGCTGTTTTCCCGATTGCGATATTTTTATTCCCGTATTTGGTAGAAGGCTGTTCTCTTTTCCTTTACCCTGAAATCTCTTCAATCATCCCCTCTCCGGAGAAGAGGTCCAGGAGAATGTGTCTGAAGACCACTCTGGCTGGTGTTTGCAGGTGGACAAAAAATACCGGGGGCAGTCTATGACAACAACAGCAGAACAACAGGCGGGTATGGATACGATGGATACAGATCTCTCTCCACCCGCCGGGAAAGGGATCTGGGCTCTGATGCACCCGGTAAAAAAGGGTATCACCACCGCCATGGCCATGGGCGCTCTGGGGGTGATTCTCGGCCTTGGCGCCATTGCTCTTCTTGCCGGTTGTCTGGCAGGGCTGCTTGAGGCCGGCGGCAATCCCTGGTGGTGGTTTGGTGGAGCGGTAATCTTTACTGTCGGCAGTTTTTTTCTGCGCATTCATGCCTTCAGGGTCTCCCATCTGGCGGCCTTTGATCTGGAGGTGATTCTGCGCACCGATATGGCCGCCCGGCTGGGCCGGCTTCCCCTGGGCTATATTCTCCATGAAGGAACAGGCTCTCTTGCCAAGGTTATCCAGGACGATGTCCGCAACCTGCACGCCTTTGTCGCCGATTCCACTCCGATGATCGGCCGCAGTGTGGCCATGCCGGTTGTCACCCTGATATTAATTGTCATCATTGACTGGCGCCTGACCCTGGTCTCATTGGCTGTTTTACTGCTGGGACTGGGTGCAATGTCACTGGCCATGCGCAGTAACAGAGAACTGCAAAGGGAGTATGACTCGCTGCAGGAGCGTGTTGCCGGCACTGTGATTGAATTTGTCCAGGCGATGCCGGTGGTGCGCACCTTTGATGATGGCGCCTCCTCCTTTGGCCGTTATCAGGCGGCACTGGAAGGGTTTAAGGATGTCCTGATCAGATGGCTGCGGCTTGCCGGCACCAGCGGCAGAATCGGCTTTGTGCTGCTTGGCCCGCTGCCGACCCTGCTGGCCCTGACCTGCACCGGATTTCTCCTCTTTCGTCATGGCCTCGTCTCCATCCCGGCATGGACAGCGATCCTGTTACTGGGAACGGGTCTGGCAGAGTCCCTGATGCCGCTGATGTGGCTTAACCATCTGATCCGCAAGGCCAATGCCAGTGCTTTGCGAATTCAGCAGCTGCAAACCAGAAAACTGCAGTTCAGCTCGGCCTTTCCCCGCCAGCCCCGTGATGCCTCGGTGACCTTTGAAGAGGTATGTTTTGCCTATGAAGGCCGTGAAGATGAAGCCCTGAGTTCGGTCAGTTTTCATGTTCCCGAGGGGACTGTTACCGCCCTGGTTGGTCCCAGCGGCGCAGGTAAAACTACGGTGGCCCGGCTTATTCCCCGATTCTGGGATGTGACGTCAGGTTCGGTACGAATCGGAGATGTCGATGTGCGTGATCTGCAGCCGGAGACCCTGATGGAACATGTCTCCTTTGTCTTTCAGGATACCTTTCTGTTTAAAGAGACCATTGCCGCCAATATCCGTCTTGGCCGCCCCGAAGCAACAGACGAAGAGATTCGGGCGGCGGCCCGTGCCGCTCAGATTGATGATTTTATTACCGCGCTGCCCGACGGCTATGCAACCATTGCCGGAGAACGGGGCGGCCGGCTCTCCGGCGGAGAACGCCAGCGGGTGACCATTGCCCGCGCCATCCTCCGTGACTGCCCGATTGTTGTCCTTGACGAGGCCACCGCCTTTGCTGATCCGGAAAACGAGGCGGCGATTATTGCGGCGATGGCGAGCCTGATGCAGGGAAAGACCGTGATTATTATCGCCCATCGTCTGGCGACTATCCAGAATGTTGACCAGATTGTGGTGCTTGATCAGGGACGGGTCAGTGAAACAGGAAAACATTCGGAACTTCTTGAAAAAAACGGAGTCTATGCCCGGTTATGGCAAAAATATGAGCAGGCTCAGGGCTGGAGTCTGCGCGGCTGACAGCCCGGGGTTGATGCTGGACAACGCTTCTCGGAGGTCATGCAGGTAAAAATAAAGGAACCCATAAAACAAAACAACTCATCAGAAATTCGGGCTGGAGAAAAACGCTGTGAACGAAACATCCATTCCCCCTTTATCTCAAACCTGGCAGCGGATGCTGCTGGCCGCGGGACGGGAGGCAAAGATCCTGAAAGCAAGCGTTCTCTTTACCGTGGTGGCGGCGGTTGCTCAGGGGCTGGCCTTTGCCTGCTTCTATCCGCTGTTTTCGGCTCTGTTTGCTGCCCCCGCAGAGAAAGAATCCGCGCTGTTCTGGCTTCTGGCCCTGACATTGTTTACGCTGGTGGATACTGGCGGTCGCTGGCTTGCCAGAGACTTTGACTACTCCGAGTCCTTTGCCGCTGTTACCCATGAGCTGCGGATGAACCTCGGCAGGCAGCTGCGTCGCATCCCGCTGGAGATCCTCTACAGCAAACGCAGCGGAGAGCTGGCCTCGGTGCTGGCCGGCAGTGTCGACGAGGTGGTGATGCCGATGGGCATGTTAACTTCCTCCTTTCTCAGTATCATTATCACCCCGACAGTAACGGCGCTGGCAACCTTTTTTATCGACTGGCGGCTGGCCATATGCATGCTGGTGGTCTTTCCGCTGGCGATCCCCTTTTATCGTGAGCGTCGACGCGCGAAGGGCAGAGAGATGCGGGAGCTGGCGAGGGTCAATGCTGATCTTCAGGGGGAGCTGGTCGAATATGTGCAGGGGCTCTCTGTGCTGCGCTCTGTGAACCGTACCGGAAAACGCCGGGAGCGCCTGACCGGAGTTCTGGAGCATCTGCGTGAGGTGCAGCGCCGGGATGTGCTCGCCTCGGTCCGGCCTCAACTGTTGATTTCCGCCTTTGTTCAGGGTGGTCTGCTGGCCATTGTCGGGCTTGGCCTGCATTGTGTGATAAGCGGCAGCCTGCAGCCGGCGGCTCTGGCCGCCCTGCTGGTGATTGTGGTACGCTTTACCGAACCGATCGCCATTCTTTTCGGGCTCATTGCGGTCTTTGATCTGATGGAGGCAGGTTTTGCCCGGGTGGAAGAGACCCTGAGCATTGCCCCCCTGCCAATAACCCGGCCTGCCGGGATTCCGGAGAATTTTGCTGTCTCCTTTGACACGGTGAGTTTTGCCTATGCCGGAGCCGAGGGCAATGTGTTTAAGGATGTCTCGTTTTCTGTGCCGGAGCGGAGCCTGACCGCGCTGGTCGGCCCGAGCGGTGCGGGTAAGACCACGGTTACCCGGCTGCTGATGCGTTATGCCGATCCCCAAAGCGGCACTATCCGTATTGGCGACAGGGACATACGCTCAATGGAGCCGGAGACGCTGATGAGCTGTGTTTCTGTGGTTTTTCAGGATGTCTATCTCTTTGACGATACCATTGCCGCCAATATTCGCATGGGGCGTCAGGATGCGACCGACGAAGAGGTCGAGGCCGCCGCCAGAGCCGCCCATTGCGATGAATTTATCGCCCGCCTGCCCGAAGGATATCGTACCCGGGTCGGTGATATCGGCGGCCGGCTCTCCGGAGGAGAGCGCCAGCGGATCAGTATTGCCCGCGCCATCCTGAAAAACGCGCCGATTGTTCTTCTCGATGAACCGACCGCAGCTCTTGATACCGAGAGTGAGGTGGCGGTACAAAAAGCGGTTGATGCCCTGGTCAGAGAACGCACGGTCTTTGTTATTGCCCATCGTCTGTCGACTATTGCCGCCGCAGATAGAATTCTGGTCTTTGATCAGGGACGGCTCGCCGAAGAGGGAACCCATAAAGAGCTGGTGACGGCCGGCGGCCGCTATCAGGCGATGTGGCAGGCGCAGGAGCAGGTCAAACACTGGCATGTATAAACAAGAGGATATTTCTATGCAGACAGATGGTACCGGAAAAAAGTTTTCCAGAATATTTTTCGTCGGGGTACTGCTCTCTTTGCTGCTGCCCGCTGTTCTTTCTGCAGCAGAATCGCCCGACGGTAAAGAGATTATGACCCTGGTCGATGAGCGCCCTGATGGTGATGACCGCCACTCAATTATGAAAATGACCCTGATCAACAAACGCGGCCGCAAACGGGTGCGGGAGCTGGAGAGTTTCAGCAGGGACTACGGCAGGGACAGAAAGGGGGTGATGATCTTCAGGGCTCCGGCTGATGTCAGGGGAACGGCCTTTCTCTCCTGGGATTACGATGATCCGGGCAGAGAAGATGATAAATGGCTCTATATGCCGGCCTTGAGAAAGGTCCGACGGATCAGCGGCGCCTCGAAAAACGAATATTTTATGGGCAGTGATTTCACCTACGATGATATGGGTGATCGCAGTGTCGATGAAGACACCCATACCCTGCTTGGAGAAGAGGTCGTTGACGACCATACCTGCTGGAAAGTTGAGTCGATCCCGATCGATTCGGAAGATATGTATACCCGCAAGATCTACTGGGTGGATCAGCAGAGCTATCTGGTCATCAGGGGCGAGTACTACGATAAGGACGGCCTGTTGAAACGCTATCGGGCACTTGCCGTCGGTCAGCAGGACGGGATATGGGCGGTGTTGAGCTCGGAGATGGACAATGTGTCAAGAAACCATAAAACCCTTATGGAAACCAGTGCCATCCGCTATAACACCGGACTCAAGGATCAGCTGTTCAAGGTCTCCACCATCCAGCGCGGTCGTATTCCGTGAAAACGTCATGGTGGCTCCTTCTGCTGGCCTGTCTGTTCCTAAACTCTCCGGCAGTTGCTGGCGAAGCCGCTGATGACAGCGGTTCCTTCCGGGATCAGTTTACCCTTTCGGGCTGGCTGGATGCGGTCCAGTCGATCAGGCTGCGCTCTCCCCATGACAGCCTCACCTCCAGAGCCCGGCTGCGCCTGGAGATGACAGCCGATATGGACTGGCTTTACGGCTTTGTGTCGGCGGATGGAGAAAAAAACAGGGAGATCTCCTCTGAAAGCGGGGTTGACCTCCATGAGGCATGGGTTGAGCATGTGGCGGACAACTGGGATCTGCGGCTGGGAGAGCAGATTATTATCTGGGGCCGGGCCGACGGGGTGCAGATCACCGATATGATCTCGCCGCCGGACTATACCGAATCGATCAGCCGGGATCTTGATGAGATCCGAATGCCGGTAAGTGCGGTCAGACTGCGGCTGCTCGGCGAACAGATGGATACAACGCTGCTCTGGATACCGATTTTCAAGGCGGCAGTCGAGCCGGAGGGAGATAACCCCTGGGCCGTTACTCCGGTTTTTCCCGAAAACCTTCAGGTCTCATCGGCAGCTGTCAGAAAACCGGCAAACTCTGTTGCAAACAGCGAGGTTGCCCTCAAGATCTCCTGCTGGCTCTCCGGTCTCGATCTGGCTGCTTCGGTCTTTCACAGCTGGGACGATTTTCCTGCGATGCATCGCAGGGTCATCCGGAGAAGTGACGGCACAAGGATAGATTTTATCCCGAAGCACCATCGTCTGACCATCTTCGGTCTGGAAGGGGCCCGCCCCTGGTCTGACTATGTCTTCCGTTTTGAAGCCGCCTGGTACAGGGGGCGGTACTATGAGCCGGCATCTCTTTTTGATCAGCCGGAGCGGAAAGACGCAGTGAAATGGCTTGGCGGCACTGACTGGAGCCCTGGCAATGACTGGACGCTGACTGCCCAGCTGATCGGTGATCATATCCTTGGAGATGCCACGTTACTGGCTCGAAAGAGAGACCGGTACACCGCTACGCTGAACATTTCGAAAAAACTGCTGAACCAGACTCTGACCCTTGCCAATATGCTCTACTGGCAACTCGATGACGGTGAGATCTTTGACCGCTTGAAAGCAACATACGATCTCACTGATGCCGTCGCCCTGTCTGCCGGTGTTGATCTCTTTGCCGGTGATGACGGGACCTTTGGACGGTACGAGGAGAACTCCCAGATCTGGTTGAAAATAAAATACAGTTTTTAAACGGTGGGATTGCCATGTTGAACATCGAAAAGATCAATGCCCGCTTCGAGAGGGCGGGAGAGAGTATTGTCCGCTTCCGATGGGTGAATATCATCGTTTTTGCTCTGCTTGTGGCGGCGACATTTATTGGTATCAGACAGATTGAGCCTGATGTCGATACCAAAAACTGGTTTCTCGAAGATGACGCTCTGCTTGCCGCCCGCGACCGTTTTGAAAAGATCTTTGGCAACGATGATTTCTGCGCGGTGCTGGTCGAGGCAGATGACGTCTTCACTCCTGAGATCCTCACAAAGATACGTGAGCTGGGCCGGGAATTACTGGCGAAAGTTCCCTATGCCGACGATGTGGTCTCGTTGACCGATTTTGAATTTATCCGCGGCACAGAGGGTGGTCTTGAGATTACTGACCTTGTTCCCGATCCGGTTCCGACCTCGCCCGAAGAGCTGCAGAAAATCAAAGAGATGGCCCTCTCCAAACCGGCGATGAAAAACCGGATCGTCTCCGCAGATGGCCGCTACACCTGGATTGCGCTGCGGATGAAACCGATTCCTGATGACTGGCAACAGGAGATGACAGAGAACCCCGACTTTGCGGTGGGCCGGATCTTCAACGAAGTTGTCGGCCAGCAGAAGTACAGAGTACTCCAGCCCAAAACCACCGGCCTGCCGATAATCAATATTGAAAAGGTCACCTTCTTTAAAAAAGAGACTCCGCAGACCTTCGGCACCGGGCTGCTTATGACCACCGGGCTGCTGATCCTTTTTCTGCGCAGTGTTCGCGGGGTTCTCTTCCCGCTGCTGACCGTGATCAGCTCGATTATCATTGTCCTTGGTTTTGAAGGTTTTCTCGGGATTCGTTTTGATCCGTCGATGCTGTTTCTGCCGCTGGCTCTGGTTCTGGCCATATCGATCGGCTACTCCATTCACCTGTTTAACTTTTTCACCCGTGAATTTTTGCAGACCGGCGACAGGCATAAGGCTGTCGTTCATGCGATAAAAGAGACCGGCTGGCCTCTGCTGTTCAGCGCCCTGACCACCATTGCCGCGCTGCTCTCTTTTCTGTTTGTCCCGCTCAGACTGCTGCGCTGGGTGGGGCTGACCTCCGCCTGTCTGGTGGGGCTCACCTATATCCTGGTCCTTGTTCTGCTGCCGTCACTGCTCAGTTTCGGCAAAAACCGTAAACCTCATACTGTCTATACAAAAAAAGGCGGGCGGCTGCTCGAGCGGTTGATGGACGGCATGGGCAGACGGGTTCTTGCCAGACCGAAGACGACCTGGGCCATCTTTATACTCACTGTCGGGGCCTGCCTTGTCGGCATAACCCGCTTTGATGTCTCGTTTGATCTGCGCCGCTCAATGGGGCTTGACGTTCCCTATGTCAACCGCCTGCACGCGATCAGCAAAACACCGGTGGGCTCTCTCTACTCCTATGATGTGGCGCTTGAGTTTGATCAGCCGGATGCGGTCAAAGATCCCGATAATCTGCGTAAATTCGAGCAGCTGGTAACAGAGGTCAAGGCCTTTCAGCTGACGAAGAAAACCAGCTCGCTGCTTGATATCATCAAGGATATGAACCAGATGGTCAACGATGGTGACCCGGCCTTTTACCGTATTCCCGACAGCCGGGAGATGATCGCCCAGCTTCTGCTTCTCTATGAAAACGCCGGTGGCGTCGAGGCCGAAAAATGGGTCGACTATGACTATCAGCGGCTGCGGCTGGCGGTTGAGGTCGATGACTATAACTCGGGTGAGGCCTCACGGGAGCTGCGTCAGATCCAGCAGCAGGGCAGAGAGCTGTTTCCCGATGCGAGGATTCTGCTTATCGGGTCTCTTTCGCAGTATACCGTTATGCAGGACTACGTTACCTGGGGGCAGGTGCGTTCCTTTTTCATTGCACTGGGGGTGATCTCGGTCCTGATGATTCTCGTACTTGGCAGTGTCAGGGTCGGTCTGATCGCGATGATCCCCAATATCTCCCCGGCCCTTGTGGTTGGCGGTATCATGGGTTTTGCCGGTATTCCGCTCGATATGATTACCGTCACCCTGATGCCGATGCTGCTGGGACTTGCGGTCGATGACACCATCCACTTTATCAATCACTGCCAGCTTGAATATGAACGGTGCGGCAGCTATCCTGAGAGTATCAGGCGGGCCTTTACCACCGTCGGCGTTGCCCTGGTGATGACCTCGGCGGTACTGATGTTCAACTTTTCCGCCTGTATGACTTCTGTTGTCAGAATTTACGACAATCTGGGCATCCTGATCCCGGCCGGTATTCTGGCGGCTCTGATTGCTGATTTTTTTGTTACCCCGCTGCTGCTCAACAGTTTTCGTCCGTTTGAGCAGAAGAAATCTCCCTGATTAGAGCAAGAGAATGAAAATAAAACCCGATTTTACTGGAGATGCTGTTGCCGAGACCCTGCTGCTGACTGTTGCCCTGCGCGCCTTTGATACCCGGCAGCAACGACCGATTCTCGGAGACTCGAAAAGTGTCGAGCTGATCGAGCAGATCGACTACGACTTTGAACAATTTGCCAAAGGTTCGCTGATGAGCCGGGTGGGGACGAATGTGCGGCTTAAATATTTCGATACCTGTGCCAGAGATCATATTGCCGCCCATAAGCAGCCGGTTCTTGTTCAGGTCGGCTGCGGTCTTGACACCCGCTACGACCGTCTGGGCGGTGACAGCAGGGCCGTTTTTTATGAACTTGATCTGCCGGAGGTGATCGCCTTGCGAAAAAAACTGCTGCCGGAGACCCAAAATAATCACCAGCTGGGATACTCGATGTTTGACCCCGCATGGATGAAACAGCTGAAGAGCACCCATCCTGACGGCAGTTTTCTGTTTATCGTTGAAGGAGTACTGATGTACTTTACAGAAACAGAGGTACGTACGTTTCTGTGCGCGCTTGCCGATACCTTTCCGGGTGCGGTACTCTGTTGTGACGTCCTCAGCGTCTGGGCGAGCAAAAACACAAAACGCCACGATACCCTGAGCAAAATGCAGGCCTTTTTCAAATGGGGTCTTGATGATGATACCGTGCCTGCGAGCTGGCATCCGGATCTGCAGCTGGTCTCCTCGGCAAGTATCATGTGGCAGATGGGTGAGTATCACTGGTTTCCACGGCTTATGCGGCATATCAAAAAGTTCCGCAACGCTTCACGCATGCTGCAGTTGCGGGTGGCTTCTGCTCAGAAGGTCTGAAAAAAACGACAGCAACAATAAAAAGACTTTGAATAATCACTCTTTTGCCCATTTTTTTCGTCGCAGGAGAAATTTTATCCTCGGAATATCAGTCATATACCTGCGGTATATTGCCCCTGCGCCTCGACGGAAGGAACCAGCTGCAACAGCAGTAAAGATATCCTGAATATTATTTTTCTTGACATCCCCTGTTTTCTCTGTATATTGAGTGGAAGTCGCGCTCTTTGAGAAGCGCGAAAGTTTCCTGCCTGAGGTGTAGTCCTGGTAAATCTGTGAATGCCCCCCAAAGTTAGAAGCGATTTCTTATTATTTTTTTATCAGGAGAATACTGATATGGCTCGTGGTACTGTGAAGTGGTTTAATGATGCAAAAGGTTTTGGTTTTATTGAGGCTGCTAATGGGGGCGATGATCTTTTTGTCCACCATTCAGGAATCAATGCAACTGGTTTTAAATCCCTTAATGAGGGAGATCAGGTAACATTTGATGTTGAAAATGGCCGGAAAGGCCCTGCTGCCACAAATGTTACTGTTCTGTAGCGAACGGCGTAACGTCTTTCAGACGAATTAGAACAAGCCCTCTGGATATCTTTCCAGGGGGCTTGTCTGTTTTAAACTCTCCATATCAGAGTA
>PDWI01009318.1_pt1 | contig 11310 bp, 11 predicted proteins | sample 1430891 | NCBI WGS metagenome assembly PDWI01 (sample SAMN01162508, study PRJNA174530) | Oral metagenome, whole genome shotgun sequencing project. | biome: Marine environment; feature: Marine mammal; material: Swab sample of the gingival sulcus; isolation source: swab sample of gingival sulcus... | reverse complement strand
GTGTTTTCTTTTAATTTCAAAAGGTCCTATAGCTCAGTTGGTTAGAGCACCTGACTCATAATCAGGGAGTCCTTGGTTCAAGCCCAAGTGGGACCACTTCGTAATCAGCCACTTACCAATTGTGTGAGTGGCTTTTTTATTATCAGTGGAACAATACTGGAACATTTTATCTAATTTTGAGGTATATAAGTAAATTATAGAATTATGGATAATTTTAGCACTAAAGCATTAGTGAATCTCAGAAATTTTATGTCTGAGCAAAACATAATAGACCTTATAAAAAAATACGTTAAAGAAGAAGCTGCCCCTCGGAGAGATTATCCCATTGATGAGAAAATGTATAATATAATAAAACCCTATAAAATTGATAGAGAAAGAGGTATTCTTTACTTTGAGGAAATGATTCCTAATGAATTCGAACTTGAGCCTGTTTCATACGAAAGAAAATTCGAGGAAGATATTCTTGAGAAAAAGTTAGAAGAGCATCTTTGTTCCTTAGAAACTGAAATAGAGCAAGTATTTATTAAAAATAAAGTTACAGGAAAAAACTACTGCATTCAATTACACGAACTCCTTGGGGGAATAGGAAATTTGCATCCATTGCTTCATTTTAATACCTTTAGAAAATTTAGGAAAGATTTGTTAGATTATATGAGAAGTATGACGGGGCTGACACTTCTCTCTGATGACGGAGAATATTACTTTATCCCCAAAGACAAAGGGGATATTGAAATCAAATTAATAGATATTTATGAATTTTTAGACTTTGAAAATTGGATAAATTGCTCTCAAAAAGAATTTTTATCTATTTTTTTAGAAAAAAATTGTCACACCAAGCTTCAATTTCAATGTAAAACACCCATTGCTATATATCTACTAGAAAGAATATCCGTTTTGTTTAAAAATATGAGTAAACGTAAGATATTGTCATCCAGGAGATTCTGTAGCTGTCAAACACAGACTTCTATAACTCAAAGTAATTATAGTACTGCCAAACACAGAATTGATAACCATTCAGAAGAAAAGGAAAAAATAGATATTTTCGTCAAACAGAAACTCCTTTAATCACACTATTCCTTCTTTTGTCACACTTTATTACACTGCTCTTACAGTTGCTGTCACACTTTTCACAAAAGACTCTTTTCTCTTTTCTATTTTTGCTCTCATAAAACGGAACAGGGTAATACCGGTTAATACTGTTCATAAAATTTTTTTTTAATGAAAAAACAAATAATACGCTTAGATAAAGCGCAAGAAAAAAATCCTCAGAAAGAAATTCTGAGTTTCAAAGAAGCTATAGTATATATGGACGTAAGTAGCTCCTATTTGTATAAGTTGACTTCCAAAAGAGAAATACCATTTTTTAAACCAAGAGGCGGTAAACTCTACTTTAAGAAGTCGGATTTAGACAGATGGATGCTGCGGAATCCTTGTGAAAGTATTAGCGAGAAAGAAAATGAGGTGTTAAACTATTTAAAAAGAGATTATTATGAGCAAAAATAAAAAAGAGCCTTATATAGAGCCCGGAGTATATGAAAAATTACCTAAAGAGCTACAAAATATTACTTCGTATTTTAAAGATAGAGAAAAGGATATTGTACTACTTTCATCAATTGGGGTACTAAGTAATTGTTTCCCTAACATCAAAGGACAATATGATAGGAAAAAGTATTCGCCCCACCTATATATAATGATTATTGCCCCACCTGCAAGTGGTAAAGGAGTAATGGATAATACAAAGCATTTACTATCTAAGATAGATGATAAAATCTATAAAGAAACGGAAAGGCAGAAAAAGGAGTGTGAACAAGAAAATAAAGACAGCGATAAGCCAAGGAAATGTCCGGAGATAGAAATTAAAATTCTTCCTGCTAATATTAGTAGTTCTCAAATGTACCGCTTTTTTAAGAGTTCAAAAGATGGTCTACTTATTATTGAAAGTGAGGCAGATACTTTAACGAACATATTAAAAAAAGAGTGGGGGGACTTCTCGGATGTATTGCGTAAAGCATTTCATCACGAAGGGCTAAGCATAAGTAGGAAAACAGGGAATTTATTTGTTAAGATTGATGAACCCAAATTAGCAATAGTAATTGCCGGAACACCAAACCAATTAAAGGGTTTAATCAAATCAAGAGAAAATGGACTTTTTTCAAGATTTATGATATATAATTTTACTGATATTAGTCCGTATAGAAATCCTTTTAGGAGCAAGAAAATAAATTTACAAGAAAAATTTAAGGAAGTCGGTAATAAAATATTTGAAACTTATATGCAATTAAAGGATTTAAACGCCGAAATTACATTTGAATTAACAGATGAGCAAATAGACAAATTTACTCGTAGATTTCCTATCGTAAGAGATAAGGTAATTGATACAGAACAGCGTTTTGTATCTTGTGTAGATAGACACGGATTAATAGCATTTAGAATTGCAATGGTACTAACTGCTTTAAGAAACAGAGAGAATTTATTCCAACAAACAAAACTTGTATGCAGCGATGATGATTTTGAAATTGCCTTGAGTATTACGAAGACTTCTCTTACTCATACCTTCAACGTATTTAACACCTTAGGACGTAATGATTTACCCCTACAAGATTATAAACTTCTTACAAGCTTACCAAGTGAATTTACAACACAAGAGGCTTATGAAAAAGGAAACGAACAAGGAATTAAAAATAGAACTATAACTGACAAACTCAGTCAGTGGGAGAGTAAAGGATATATTCAAAGAGTAAAGCAAGGAAACTACATAAATAATTATTTCGTAAAAGCGTAATTAATGTAATTCCTGTAATTTCAATAGTTTTGTGAAAGAGGGCTACCTCCTCACAAACACCTGTCTCGATTCTGAGATAAACATATTTTTTAATATTTAACACATAAAATTATGATTAAATCGACAGTGAAAATTGTCCTTAATGGGAAGCCTTTATCTAATGGGAAAAGTAGCGTTTACCTCAGAATCATTAAGGACAGGAAGAAAAAACACATTGGACTCGGCTTACAATGCCGAAAGGAACACTTTAACAATGAAAGTTTTACAAAGAAACACCCGAATCATCAAGTTGAAAATGAGATTCTTTTAAAATTAAAACAAAGAGCCTTAAAGATTATTCGGGAGTTTCAAGTAAAACAAGAGGACTTTACCCTACAAGAATTTGAGAAAGCTTTTAGAGGCGTTGAAGATGAGTGTCAATATACGGTGTTAGAATTTTTCAATGAAATAATTGAGGAAATGAAACGAGCAGGAAGAATTTCACAAGCAACAGTAGTGAAAGAGACACGGAACTCTATTTTTAGGTTTGCTGAGGATAGTCTAAAATTTGAAGAAATTACATCAACGTTTTTAGAGAAATATGAGGTTTTTCTTAGAGAAACAGGCTCAAAAAATGGGGGAATTGCTTTCAGAATGAGAGAATTAAGAACGATTTTCAATAAGGCACGAAAGAGAGGAATTATTCCCAAAGAGCCTTATCCTTTTGAAAAATACTGTATCTCAAAGTTGAAATCCGAATCCACAAAGACAGCATTAAGTTTAGAAGAGTTTCAGAAATTTAAAGCGGTTGATTTATCAATGTATCCGCATTTACAAGAAGCCTATAATTACTTCTTGTTTTCAATCTACACAAGAGGAATGAACTTTCAAGATATGATGCTGCTAAAGTGGAATGATATTAGAAATGGAAGAATATTCTACATAAGGTCAAAGACAAAAGGAAAAATAAACTTAGAGATAATTCCTCCGGCACAAGAGATATTAGATTATTACAAGGCGCAGAAAAGAGATACAAAGTATGTATTTCCTATTTTGCTGAGTGATACAATGACACCCCAACAGATTGCGAATAGAAAACAGAAAGTATTGTCAAGATACAATAGTAAGCTAAAAACGATTGCAAGATTAGCAGGAATACATCGTCCTATTAGCAGTTATGTTGCAAGACACAGTTTTGCTACGATATTAAAGATGTCAGGGGCTCCCATAGAGAAAATATCAGAGATGATGGGGCATAGAGATGTTTCTATAACCATTGCTTATTTAAAAGATTTCTCTGATGAAGACCTTGATAAAGAGAATAGGGTATTTATGAACTTGTAGAAACAATTATTCACAAACGCCTAACAATAATATAGATTATAACATATTATTATATAATAATTTACAGGCTAATCCAAGAGAGGGTTAGCCTTTTTCATTTTAGTAACAATCTTAAAAAATGTAACATTATGCAATTAAGAAAATCAGAAAGAAAAAGAGCCAAAATTAAAATGGCATTGCAAGGCTCGGCAGGAAGTGGAAAAACAATGAGTTCACTTCTTTTAGCAAAAGGTTTAACTAATGGAAATCTTGAAAAAGTTGCCATTATTGACACAGAAAATGGCAGTGCAAATTTATATGCTCATTTGGGAGCATATAACGTACTTGCTTTACAAGCCCCTTTCACACCTGAAAAGTACATTGAGGCTATCAGTGTCTGTGAGGATGCAGGAATGGAGTGTATAATCTTAGACAGTATTTCTCATTGTTGGGACGAATTGCTAGACTTTCACAGTAAATTGGCAGGAAACAGCTTTACAAATTGGAATAAAGTAACTCCAAGATTAAATAGCTTTATACAGAAAATGCTACAATCTAATTGCCACATTATAGCGACAATGAGAACAAAGCAAGATTATGTATTAAATCAAAAAGACGGCAAATATGTACCTGAAAAAGTAGGGCTGAAAGCAGTACAAAGAGACGGCGTAGATTATGAATTTACTCTTGTTTTTGACATTGACATAAAACACAATGCTGTTTCGTCTAAAGATAGAACAGAATTATTTAAGAATACAATAGAGTTTCAAATTTCAGAAGACACCGGAAGGCGTATTTTGGATTGGTGTAATGAGGGAGTTGAAACACCTGCTTCTTCAATCAGAGAGGTTGCCAACAAGATAAACAATGCAGAAAGTATAGCAGAATTAGAGCAACTCTACAAGCAATATCCCGCATTCCAAAGGTCTCTGCATTCCCAATTTTCTGCAAAAAAGAGAAAGTTAGAAGATTTAGTAATAACACAAAAATACAATTAAAATGGAAGCATTAAATTCAGTAAATCAGAATTTTACAAGAGAAAATTACCCATTACACATTAGACCTGTAATGAGTAAAACACCTAAACAACAGAGTATTATGGATGTAGAAGTCTTAGAGGAAAATACCCCTCTAAGGTTTCAGCAGAAACCTTTTATTGAGGCAAATACTAAAGAGATAGCATTAAGGGGATTAAAGCAAGACTGCATCATACCTGTTTTCAGTAAGGATAACGAGAAAACTATTGCACATCAGGAATTTATAGAAATTGCGCAAGAAAGTGTACGTAGGGTTTTTCCTCATTCTACTATTGAGCAACCGGAAATTAGGGTAAGCCACCAAATAAAGGGAAGAATCCCCGAAGCCATACACAAACCAGCCAAAGAACTGTTGGATTTTGAGAAAACACAGTATTGGGAAAGAATGGCTTTTATTATCCGTATTCCAAGCATTGTAGAGAATGTAAACGGGAATCAGTTATCTTTGATTGCGGGAGGCGTAAGAGCTTATAACCACGAAAATTTGTACTCTAAGAAGAACTTTGAAAAATTCAAGTTCTTTATAGGATTTCAGAATATGGTGTGTTGTAATATGTGTATATCAACAGACGGTTTTAAGTCAGAGATAAGGGTAAGCAGTTACAAGGATTTGGAGGATAATCTTATTAGCTTGATGCAAGCTTATTCAGCGGAGAAGCATTTAAAACAAATGCAAGAATTACCGAATTACAGCCTATCAGAAAGGCAGTTTGCGCAACTCATAGGGAAAAGTAGGCTGTATAATTACCTGCCGAAAATAGAAAAGCAAGAACTGCCAACGCTTTTGCTTAATGATGGACATATAAGTACCATTGCTAAAGATTATTACAATGATGAGTCCTTTTGTAGAGATAATAAAGGGGATATAAATCTGTGGAACGTATTCAATTTATTTACCTCCGCAAACAAGAGCAGTTATATTGATACATTCTTAGATAGAAGCAGTAATGCGTTTGATTTTGCAAGAGGACTTCGGAGAGCCTTAAACGGCAATGATAAGCATTCTTGGTTCTTGGAGTAATGTAGTAGCTCTTAATTTGTTGTAAAGACAGCTTTATTAGAAAAGCCCGAGTTTCCATTGGGTTTTTCTATTCTAAGCTTACAGATTTGAAAATCAAAGCAATAAGGCATTTTTTAGAAAAAGCAAACAGAGAAAAACATTTTTTTCTATCTTTGTGGAATTACATACTGAGAAAAAGAAGCGTTAGCTTTTATTCTGTTTAACCAGAAATCTACCAAATTTCAATGCAGAACAGAATACAAAAGACTATCGCTCACGTTTTGGCGTGGGTTGATAACTTGTATTCATTCTGCACGGTTTTGGTAGAGCCTTGGTTAAGTGGATTCAAAGTTCCAATTCCACGCCTTCTGCATTTATACACCTTAAGTTTAATACTTCTCTTTGGAATTGGAGGGAATAAATATTTATTTAATTATGGTATCTCCTCATTTCCCCGATGAAAGAGATAGACTATTCATCAGTTCAGAAGATTGCAAAGACACGGTAGCTTGGCTAAAACCTCCTGTTCCTGATTTCATAAAATATACGGAAGGATATCGATTAGCAAATAAAATTCTGTATAAACATTGTATAAATAACAGCGAGGCTAATGTATTAGTATATCCCTTTATTTATAATGCAAGACACTTTATAGAATTAAGTTTGAAAGAGTTAATAAAAAAAGGTTATGAATTACAGAAAGAAAACAAGAATTTTGATACCGTCCATAATTTAAGGGAATTGTGGGATACTTATAAAGCAGATATTTTACCTATTATTGGGAAAGATGAGAATATTGATAAAACTATTAAGAATGTTACAGGAATTATAATGGATTTTCATCAAGAAGACTCTAAATCTTATGTCTATCGCTATCCCAATAAAAATATGGGAAGGAAATTTTTAGACTTGGCTAATTTCTGCAATGTTATGAAGAAACTTGCTAATTTCTTTGATTGGCAATGGGATTTGTTAAACAGTACGTACACAAAATTTTAAAAATTAGAATTATGAAGAATATTAGAATTATTGTCTTGTTAGGCATCTTATTTCTATGTATATGTAGTTGCTCTACAAAAATAACTGATTGGGAGAAGGACAACCTTAAAGGAAAGGTCAAGAGCGTAGAAGAAATCATATTCTCAGCAAAACAAAAATTTAACAGAATAGAGAAAGAAGGAATCTACGAAAGAAGGAAAACTGTATATAATAAGGATGGATTCCGTTCTGAAAAAAGAATATATCGTCCCCTGCCCCCAAATGATGGGGAAGAATATTTAAAATGTTTATACAAATATAATGCTTGTGGAAAATTAAAAGAATATAACCTCTATAATGACGAGGGGGAAACATTAAAAAAAATTCTTTCTCTTTTTGATAAAGATGGGAACATTGTAAAAGAGGAGCAATATGTAAAGTATGACGAGAATTTCTTTTATGATTATAAAGACGAATATTTTGAGATATCAAAAAAGAATGATTATGAAACAATAAATTTGACAAAAGGGCACAAATATATTTACAATAATCCCCTCTATGATGAAAGTATTATTCCAGAAGAAGAGGTTTTAGGGAAAAGCTGGGAAAAAAGATACTATTACCATAATGGAAATATAGACAGCGTAGTAGTAGAAGTTGAAGGAGACCAAATCACTTGTTATTATAAAAAAGGAAGACCCCAAAAAACAATTGTAGACAAAGGGGTATATAAAGATACAATTACTTATGTTTACAAGGATAAAAATGTCATAAAAAAAATAAAAAGTAAAGAAATATACAAGAGTAAAGATACCACCTTCTATGAATACAATAACAAAGGTCAATATAGTAAGATTACGAAAAAATATTATACAAATACATACAAGTATGACCTGAATGGAAGATTACATAAGATATCTGAAGACGAAGATGATAAAGTGAATGAATTTAACTACGATGAATCAGATAGACTTGTGAAATACTCGTGTTATTCTAAATCTCCAAAAATCTCGTATTCTTTCGCTGGGGAACCAACAGCAGGCGTGTATGGTTTTGAACAAAAATATTCTAAGTTTGATGAAGAGGATAATTGGCAAAGATGTGTTTGTTTACAAGCATTTCTAGAAACTTCCGTAGAGTATAATAGTATTTCTCAGATAGCAAGAAAAGCAAAGGTTTGTAAAATGATTATTCGAAAAATAGAATATTATTAGCAAATACATTGCATATAAATAACATTAAAACAAGAACGATGATGGTAAAAATCACTAATTTATTGTATAACCTTGTAGCAAAGAATTTCTTCAAGGGAATTGTTTTGTTTTCTTGTATAGGAATATGGTGCATAGTCCTTCAAAATGCAGGAATATTACACACAAAACAATATGTTTATGTAAAAGGGGGGAACTTAAGTACCGAAACAGAAATTATAGGAAGAGTAAACATAAAAGGTAAAGTTGCTGTATCTAACACTGTTGATATAAATATATCTGAGATAAATGGAAATCCAAATGTTTTTTACGATTTTGGAGGAAATGAAGAATACGTAAGACTTCCTGTTATGACAGGCTATCCAACAAACTATTAGAAATAACAAAATGCTATGAAAACAAGATTTTACACATTATTAGTCACGCTATTTCTTATAATTGCGTGCGGAGCAAAATATAATTGTGAGACTCTACCGGATGCTTTCCCCGATTATAAAGAAGCGTTAAAAACAGTAAAGAATACAGATTTTGAATTTACAGAATCCGTAGATACACGAGAGGAAAGCTCTTTCATTGACCATATAGCCTATTACAGTTGTGATAAAGAAACAGGATATTTAATTGTAAAGATGCACGACAAAGAGTATATTTATCAGAATATTTCTTGGGAACTTTGGAAGAGGTTTAAAGGCGCATCCTCTTATGGTAAATTCTATCAAAAGCATAAAAAAACAAGAGAAAGAGGAGGCGCAAATGAAAGAAAACAGCTACTTAGAAGAATGGAATAAACTAAGCGATTATTGGAAAAAAAGGCTAAATTGGAGTATAAAAAAAGGGAAAAAAGATTTTCCCGATAGTTATTACTCTTTGGATATGCCTTTTATTTACAAAAGATATGGGGTTACTACAACTCCTACACCGGATGAATTTCTTCTAATGATAGATGTAACCAAAGACTTGGTTGTATCCTTAGACGATGACCCTAATATTTTAGAAATTCTTCCAGCTCTGAGAACATTAGATTTAAGATGCTATGTTCCCAATTTAGCAACAATCTTACCCAAATTTACACGTTTGGAGAAACTGACAGTCAACTACTATGACAGTTACTCCGATGACCTGTCTTTTTTAAGTAAACTCAACAACCTACAAGAGTTGTCAATAAGAGAATGTGCCGCTTCTTGTGATTTATCCTTTTTGGCATTTTTACAAAATTTGAAAGCCTTTCATTTAGAGTTTGATGAAGGAGTGCGGGGAATCAAAATACCGCAAAATCTAAAATCTCTGTCTGCATCATTAGAAACTATTGTTCAAATTAAAGAGGTTACAAATATCACAAGACTTGTTATTGATGAAAGTAATTTTCGCAGTAAAGAAGACCATATTGTAGAAAAAGAGAATTTTAGATTATACCGGAAATTCCCTAAGCTGCAATCATTAAGATGGGACTATGCTGTTATAGATAATCTTACATTTGAAGGACTTAACAATATAGAAGATTTAGCATTGGTCAACAGACTATCTCCTATTAACGATTCTGATTTTTTAGTAAAACTTAAAAAATTAAAGTTTTTATGTTTTCACAACTATTATGTTGTTAACCCCATAAAAATAGATACCTCTATACTAAAAACGTTAACCCAAATAACAGAACTGCATTTAGGGAGCAATGCAGTCACAAATTTGGACGGATTACAAAACCTCAAAAAACTTAGACACCTAAGCCTTGAAAACAATAAGATTACGGATATTTCACCTTTAGCGGACTTAAAAGACCTTGAAAAAATTAACCTTGAAAATAACAAGGTGAAAGATTTAACACCACTAAAAGGCTGTAAAAACCTTAATTATTTATACTTAACAAACAATTCAATTTCAGACATAAGCCCTATTGAGAACTTAAAGAAGTTGAAAGAATTAAAAATTGGCAATAATGAGATTACGGATATCCACCCTTTATGGAATTTAACTAAATTAGAAAGTTTGAGTTTTTTCAATAACCCCAAATGGATGTGGCTTAAAGAAGACATTGCTGCTTTCAAAGAAAGATTAAATAATTTGGTTATTGGTAACGATAACCTCTCTCGGGAGGATAACGAATTATTAAAAATAATCTTAGAAGAAAAAATGCCTAATACAACTATACGTCTAAAAGGAGAAAAGATTAGCTTAGATGAATTGATAACTAATAGTAATGGTGAAGACGAAGAAAGCGCAGGTAATTTCACTCCTAATGATGAAGATGTTGAAGAACGGCTTCTTTAAGTACTCCGTTTTTGCTATTATCACCGGATGCTTTCTTCAGTAGATATTTACTACTATATTTTTAGGTTAAAATAAATTTAAGTTTTTTATTAAAATTTTATTTAACAACCTACACAAGTAAAGGATTCATCACAAATCCCCCCCTATCTTTTGAAGAACAAAGTAACCTCCCCGTTTCTTTTCTGTTAAATATTTTAACGGTACAAGAGTAAATATTTTCAAGCTAGAAGATATTGTAGAGAAGACGGGAGGAAGAAATATCGTAAGGTTTTACCAAGCTACAACTACAAGAGAAAGCATAAGATAGGAGTAAGTGTTAGTTTTTGGACACTTCTATTCAGGCACTTTTACATCTCTAATTATATTGTACAATAGAAGTTATAGCAAGTATTAACAATTACATAAATTACAGCAATTACATCCTCTACATTCTTAAAGCTTAAGATAATGTGACTGGAACAATACTGGAACATTTTATCTAAAGTATGCTAAGATATGCAAGTAGATGAAATAGTTGTTTTTCTTATAGTATTGATTCTCAGAATAATGAAAAATATTGAAAATACTTGAAAAACACATTTAAGTTGCTCATAATCAGGGAGTCCTTGGTTCAAGCCCAAGTGGGACCACTTCTAATAAATAAAAGGGATTAACAGCAATGTTAGTCCCTTTTCTGTTTCCTCATTTAATACACTAACTAAAAGAAAACTCTCCTAAACAGTAATAGCCAATTTA
>PDWI01009316.1_pt1 | contig 11311 bp, 10 predicted proteins | sample 1430891 | NCBI WGS metagenome assembly PDWI01 (sample SAMN01162508, study PRJNA174530) | Oral metagenome, whole genome shotgun sequencing project. | biome: Marine environment; feature: Marine mammal; material: Swab sample of the gingival sulcus; isolation source: swab sample of gingival sulcus... | reverse complement strand
TAACAAGCCAATGATAAAAATCAATTATTATCCTTTTACAAAGATATGAGGGGAAAAGTAAATACTTTCTTATAACTCCTGTAACTTTTAATCCTCTGAGAAAGCAATTCCTCCCTTGGTGGGAGGTGCCGAGCTTGCGAGGCGGAGGGGGGTAAAGTGAATAAAGTGTTAATCATTAATAATGAATAATTATCCACATCAGCTAACTGATAATTTATAACTAACAAGGCTTAATACCCCCTCCGTCCACTCGCTTTCAGCTCGTGTCCACCTCCCACCAAGGGAGGAATTCCGTTTATATCTTGAGTTTGACACGCTCAACGACCGGAGGTACAACCTCTTTTATCCTTGCATAGTAACCTTGAACACCAAAATGCGAGAGTATTTTGCCCCTCGGTCAGTGCGACTGACAGCGAATCTGGGCAGGATAAGACAGGCTGTGCCTGTTCCGATTTGTGGTATTTGGTAGAGTTGGGAGAGTGATTGGGAAAAGTCAGAAAAGTTTTTGGGAAAACTTTTAGAAATGACTGGGAAAACTCAAATGAGTTTTCCCAGTCATTTTTTGACCTTAAAATGAAGGCTTGTATCTCATTGATAGATAGCGTGTTGAACAAACCTGCCTGCGACAGTTCTGATTTGTGGTATTTGGTAGAGGAAAAAAGCAGAAATTTGCGGGTGTTTTGAGGCATTTTCTTTGCGAAAAATCAGGAAAAAGCTAAAAATTGATAGATTTTTCGTTTCTTTGTATATTGATTGACAAGAATAAATTACGTGAATTTAGTCATAGACCAAGGGAATACGATTTGTAAGGTCGCCATTTATCAAGGCGAGACCTTAGTTAAATTCGTAGAAGAACAAAAGTTTGAGATTCAATATCTGAATCAACTACTGGCAGAATATGCGTCAGTAAAGTCTGCTATATATAGTAGTGTCTCTTTTAGAGATGAAGAGATGCTCCAATTTCTTCAAGAGCGATTAGACTTCGTCCTTGATTTAAGTTCGGATACAGCCGTTCCCTTGCAGATTGACTACGATCGAGCTTCCTTGGGGAGCGATCGTTTGGCAGCAGTGGTGTCTGCTCTTGCCTATGCAGGAGAAGAAGCTGAAATCCTCGTCATTGATATTGGGACAGCCATCACGATTGAGCGTATCAGTAAGGGCGTTTTCCTTGGAGGAAATATCTCCCCTGGAGTTGCTCCACGCTTGAAAGCTCTTAATAGCTACACATCTCGTCTGCCTCTGCTGACGAAGGTTGAGCAGGCGGAAGGGCTTGGTTTGGATACCGCTTCAGCGATTGAGAGAGGCGTTTTGAGAGGGGTGGTATATGAAATTGAGGGTTATATCCGTTCTATAAGAGAGGAGCACCCCGATGCCCAAGTGTTTATGACGGGTGGTTATTCGGTTTTGTTGTCATCATTCCTTGAAGAGGAGGTTATCTTGAAGAAAGACCTCGTGCTTTATGGACTAAATCATATATTGGCTTATAATTATAATGTTAGATAATAGAATAATGAAGAATAGTTTGATTGCTTTGAGCCTCCTCTTAGGCTTAGTGCTACAGAGCCCTTTGAAAGCTCAGAGTAATGATAATCGTTCGCCTTATAGTCGTTTTGGCTACGGAACATTGCGTAAGTCTCTTACGGCAGGAACAAGGGCTTTGGGCGGTGCAAGCACTGCTATTCGAGATCGTTATATCACCAATCCAGCGAACCCAGCCTCTTACTCGGTTGTGGATTCGATGACTTTCATAATGGATATTGGTATCTCTGCTCAATACTCTCACTTTACAGAGGGGGATAAGAGCGATGACCGTATCTTGGGCAATTTGGATTATATCACAATCCTTTTCCCTCTGAGCAAGAAGCTCGGTATGAGTGTTGGTATTATGCCTTGGGCTACGACAGGTTATCGTTTTGGTTCGCAGATCACGATGCAGGGCGACCCTGCAAATGCAGGAAGCAAGAATGCTGACCAGTTCCTACGCTCTTACGAAGGTTCGGGGAGCTATCAAAAGCTTTATGTAGGGCTTTCATCAGCTCATATCAAGAACTTATCCCTTGGGGTAAACGGCTCTTTCCTCTTTGGTAAAACGGTTTTGGAGCGACAAGTTAATTATCCCAACCGCACAGCCTTGCAGTTGCAAAGCAGTGAGTCTCTAAGGCTCAAGGGGGCAAGCTTTGACTTCGGTATGCAATATACACGTCATCTTGATAGCCTAAAGCAGAAGTCTTTGGTATTCGGTGCGACCTTTACCCCTACGGTGAAGCTACACCCAGAGCAACAGCGTGTGGACTTCGGCAAGAACCAAGAGGTGCAAACAACAGATATAGATAATAAGTATAGCCTACCATTCACGACAAGTCTTGGGCTAAGCTATACGGAAAAGGATAAATTCACGCTTGCTACGGACTTAACCTTCACAAAGTGGAAAGATGCAAAGTTTGACAACCTAAGAGCGGAATTTGACAATCGTTGGGTTTGGGCAATGGGAGCTTCGTGGACACCCAACAGCCGTGCAAGAAGCTTCTTGAAGAGGTCTCGCTACTCTTTGGGTTTGAACTTGGCGAACTCTTACCTTAAGTACCCAACACAGGGCGATAATGGTAAGCAAGAGTTTGCAGGTTATCACGAATTAGGTTTGAACATTGGCACATCAATGCCTTTGGTTGACTTCCGCTCGTATGTGAACCTTGGTCTTGAATACAAATACCTTCGCCCTAAAAATAGTGGAATGCTTAGTGAACATTATTTCGGCGTAAACCTTGGTATTACATTCAATGAAGGTTGGTTCAAAAAGGCTCGTGTGTACTAAGCCAAATTAAATAGAATAAGAAAACATTAAAATAAAAGATAAAGAAATGAAAATGAAGAAAGCTTTTTTATCACTACTGATAGCATTGGTGGGAACAACTGCTTATGCTCAAACGGGTATCGCTTCGGAAACGGCTTATGGACACGGACAAGATAGTATTCATTGCCGTCAGAATCTAAGCCTTTTCAGTGGATTCTCTAAAATGAAAAACTATAAAGATGCTTACGAACCTTGGACTAAGGCAATCAAAGAATGCCCTGGGTCAAGTAAGAATATCTACGTTTATGGAGCGAAAATCTTGCGTTGGAAAATTACTCAAGAGCAAGATGCTACTAAGCGTCAAGCATTGCTTGATGATCTGATGAATATGTACGACTTGCGTACACAATACTTTGGCAATAGCCGTAAGTATGGTCCAGATTATATTATGGCGAAGAAAGCTGCCGACTATGTAGCTTTGGCTGGCTCGGGCATTGACTACAAGAAGCTTTACGAATGGATCGCTCCTGTCGTTGCTGATGCAGGTAAAGGAGCAAACCCAGAGTTGCTTTATTACTTCGTAGCTGCTTCAAGAAACGTAGCAGTCAAGGATAGCACTAAGCGTGAAGCTTATATCAATGACTACCTAAACTCTGCAGAGGCTTTAGATGCTCAAGCAGAAGCTTCTGAGGGTAATGCTAAGGCTCTTAAGATTATCTCAGCGTACAAAACGCCTATGGATACTGAGTTCGCTTCAAGCGGTCTGGCTGGCTGTGATATGCTTCAGAAGATTTACACGGAAGAAAAGATTGAGAAGAACAAGGAAAATAAGAACTTCTTGGTTCAAACTTGTAGCCTCTTCCAAAATGCAGGTTGTGATGCTCCTGCTTACTTCACTGCAAGCCGTTATCTCTTTGCTATTGAACCTTCAGCTCGTGCTGCAATGGGCTTGGCAGGTAAAGCTGTTCAAGATCGTAAGTATGCCGAAGCTAAGGATTACTTGACTAAGGCTATTGACTTGACAGATGTCGTTAAGGAAAAAGTAATGTGCTATGAGCTATTGGCGACACTTTCTTCTAAGCAAGGAAGCTCTTCATCTGCTCGTGCATACTGTAAGCAAGCCTTGGCTCTTGACCCTAAGAGCGGAAGTAGCTTGATCACGCTTGCTACTCTTCTTGCAGGAGATGCAGATCACATCTTCCCTAATGATAAGGTTAAGAAGAAAGCTGTTTACTTCTTGGTTATTGACAAGCTAAAGCACGCTGCGGCTGTTGATCCAAGCGTTAGTTCAAAAGCTTATAAGCTGATCGGACAGTACAAGGATTATCTACCATCAGCGGCTGATGTATTTATGCACCCAGATTTAGATAAAGGTGCAAGTTTCACAGTTCCAGGTTATGGATCAACGATTATCCGATAGTCGCTGTTAGCAAAACAAACAACAGACGCTCCAAACTAAGCTTATCCAAAGTTTAGCTTGGAGCGTTTAGCTATTTTATTTTTTCATCAAAATGTCTGCAATAAACAAACGTATCCGCTTGACCCTTAAATGGTTTGTCGTGATTGGCACCTGCCTCTTTACGGGCAGTATGCTCTTGGATAGCTGTGGAGGGAAGGATATTGAATTGGCAAATCTTGGGATAAACTTAGATTCGGCTTATACAATGCGTACGACAGATGTGGATATGTTGATTTCAGACTCAGGGATTGTTCGCTATCGCTTGAAAAGTCTTGAGTGGTTGATTTACGACAACGAAAGCCGAAGACAATGGGTTTTCCCCGAAGGTCTTAAGCTTGAGACTTACGATACTATTCGCTCAGGTAGTACACTTGTTGAGGCTGATTCGGCTATTAACCACTTAGATACCGAGGTTTGGGAGCTTATCGGCAATGTCAAGCTAAAAGGCTTAGATGGAGAATTGCTTGCAACCCCTCATCTATATTGGGATCGTATCAAGCACAAGCTCTATTCTTTTGACACGACCTACTTCCAAAAACCGGGGGAGATGGCTATGCCTTTCAAGAGCTTTGAAGCCAAAGATGACCTAAGTGTCTATGATACTTACGGCAATAAAGATGGCTCTATCTTCTTTAGAGAAGGGCAGTCGTCCAAGAAACCTGATAAAATTTACGGCGTTGCTCAGCTGAAGAACTCGGAGCAGACGGACTCTCTACAAGCTGTTGAGGATCGGAAATAAAAACAAATGGATTACTTATACATACTCATCGCTCTAATCTTGTCGGCCTTTTTCTCAGGGACGGAGATTGCTTTCCTTTCATCAGATAAACTACGTCTGGAGATAGACCGAAGCAAGGGCGGAATTCGTGCTAAGATATTGGGACTTTTCTACGCAAGCCCCGACCGTTTCATCACGACGATGCTCTTGGGTAATAATGTTGCTTTGGTTATCTATGGGCTTCTGATTGCGGAGGTAATGCAACCAATCCTGCAAAATTTGGAGAGTGACGTCCTCGTGCTTTTCTTACAATCGCTTGTGGGAACTATATTTATCCTTTTTATGGGAGAGTTTATTCCCAAAACAATCTTCAAGAGCAATTCCAACGAAGCCTTAGAAATCTTGAGCTTGCCCCTGCTCCTTGTCTATGTCGTTTTATATCCTTTTGTCTATGTGATTAGCTTAATGACGAAGTTTATCCTTTTCCTTTTTGGACAAAAGAACGATGCTCCCATCTCAATGAGCCTATCTACGCTTGACTTGGAGCATTATATCGAGTCTCATCAGTCCGAAGAAGGCGATAAGGAAATGGAGACAGAGGTCAAGATTATCCAGAAAGCGATCACTTTTCCTTCACTACAAGTGCGTGACTGCCTCATTCCTCGTAATGAGATTATTGCGGTTGATTATCATATTGAGAAGGATAAGCTTGAAGCTCTTTTTGTAGAGACAGGTTTCTCTAAGATTATCGTTTATAGGGATAATATAGACGAAGTCGTTGGTTATATCCACTTGAGTGAAATGTTTAGAGGCGACGACTGGCAAAATCGTATTGTGCCTGCAGTCTTTGTCCCAGGGAGTATGTTCGCCAGTAAGCTGATGACGCAGTTAATGCAAAAGAAGAAAAGTATCGCTATCGTGATTGACGAGCTGGGGGGTACAGCTGGCTTGGCAACGCTTGAGGATCTCGTTGAAGAGATTTTTGGTAACATTGAGGACGAACACGACAAGCAAGAACTGACAAACGAACAGATTGATGAAGAGACTTATCTCTTTAGTGGACGTTTGGAGATTGATGATATTAATGAGGCGTATAATTTGAACTTACCTGATGACGATGACTTTATGACGATTGCGGGGTATATCCTACATCATCATCAGAGTATTCCTGAGGAAGGGGAGACAATTCAGATTGATAACTTTGAATTTGAGGTTGTCAGTTCTACAGAAACGAAGATTGTCTTAGTAAAAATGCGTGTCTGCTCATAGCAAACACGCATTTTTTTTCAGATGGTTTCATTGAAAAAATAGTATATTTGTCTTATTGGATAATTAAAATTAAACAGATATAATGAAGAAGTATAAGCGAGTTCTACTTAAATTAAGTGGAGAGTCCCTAATGGGCGAGCAACAATATGGTATTGATAGCAATAGATTGGCGGATTATGCCTCGGATATTAAGCAGGCTGTCCAAGATGGTACGCAGATTGCAATCGTTATTGGAGGTGGGAATATCTTCCGTGGTTTGAGCGGTGCTACTCAAGGTTTTGACCGTGTCAAAGGCGATCAGATGGGTATGCTGGCAACAGTTATCAACAGCCTTGCATTATCTTCTGCCCTTACTGCCGTTGGCGTGAAAAACTCTGTCTTGACTGCTATCCGAATGGAACCTATTGGCGAGTTCTACAACAAGTGGAAAGCGATTGAAAAAATGGAAGCAGGACAAGTCGTAATCCTCTCAGGGGGTACGGGTAACCCATTCTTCACAACGGATACAGGCTCTTCGCTTCGTGGTATTGAGCTGGAAGCAGACGTGATGCTCAAGGGAACACGTGTGGACGGCATCTATACAGCTGACCCAGAGAAAGACCCTGAAGCAAAGAAGTTTAAGAATATCTCTTATCAAGAGATCTATACTCGTGGCTTGAAAGTGATGGATCTCACTGCAACGACGATGTGTATGGAGAACAATCTGCCAATTGTTGTTTTTGATATGGACAGCAAAGGCAATCTGCTCTCTGTCTTAGCTGGCGAAGAGATTGGCACTTACGTAGGCAACGATATCACAGGAGGCGAACTCTACTAAACATACAGCAATAGATGACACAAATCCAATTACTCTTTCCAGAAAATAAAGTTGTCAAAGAGACAAGCTATGCAGAGGGCTTTCTCTTTGATGAGCAAAATAATTATTACAAAAACGAAGAGCTACTTACTTATTTTGCACAAGCAAAATCGTGGGAAGCATTTAAGGCTTTGTGTCGCAAGGCAAACGGACTCTTCCGTATCATAATGCCTTATGATGGCGAGCTGTGGACGGCTACCGACCACAGAGCAAGCTATCATATCTATTCTTACCGCAATGAAGCGGGGACGCTCTTCCTTGCACCTAATGGCTTCGACCTTGTCGAGCAAATAGGCGATCAGAAAGAATGGGATACGCCTGCTTTGGCTTTCTTCCTCAACAAAGGTTGTACGCCAAGGCACAAGACCCTCCTGAAAGGTTTGCATTCGCTCCCTCCTGCCACAGCAATGCGTTACAGAGCTGAAGATGGCTTCACTTCTTTTGAGCGTTACGAACTATTGCCTTCCTACAACAATGCTTTTGACGACTTGACAGAAACCGAGGCAATGAAGCTTTTCCAAGCTCATTTGGATAGGGCGACAGAGCGACTTATCCGTCATCTCAATGGACGCAAAGTTGTCATCTGCGTAACGGGCGGTTTCGACTCTCGCCTCATTGCTACGCAACTCAAACGCTTTGACTACAAGAACGTCCTCTGTGTCTCTTACGGCAAGGAAGGCAACGATGATATGCGTAAGGGTAAGCTGGTCGCTAAGGCTTTAGGTTTTGAGCATCAATATATCCCAAGTGTGGATTTGAATAAGCTTTCCGACTATCGCAATGACCCAGAGTTTTTGGATTATATGCACTATATGACGGGGCTTTCGGCAAGTTATTTCTATCAAGAGTTTATCCCCTCAAGAGTGATTGCTAATGCTCCTTTGGCTCAAGAGAATCCCGTCTTTATGGCAGGACACCAAGGCGATGAGATTGGTGGTTCGCAAGCTCGTGAGCGAGACTTCCTTACGGACAAAAAGTTGAGCGATGATGAGTTAGTTAATCGCTTGATTGGGCATAAGTTCTACAATCAAGACTTCTCTAAGACGGCTAAAACCATCATCAAGAAAGAGATTAAGGCTTCATTGATGGAGCTAAAGGCTATGAGCAATCCTGACACCTTATCAATGAACCTCTTTGAGGGTTTCGTTTGTAACGAAGACTATCCGAAGTATATCCTCAACTGCCAGCATTCTTGGCGTTATCGTGGTTTTGAGACGACGACGCTCTTTACTGATAAGGAGCTGTATAACTTTGCCTATAGCTTGCCAGCACGCTTCCGCTTCGGTAAATACCTCTACGACGAAATGGCAATGAAACTCTTTGAGCAGTATGGTATTAACTTTGATGATGACCTACATCTAAGAGCAGAAATCAACAAACCATTCTTCCGTTTCAAGCAAGCGATTAAGCCTATCGTGAAGCCATTACTCCCTAAGCAGAATATCTTCCGAATTGACTTTATTGGTTTTGAGAGCATAATGCAACCTTTACTTAAGGCTGTCGAAGAAGATGGACGCTTCTCTCCAACGACTATTAATGGGCTGTCTTTTGCGTGGTATCTAATGCACTTAGAGCAAAAGTTTGGTCTTCCACTACCGAAAGAGATTGTCTAACTAAATACATCAAAACAATGCTAAAAGAAGGATTAACAAAGACGCAGAGCTTGCTCGTTAGTAGCGAACACTCAGCGAAGATACACGGCTCGGGAAATCTTGATGTCTACTCAACGCCAGCAATGGTCGGACTAATGGAAAACACTGCTTGCAAGTGTATTGAAGAGGCTTTGGACGAAGGTTTGGATACGGTTGGTATGCAGATTGATGTCAAGCACCTCAAGGCTACGAAAATGGGTGCTACGGTAACTTGCACGGCGAAGCTTACCGAAGTGGACGGCAAGAAGTTAAGCTTTGAGATAGAGGCTCGTGATGAGGAAGGACTTATCGGAACGGCTCTACACAAACGCTACATCATAGACCCAGTTAAGTTTCTTGCTCGTCTATCCTAAGGCTTCTTAGTCAAGAAGCCTCTTTATAGATAATCTTACTTTTTGAGGGTATTATCTAAAAATCAAGTGTTTAGACGAGGCCAACAAGCTTAGTTATCAATTCCTTCACGAGAGAGGAGAGCATTACAAAGGAGTGCCTTGTGCCAAGATCTCATCATAAGCCCTATCAGGCATAATAAGAAATATATGATGAAATGGCGTAGTGGTCAAACCTAAAATATACTTTGGGCTAAAAGCTGATAAAGAGGAATCTATCTCTACCCTATCAACAAGGACAAAGTCCTTAGTTTCTATGAGACATACAGCTACGCCTTCAAGCTTAAGATAAGCCTCTCGAAGAATTAAATCTTTCGGCAATAATTTATCTCTTGAGTTAAACTGGGCAAGCTGTAAGTTCTTATTGATAAAAGAAAGCTGTTCCTGCTTTTCCTCATTGCTAAAAACACAATTACCATCTTCCGTCTTAACTTGCCAAGGATAACTAATAGAACGCAGATATTTAAGCGTTTTTGCTTTATCACCTTCCCTTGCAAAAAGCTCTGTGAAATCATTATAGTTAAGCTTGCGTTGAGGAATATGCTTAAACTTCTGAATCTTATCTCCATAAATTAACCTCACAACTTCGGGATTGTCTGGCAGATATTTAAGCTCAATAGTCTGCCCTATAGCAAACTTATTAAAATCAGAATTTGGAACCTCAAGGTCAAGCTGATGAGTCTTCTGAAGATTATCTCTATAAGCGACGACAATTATAGATTTCTTATGAATTCCGTAACGTAGTAGATAGGATTTAATCTTTCTATCAAGAATAGTAGCTTGAGTGTAAACACCCTCTTTGTCTATTTTCTTATCAATAAGATTATCAAAATGATAAATAAAAAGAATTGTAAGAATTAGATACAAAATAAGCGGAATAAGAGTCTTTCGAAACCAAGACATTTTGACTTTATCTGTAAAAAACACGCCAAGAAAATCAGAAAATGACCTAATGCCAGATAAAGCAAAGATCATAGGGATAACACAAATAATAGCTACTCCTATAGCCGTTAGGGCTGGATATCTAATTGACAAGGATAAGGGTGGAAAGTAAAAAAATAGGCATATCAGGATAATCGCAGGGATAAACCAGCTCCAATTAACCTTGTCGTTATAACGAAGCTTTTTTGAATTAATAATAAACACGAAGATACAAATGTATTACTCTCTTACTAAGAGCAAGTATTCTTTAATGAGCTATTGCCCGCATCTTTTTATATTCTGCTAAGCATTCAGCTAAGTCTTTCTTGAAGGCTTGATTGCCATTGCTAAACCTCTGAGAAATAACTTCCCTAAGATGCTCAATATTTTCATTTAAGTATTGATAGATTTCCTCTGAAGCTTTATCCCCAAGACACACTGCAAACTCATAGCAATGATAAGCGAGTTCTGTATCAATCTTAACATTCTTACGTCCATATAGATAAATTCCGCCCAAAATATTCAATGCTTCTGCTGAAGGCATTTCTAATGCAGATTCTTGATAGTATCTCAGCACTTCAGGTTTAATTGGCACTTCCTCCCCAAGTTTTTGGTAAGGATTTGAAAGCTTTTCCATAAGCTGAGCAAAAGCCAACTTTGCTTTAGGCACACCTAAACGAGCTGACTTACGAAAATACTTGACAGCACGCTCGTAGTCATATTTATCTTCATCATAATACAAGCCCAAAAGATAAGGAGCATAATCATCTCCAAGAGTATCGAGTCGCTTCAAATAATAGAGATACTTCTTTTCATTAGAAGCAATGACACCTTCTCCTTGAGCGTATATATCTACCAACTGCCTTAGAGCAAAGAACGAATTTTGCTTTTCTGCCAGCTCATAATAGTAAACAGCTTTTCTGATATTCTTCCCTATCGTCAAGCCTTCTTGATAGATTTGTCCTAAAATCTCCTGAGGCATTAAAATCCCCTCTTCTGCTTGACGAACTAAATCTTCCAAAAACTCCTTTGGAATCTTCACCCTACCTGTAAGCACATCGCTCAATGAAACCATCATACCTCTTTTATTTTAATTATAGTCTAAAGCTCTATTTCTAATATAGTACAAAGATAAAAGATTATTTCATAGTTAAGAAAAAAAAACGGACACAGGGCTTGAAGCTCTATGTCCGTTTCTATATATTGAGATGTGATACTGACAAGTGTAGTAGAAAGTATTTCTACTAACCAAAACT
>PDWI01009763.1_pt1 | contig 11312 bp, 6 predicted proteins | sample 1430891 | NCBI WGS metagenome assembly PDWI01 (sample SAMN01162508, study PRJNA174530) | Oral metagenome, whole genome shotgun sequencing project. | biome: Marine environment; feature: Marine mammal; material: Swab sample of the gingival sulcus; isolation source: swab sample of gingival sulcus... | reverse complement strand
AAATCCTGTTATGGTTGATATGTTATCATCGTTTGCTGTAACATTGCCGGTGGCTTGTGTGCCTTCGCCTTCGGGTATCTGGTTTATGTCGTTTACGGCTATGGGAGAACATACATTTTGAGCTGCATCTTGTGAACTACCAAGACTTTGACCTTGTTGACCGTCGCTATCTGCTGCTCCTGAGAGATTTACTATTATAGGTACGCCGGTTGCATCAATTGCATTTCCCAGATTCTCTTGAATAGGACCACTTGTGCCTGTATAATCAGCACCTTCATTTCCTCCGTTAACAAATGTGGAGTGTATTAAGTGGCTATTTATAACATTGTCGCCACCTTCTATAGCATCGGGGCAACCGTCGCCGTCGCTGTCGAGGTCGTGATGATTATCATTATCATCTAAGTATACAGGGACACCATCTTGGTCAATATCTGTATTAGGATCAGTACCGCCATATTCTTCTGTATCTAAAATGCCGTCGTTGTCATCGTCTAAGTCAGTTATGTCGCTTACTCCATCATGGTCATAATCCAGAATTTTTATTCTACTTGTATTGTAGGCTGAAAAAGCAAGGTCTGTATGTCCTGAAGTGTGATGCACAAACCTTGCGACAGCATTTACTTCGGTTTCACTATCAATTCCAAAATCACTAAGTTTAAAGCAGAATATACGTAATGCTTTGGCTTTGTTAACAGTGGCACCGCTGTTGCTTATATTGCCGTTATCGTCATCTGGTTTATAGTAGGTATAATACATTGTAGCGAGTTCTTGAACATCACCTACATCTATTGATACAGGATTACCAATAGACTGACCGTTAGCTTTTACAAACCAAAATTCATCTTTATCTGAGGTTGGTGGTTCTCCGGTTTGAGTAACTATAATGTCGGGGCTATTGTCTCCAGGCTCAGGTAGGGATAATACAATTGCATCATATTCTATGTCTTGTGCTTTGATATTAAATAGGTTTGTACCAAATTCCAAACCGTTGGGTCCGTCTGTCAGATAGTAATTAAATCTGCGCGGATAGGGGGGGATAAACGGCGGGTTGGGAGAAGTGAATATATAATCAGCACCTGTACCCATTTGGTTCGCTAAAGGAGTACCCCATTTATAAGGAACGCCTACCCGCGGTGTATGCTGGCCACTTGCAAAAACAAGACCATAGGGTACAGGTAAAGCTTTAAACACTTGTGCTGTATAAGTTGCTAAATGCTCAGAAAGCTTTTGATCATCAACTCCTGTGGAATAAGTTGTTCCACCAAAGTCAAATCCGAGTAGTACGGCAGATCTATCAAGCTCAACGGTGGCAGCGGCTGATTCCGTAAACCCATTGTAGGTTGTGTACATTTTGGTTGCCGAGTATACAGAAGCTTTCTGTGCTTTCAGATGTCCGAAGCTCGACAGCCCAAGTAGTAGTAATAAATAAATTTTTAATTTCTTCATAATTTCAAAATTTTAATTAATTAAAAACATTAATAATCAAAGGTTTGCATAAATTGTTTTTTGCCAAAAGGTATTATAATTTGTGTTTAAAGTTACTTAAAGTAAATTATATGGATGCAAACTTTTGAGTTGTTATAGAAATTTAAAATCTTCATTATCAAACTTAGAAATATGTAATAGGTTTTCTATTGTATAACTTGGTTTAATAAATGAAGTAAAAAGAATGCGTACTTTTTTTGGTAAATTTTATTGTGTTTTAAATTTTGTTATTTTTAGATATTATTTATGTATTTGTTCGTTTTGATAATTGGCTGTTAACTAAGGATTTAGATTAGTTTTAAGGTCTGTTTGTAATTGTATAATTATTATATTTTAATATACATTAGATGTGCCAAAGTTATAAAATTAATTGTTAAAAAAAATTAATTTTACGAAAAATAGGAATTAAGAGTTAAAAATTAAAAGTTAAATTATTGATAATAAGTTGATTATGTAGTTTGTAGGTGTTTTTTAGTAACAATATTTCGTTAATTTTAGGGTTTAATGTGTTGGAAATCAGGTGGTTGCGATATATATATATATATATATATATATATATCGCAACCACCTGATTATTAGGATGTTAGTGTATCGATTTTTTGTTTTTAACTTTTAATTTAATTGAGAGGTGTTGTTATTTCATATGTTTGTTTTTTAGTTGGAAGAGGAAAGACGGGAGTTTGGGGTTTGTCTTCGGTTTCCGGTCTTCTGTCTTCATAAGCATTTTTTTTGGTGTTTAATATTTGTGCTTAGTCTGTTGTTGTGGTGTATATTTCAAAATTGTATAGTAAGCCGTTTTTGGGGTCGATTTTTGTTTCGGATTTGCTTGTTAATAGCCACTTGCTTTTGTCGTATTTAGGGAAAAATACGTCTGCATTGAATGTTTTGTGTATGTGTGTAATGTACATTTTATTGGCTTTATGCAGAAATTCTTTGTATATGTTTGCGCCGCCTACTATGAAAATTTCATTCTCGTTTTTACACATTTCAAGTGCTTGTTCGGGGGAGTTTGCTGTTTCACATTTTGGGTGTGTGTAGTTTTTTTGTTTAGAGAGTATTATGTTTCGTCGGTTGGGTAATGGTTTTACGGGAAAAGATTCAAAGGTTTTTCTTCCGGTAATGATGGTGTGTCCGGTTGTAAGTTTTTTGAAGTATTTCAGGTCTTCTGAAATGTGCCATAGTAGGTTGTTGTTTTTCCCGATAGCTCTATTTTCGGCTATTGCTGCTATAATTGATATTGTCATTTTTTTATTTTTTTAGGAAGTGGGAAGATGGAAGTGGGGAGTTCTTCTGTCTTCTAATCTTTTTGGTAATACATTCTATAAAAATTATTATAAGCTATTTTATGAATTTTCGATATTATTGTGTATAGAATTGAAATTCGGCTATTGTTTCGTTTTCAAGAAAATCGCGGGCAATAACTTTTAGTTTGTTTAGTTGTCCTTTTTTTAGTCCGCGAATTGCACCGTTGTATTTTGTTTGTTCTTGGTCATTTAGTTGGTACGAAATAGATTTTATATCGGTGTGTTCGTCTGTTGCGCTTATAAAAACAGATGCGTATTCGGGGTATACTTCTACACCTCTTATATTATTGATAGGTAAAGAACCAAAATGTATTTGAACTTTGGGTGGGGTTTTGTCCATGAAAAACGGGAAAGAATTTCTGTTTCTGTTGCTTACATTGTCGTAGGCATATAATTTGAGTATGTTTTTCCCTTGCGGTAAGTTATTTAACGGAATTTTGCCGTTGTATTTGTTTTCGCGTTGTTCTTTGTTGAAGTTGTAGGCAGCGAAGTCTGTTCCGCTTTCGGTGTCTTTAGTTTTAATAATTATTTCAGTTTTTGGAGAGAAATATATAATTGTATCATTTGAAAATTTTGGACCTTTTACGTCGTAGCTTATTTCCGGTCCTGTGAGGTCTATGTAGTATTTTTCTATGGTGTAATTGTATTGTCCGGTGTATGGTTGTGTGCGTGAGTCGTTGCCTACGCTGTCGAGGGCGTAGTATTTTATTGTATGAAATCCGTGCGAAACAGGTAGGTATATAGGTTTGTTTTTGTAGTTTGTATATTGTTTTCCATCAATAGAGTATTTTATTGTTTCTACACCTGCTTTATTGTCAAATCCTGTTAGTCTTAATTGAGTTCTTCCTGAGAAGAAAGTTTTGTTTTGAATTTTGTATACGTCACCAACAATTCCTGATGTTACCATTGGAGGTCTTTTATCGAGATAAAAGTTGTATTCTTTTTGGGGTTCTTTGTTGCCTATGTTGTCTATTGAGTAGAATTTTAATGAGTATTTTCCGTTGGGTCTGTTTTTCATACCTATGGGTTTGGTGTATATTTTTAAAGGGTCGTCATTTATTTGGTAGTAGATTTTTTTTGCTCCGCTGTATTTGTCTTCTGAATTTATATAAATTTTACTTTTTGCATCCAGAATATGTTGTTCTTTTAATCTGGCATTTTTAATATTAATTTTTGTAGTGGGTGGGTTTTCGTCTATGACGAATTTTAGTGTTTTTATTTTAGATTGGTTGCCTACATTATCAATGGCATAATATTTTATTATTTTTTCACCTTCTTTGGTGTATGTAATAGGTTCAGAGTATGGGATAAATTCAGCTTGGTTTATGCTTATGTATATTTCTTTTACTCCGCTGTATTTATCTTTTGCTGTTAAAATCAATTGTGTATTTTTTTGTACGTAGTGTATGTTTTTTTTATAGTATTTGTTGTTGGTAATAATATTGTATTTTACTTTAGGAGCGCTACCATCTACCCAAATAGGGAAATTTACTGTTTTTTTGGGGTAAACTGTTTTGTGAGTTTCTTTATCTACTGCCCATGGTGTTTTTATTGTATTTAAGCCTTCAACTGTAAAAAAAAATACTTGATTTGTTTTGTTTTTATAAGGGAGGTTGTATTTTTCACTATCTTTTGAAAAGGCTAATTTTATATTTACGGGCAATTTTATATTCCAATATAATTTTCCGTTTTCTGCTTGGAAGTATGTTGGTTTCTGGTTTTTGGGTGTTTGGGCTTTTGTTTTTAAAGCAGATAAAGCAATTGAACATAAAAATAAAATTAAGGTATATTTTATGGGTGTCGTCATTTTACTTTAGTTTATAGTTTTTTATTTTACCTCCAATCATTAGAATATCATCAGTTTGTTTGGTATTACCTTTCCATTCGTAAAAATTTTCTTTTATTACTTTAAGTTGTTCTTTAGCAGTAAGTTTATCAGATTTTTGAAGAACTTCGTATAGTCTTTTTTTCAAAAAACGTTCTTTGTCATTTTTACAAAATTGGTCTACTACTCCGTCTGAGTGCATATAAAAACTAAAGTTTTTAGGCATGTCAAGAGTTTGTGTTTTGAAGTTTTTATTAAATTTTTTTGAAAAATGGGCGAATGATATATCGCCAATAGAGTAGAAGTTTGGTTTTAAAATGTTTAAATTTTCGTTTTCGATTAACAGTACAGAACTGTTTGCTCCGGCAAAGTGTAATTTTTGTTTATTACAGTCGAAAATAAGAATTGAGATGTCCATTCCGTCTGTGTTTTCGGACACTTCTTGATTTAGGGCTTTTGTAAATTCTGTATTTAATTCGGTAAGGATATTTCCGGGGTCTGTTATTTTTTTATTTTGAACAATTTGTCCCAGCAAGCTGTATCCTATCATTGTGAGGAAGCCCCCCGGCACACCGTGTCCGGTGCAGTCACCTGCTGCAATTACAAATTTGTCTTGTAATTTTGCGTGCCAAAAAAAATCACCGCTTACCACATCTTTGGGTTGATACCATAGGAAAGAGTCTGTTATATAATCGATTATAGATAGGTGTGGTGTCAGTAAAGCAGTTTGAATTAGTCTTGCGTATTCTATACTGTCGGTAATTTGTGTGTGTTTAAGTTCTATTTGTTCTTTTGCTCTTTTTAGATTTTCGGCTTGGGTTATAATTTCTTCATTTTTTTGGCTTATTTCTACATTTTTGAAAGAGAGTGTGTTGTTTATTGATTTTATTTTTTGTGCATTTTTCCAAATAATTACGGCAGAAATTAAGACTATAATTAATACTATTATTATAAAAAGTATAAAGATGTTTTGTTGTGCTTTTTCTTGTTCCAATTTTTCATTAGCAAGTTGTTTATTTTTATTCTGTTCTGTTAGTACTTTTGTAGCCAGTTCTTTTTTCGATAAATTTTCAATAAGTTCTTTTTCACGTTTGGTCATATTTTCAACAGTGTCTTTTATTTCAGTGAGTTCTCGTTCTTTTTCACGTAGTTTTAGTTCTTCCAACTGTCTTGATAATTCAGCTTTTTCACGTTTTTCACGTTCGGTTCTGGCTTTTTCTACCGAAACGTCGTATAAATTTTTCTGAAAATCGCGATATTTGTTGTAGTATAGTTCGCTGAGATCTTTTTTGCCCATTGCTGTATAGATACTTGATAATTCTCCGTAGCAAATACCCTCTGCTTCTTTTAAGCTGTAGTCTTTTGCAATTCTTAATGCTTCTTCTATATTGCTTGCAGCTTTATCATATTTTTTTAAGTTTTTAAAGATGTTTGCAATATTGTTAAGTGTTTTTATAACTTCTTCCGGCTTTCCCTTAGCTTTATTGTATTCCTTATTTTTTTCAAAATGTTTTAACGCATTCACGTAGTTTGAAACTTCAGTGTTAAGAATTGCTAAATTCTTGTGAATATGAGATACTGCATTGTAATTCTCTATTTGTATGTTAATTTCTAAGGATTGGTTGTAATATTTTATAGCTTTTTCGGGGTAAGAATGCTTCCAATAAATGTGAGCTAGTTTATTCATTGGTTCAGTTGCGGCAGATAAATTGCCTGATTTTTTGTAGGTTTCTATTTGTTTTTCGTATTCATGTATCTCGGCTTGAATATTTTGAGGTATTACAATTTGTCCCAAAACTTCTAAGTTGCTGAGAATAAACAGTGAAAAAAATAAGAAAGCCCAAAAACGCATAATTTAAATTCTTATATGTATGTTTTTCGATTTGTTTGCTTATGGGGTAAGCTATACGAAAAAATATTTTATGGTAACTTCTAAACCCACCTAACTCTATGTTACTTTAAAATTTTAAAAAGCCTTGATTTATGAATTTTTAGAGGTCACCTTATACATTTGTATAAATAATTAAAATGATTTTACTGTGTGGAATTATTATAAATGTAAATATTTTTTATTTAATAAAAAATCTAATTATAGCCTTACAATAGTTCGTTAAAATTTTCATAAATAACTCATAGTTAGAAAGTTATATTGTTATCGATTTGTGTTTTATAATTACTTGATTTTCAATATGTTAAACCCTCTATTCAACGAAGTATTGACTCTTAAATCACTGCAAAATAAAATACTGCGTTGATTTACTGTAATTTGAGTAATCATAATAATGTTTTATTACATAAATCGAGTTTAATACTGCAAAAATTAAACCCTAAATACGTGTTAGAAGATTTATTTTGTCATCAACCTATTGTTAAGCTACAAAATTGTATCACAGTAGTGCTATGTTTGCATTTTGTAACTCTTTGGTTTATTGTTGTTTGAATTTTTATTCTAAATATTTTAACACATAAATTCAGGGCAAAGAAAAAATCTTTAAAACGGAAAAATATTTCCTTAAATTTGAATTAACTTAGATTTTGTAACATGAAATTATATTAAAACAATGATTTACAAAATGTTATGAATATTTGTAAATTAACTAACAGCTTTGTTTTGCAGTAATTTGAGTACCCAATAAATTTTCTGTTACATATCCGAGTTAAATACGACACAAAGATAAAATTTTTATTACATAAAATCTAAATGTAATCTCTAAAAATTCATAAATCAAGATTTTTGAAAATTTTAAAACTTTAATATAATGTTGAGTTATAAATTTTTAGAGAATACTTAGATTAATAGTTTGTTGTTTTTCTATGTAAATGTCTGATAATTAAGGGTTTACGAGACTATTATGCCTTGTAACTAACTTAATATCATACTGTTAGATGCTGCTTTTAACGAATTGTTATTAGATATGAATGACTTTGTTGTATGGTTCAATTAGCGTTAAAATACTGGTTGATAGTTTTTTACATTTAATAATACTTCGTTAAATTACGAATTATCAATTACGAATGGCGAACGGCGAAGTCCTCGCGATAGTAGTTAAACTACTAATAGTCAATGAATTGTAATACGTGTATGACTGCCAAGTTAACGAAATAATTATAAGATATTTATAATAAAAAATAACGAACTATCAGTTATAAATAACTTTTTATAAAATACTTACATCGTATTTTTATCCATGCAACAAAGTCGATATGAATTAGAAAATCTATTTTGTGTCTAAATTATTACATGAAACTTTACCATTGCTGCATTATGCCAGATGAATTGCTTCGCCTGCGGCTGCGGCAGCGGCTTCAAAAATAGCTTCCGACATTGAGGGGTGTGGGTGAATGCTTGTCATTAAATCATGCAATTTACCTCCAAGTTTACGAATACTTACCGCTTCGGCTATAAGTTCCGTAACACCTGCTCCCACTATGTGAGCGCCTAAAAGTGTATCATTAGCTTTGTTGTAAATTAGTTTTACAAACCCGTCGGAAGTGCCTGCCGCAGTGGCTTTGCCTGATGCGCGAAACGGGAAACGTCCTATTTTCAGCTCATATCCGGCATCGGAGGCTTGTTTTTCGGTTAAACCAACTGAGGCAATCTCGGGGTCGGTATACACACCGCTCGGAATGTTGCCGTAATCAACCGTAGCCGGCGACATGCCTGCAATTTTTTCTACACAGCATATAGCTTCTGCCGATGCTACATGGGCTAAAGCCGGTCCGCCCACTATATCACCTATTGCGTAAATGCCTTCTATTGAGGTCTTGTAAAATTCATCGGTTTTTATTTTGCCTTTTTCCATTTCGGGCATATCAGTATTCTCAAACAGCCCTTCTGTGTTTGGAGTAACACCAACTGCCGAAAGTACAATCTCTGCAAAATGTTCTTCAATGCCTTTTTTTGTTTTGATGCTTGCTTTGCATTGTCCGTCGATTATTTCAACATTTTCGACAGAGGCATTTGTCATTACTTTTATTTTTTGTTTTTTCAGAGAGCGGGCAATTTGTGTCGATACTTCTTCATCTTCCAATGGGAGGATGTTGGGCAAAAATTCCACTAATCTAACTTGTGTTCCCATAGAATTGTAGAAATATGCCAATTCTGTTCCAATAGCACCTGAGCCTACAACAATCATGCTTTTAGGAAGTTTGTCAAGGTTTAATGCTTGACGGTAGCCTATTATGTGTTTGCCGTCTTGTTGTAGTTGTGGTAGTTGTTTGGAACGTGCGCCTGTTGCCAGAATAATATGTTTTGCGGTATAAGTTTCTTCGTGGTCAGTTCCTTTTACTTTCACTTGATTAGCACCTGTTATACTGCCCGTACCTTGAAGCACTGTGATTTTGTTTTTGCTGAAAAGATATTCAATACCTTTGCTCATTCGAGCGGCAACGTCACGACTTCGATTTATTATTGCTTTAAAATCGGGTTTTACGTCGGAAGTTAAAACACCGTAATTTTTTGCATGACGAGCGTAATTTAATATTTGCGAACTTTTCATAAGCGATTTGGTAGGTATACAACCCCAGTTTAGGCATATTCCGCCGAGTTCACTGCGTTCTACCACAGCTGTTGTCATTCCGAGCTGCGAGGCGCGAATAGCTGCGACATAACCGCCCGGTCCGCTTCCTATAACTATTACATCGTAATTCATAATGATTTTTTTTATTAAAATAAATTCTGAAACGAAAGTACATATAATTTTATTCAAATATGCTTCTAAATGAATATTTTTTTCAACACTTCGTTAATTTATAAAGTTTCATTGTGTGGGTGCTATGCTTTTTTTTATAAGTTATTGTTTTATTGTAAATTGAGTGTTAATAATGGGTTTATAATTCAGATAAAAATATTAGTTTTTATTTTTAATAGGTTTTTATTTTTGTGTTTCAAATAATTTTTTGTGTGCGGGCGGTTTAGTTAAGTATTGTTTATTAGCATCTGAAAGTTTATAAAAAAATACTTTTATTTTGAACGTACAGTGTAAAAGTTTTTGTTTTTTATAAATATTTCGTTAAATTATGGCGGCTAAGTCTTTATGTTTTAAGCTAATGTATTGGTAGTCAGGTTGTTATGAGGCGCGTCTCAATTTTGGTGTAATCTTTTAATTATCAGTAATTTATAAAAAATAATAAACTATTATTCTATAATTTTTTTATTTTTTTTAAATTTTCATGTAAATTAAAAATTTATCATATATATTTGTTACGCTAAATTTTTTGAATATTTGTAAATAAAAAATATCAGTAATGAAGAAAGTTATTCCTCCTGTTCCGTATAAGGCTATAAAAGATGAACTTACTAACGATAAATTCGTGCGAAAGACTAATTACGGGAAAAATGATTTGTATATTATAACGGCACATAATTCTCCTCATGTTATGGAAGAGATAGGTCGTTTACGAGAAATAGCATTTCGTAAAGCAGGTGGTGGAACGGGTAAGAGTTTAGATATTGATAAATATGACACTCATCGTATTCCCTATAAGCAAATTATTGTATGGGACGAAGAGAATAGACAAATATTAGGCGGATACCGTTACATAGACCTAAGTAAACTTTCTACAGACGACAGAGAGAATATAGAATTGGCTACACAGGGTTTGTTTGAGTTTTCCGAAAAATTTATAAAGGAATATTTGCCATACACCATAGAATTGGGGCGTTCGTTTGTGCAGCCGGAATTTCAATCGGCAGCATCGCGAAAATCTTTATTTGCTTTGGACAATTTATGGGACGGTTTGGGAGCAATTGTAAAAATGAACCCCGAGGTTAAATATTTTTTTGGGAAAGTAACTATGTATGATAGTTATAATTATTTAGCACGCGATATTATACTTTGTTTTTTGAAAAGTTTTTTCCCCGACCGCGAAAATCTTGTATATCCCGTAAAACCTATTGATTTTCATGGAACAGCCGATAGAGTTTGTAATTTATTTTGCAAATCGAAAACTTATGAAGAGAATTATAAAATTTTATCAAAAAAGATAAGAGAGCTTGGAGAAAACATACCACCGTTGATAAATTCATACATGAACCTATCACCCTCGCTTAAAAGTTTTGGAACAGCAATAAATACACATTTTGGCAATGTGGAAGAAACCGGAATTTTAGTTACCATAGATGATATTTATAAAAGTAAAAAAGAGCGGCACTTGGATTTTGAATTGAATGAGAACTTTGTGAATTGTTAGCAAGGGAGCATGTTTGCTTGTTGGTATAGGTATAGTTGCAATTTGAAAATTATTGTTGAATTAGAAAAGCTTGTTTTAATATATTGATAATCAGATAGTCGTGTGAGGGTAGGAGTGAGGGGTAATTTAAAATGATATAGTGATTTTGAAATGGTAATTGGATTTTGGAATGTAAATAATAATACTGATTTAAGTGATGTATTAATAGAATTTGTAAAAGAGAATAGTATTGATATTCTTTTACTTGCAGAGGCAGATGCGAATAAAAAAGGAAACAGGAAATGTAAAGTAGACGATTTAATTTTAGATTTTCTTATTAAATCTAAGAAGCATTTTTCAAGAAATTACAACTTAATACCTAATAACGATTTTAGAGTGAAGATTTTATCTTCTTATTCACCTAAATTTTTTGGAGGTGATTTAAAAAGTATGCTCTTGTAATTGATTGATATTATGTATATTATGCGTATTTATCAGAAATTTTAATATTGTTTTTAATTTAAGCA
>PDWI01009314.1_pt1 | contig 11312 bp, 5 predicted proteins | sample 1430891 | NCBI WGS metagenome assembly PDWI01 (sample SAMN01162508, study PRJNA174530) | Oral metagenome, whole genome shotgun sequencing project. | biome: Marine environment; feature: Marine mammal; material: Swab sample of the gingival sulcus; isolation source: swab sample of gingival sulcus... | reverse complement strand
AAAAGAAACGGTAAACGGCGAAAAAATACAAAAAATCAATATAATATATAAGTTCGTGGGTAGTATAGGGTAATTCCCCTACATATCAACAGTGAGTGAGGCCGCTAGCGCCGGTGAAGCTGGGCGCGGCTTTAGCGTTGTCGCTGAAGAAGTTAGAAAACTGGCTGATAATTCTAAGCAATCGGTCAACACAATTAATGCCAGCTTAGAAGATTTTATCACAGGTGTCAATTGCATGGTTGAACAGGTATCTGATCAGTTTGACGCTTTAGATGCCGGCGTGAATACCATGAATAGCGTGACCAATAAAAGTCGAAAAGCAACACAAAGTGTAGCTAAAGTGTCGCGCAACATCGCCGAAATGTCGCATCAATTGTCGGTAGAAACCACAAAGATTAGCGGTGTCTTTGAAAACATGAATACACTGGCGGCAATCGCTGAAGAAAATTCTGCAACTTCTGAAATAATGAGCGCGAATGTCAGACAATTTTCTTCGCAAATTATTGATTTAATGGGCAATATTCACGAACTAGAAAAAGTGGTTTTGTTTAATAAGAAAGAATTAGAAAAATTTAAGTTGTAAACTTTAAAATTTTCCATTATAAACCTTGAATTCTTCTTAAAAAGGCGTATACTTATAGTAATATATGCTTTGAACAAAGACGGTTCAAACATGCGTTTTTAGAGAGTCGATGTCTGCTGAAAATCGATAACGCCTGCTGAATTTCTACTTTGTGAGCAGTTGGCGAAAGCCAAAGGTAATGCCCTTTATCGCATAATCAAGTGGATTGCAGCTGCAATCAAATTGGGTGGCAACGCGGATTAAACCGTCCCTTTAATGGGAGGTTTTTTTGTTTTAAAGAGGAGTTTACGATGTTAGATATTAAATTTGTGAGATTTAACCCAGAAATTGTCAAACAGAATATCAAAAAAAAGTTTCAAGACGAAAAATTACCGCTAGTTGACGAGGTAATCGCATTAGACGAAAAGCTGCGCGATGCGGTGACAAAAGCAGGTGATTTACGCGCCTTTAGAAATAATAAAAGCAAAGAAATTGGTGGTTTGATGAAGGCGGGTAAGCGCGCAGAAGCTGAACAAGTTAAGGTTGAAGTGTTAAAAATGGCTGAGCAGCTCGCTGAGTTAGAAGAAGCTGAAAGCGTTTTATCAGCTGAATTAAAAGAGAAATTAATGCGCTTACCTAATATTATTGATGACAGTGTGCCAATTGGCAAAGACGATAGCGAAAATGTTGAAATTGAAAAAATTGGTGAACCCGTCGTACCAGCGTTTGAGATTCCCTATCACATTGAAATTATGGAACGGCTTGCTGGCGTTGATTTAGACAGTGCGCGCAAGACTAGTGGTAATGGTTTTTACTACTTAAAGGGAGATATCGCCAGATTACATTCTGCTGTACTCAGTTATGCACGCGACTTTATGATTGACAGGGGTTTTGAATACTACATTCCGCCTTATTTAATTCGTGGCGAAGTTGTCTCTGGCGTTATGAGTTTCGCTGAAATGGACGGCATGATGTACAAAATAGAAGGTGAAGATTTATACTTAATCGGTACGAGTGAACACTCGATGATTGGCAAATTTATCAATACGCTAATGGATGAAGCCGAACTGCCTCAAGCGCTTACCAGCTATTCACCTTGTTTTCGCAAAGAAAAAGGGGCGCATGGTATTGAAGAACGCGGCGTCTATCGCATACATCAGTTTGAAAAGCAAGAAATGGTCGTCGTCTGTAAGCCAGAAGAAAGTTTTAAGTGGTTTGATACCATGTTAAATGCAACAGTTGATTTCTTTAAGAGTTTAGCTATACCAGTGCGCAAGTTAGAGTGTTGTTCTGGCGATTTAGCTGATTTAAAAGTTAAGAGCATCGATGTCGAAGCATGGTCGCCGCGTCAACAAAAGTACTTTGAAGTAGGTAGTTGTTCTAATTTAAGCGACGCGCAGGCGAGACGCTTGGGTATTCGCTTTAGAACCGAAGACAATAAGAAGTTATTTGCGCATACACTCAACAATACGGTGGTTGCACCACCGCGTATGCTAATCGCCTTTTTAGAAAATAATCTCAATGCTGATGGCTCGGTTTCTATACCTAAGCCCTTACAGCCTTATATGGGTGGCAAGACACAAATAATGGCGAAATAAAATAATCTACTTGTAACGATTTGTCTATTATTGTAAACTAAAAGTAGAAATTGTATATAAACAAGGAGACATTATGGCATACGAAAATTTAATGACCAATCAAGATAAAGACGTTTTTATTCCGCTTGTACCAGGCGTATTAGGTGCCATGCTGATGAGTAAAGTCTCGCGTCAAAAAGAAGGTTTTCGCGAAGACTTAATCAAGATGGTCGATGCAGACATGATTAATTTACCTGCTGAAAATTATTACGATTTATTTAAACAGTCGGTTGTTGTTGCCAATGGCTTTATGGAAAAGTGGGGGGTAAATTACGGGCACTCTTCAATTAAAGAGCTTGACACATTGCAGATGTGTATTGAAAATAAGTCACGCTGGTTTACTGAAATACTCGAGACGGTGCAAGCCAGTAAGTACATGAGCTATATTGAATACAGCTTGCGCTATAACCCGCCGAAGACTTACTATACGCCAAAAGAATTCGACCAATATCCTAAATTAAAGGCGCAGTATACAGATTTTTGTGATGAGGCGTTTGCGGTATACCAAGAAATTGATAATTTATTTGAAGAATTGTTTAAAAAGCGCTATCCTGATATGAAAGCGAGTGATATTAAGATTAAAGCATTTGAAAATGCACGCAATGTCTTGCCGTTATCGACGCTTGCAAATATGGGCATGCAGGCTAATTTAAGGGCGTTTTGTAATGCACTATCAGAGCTGTTTGCACACGAGAACCTAAATTCTGAGATTGTTTCAACGGCAGAACAAATGAAAACAGAAGCTGAAAAAGTTTCGGTAGGTATGGTGCGACACGTCGACGCAACGCTCTATCAAAAGAGTTTTGTCAACGCCTATTTTGAACGCGAAACTGTCGAACAGCCCTATAAAATATATGACCATCCTATCGTTAACGTGTCACCCAAAATTGAAGGTAACTTAGAAGTTATCGAAAGAATGGGTGATTTATCGTTAATGAACCGCTTTGATGAGTTGCCAAACGAATTTAGAGGCATTGGCAAGCGCGTTGAAATACTGATGTCTGAAGCTGGTCATCACCAAGCACTTAGGCACCGCGCATTTGACATACGTACTAAAATGCCCGACGTGCGTTATGGTATGTTAATGCCACCAGAACTAAACACTGTAGATAATGATGGTATTGTTGAAACGCTGCGCGACAAGATAGAAGATATTTATAAAAAATCTATTAATGTCTACGAAGCAATTTTTGACAGCGGCTTAAAAGGCTTAGCGCCCTATGCGGTGCTCAACTGCAATATGAGACGTATCGATTTTTTTGCCAACGTCTTTGCGCTGGCGCACTTTATTACACTTAGAAAAGAGGCGCATGCCCAAGATGAAATTCGTGAGGTTGCAACGGCGTTACACGCCGGTTTTAATGATATAGAAGCGATGTTTAATGGGTTAAATTTTGAAAGAGCTAAGTAAACAGTGGAGGTATAAAGTGGAAACAATGCAAGATTTTATGAATCAAATTGACGCAACGACCAAAGACTTAAAGCGTGGCGACGTTGTGGAAGGCGTTGTCCTACAAATCGGCGATGATCACATTATTGCCGATATCAAATATGCGCAAGATGGCGTGGTCTATGAAGATGAACTGGTTAACGCACCAGCTGCCTATCAACAAGACAATAAAGTACATCTCGTCGTCATTGGCTTTAGTGGTGAGGGACAAGTCGTCTTATCAGAAAAAAAAGCACAGCGCTCGCGCGGCGAAGCCATGCTCAAAGAAGCAGTTGAAAACGGTAGTTTTGTAGAGGGTACACTTAAATCATTGGCAAAAGGTGGCTACCGCGTCGATGTTTGCGGTATCGAGGGCTATTTGCCGTTTTCGCTTTATCAGCGCGATTACTTGAATGATCCGGCTGTTCATCTCGGTGAAAAAACGCAGTTGGCAATTGAAAAGAGCGACAAGCGCGGTTATGTATTTACTAGAATGCCAATCGCCAATAAGATATTTGAAGAAAATAAAGCCAAATTTTATGCGAACTACAAAGTCGGTGATTCAGTCGAGGGTGTTCAAGTTGCCTACAATCGCGGTGGTGTTGTCGTTTTAGTAGACGGTATGCGCGGCTTTATACCAAATTCTGAAGTTAGCTATAGTCGCACTGTAAAACCGCAAGATGTCATTGCGGAAGGTGCCCGACTCAATTTAATAATCAGAGAATTGAATGAAGAAAAAAATCAGTTGATACTCAGTTATAAAGAAACCATGCAAGACCCTTGGTTGACAATTGAAGACGAAATTGAAGTTGGTGATACGTTCGAACTATTGCCGACGGGCGAAAATCAAAACTTGTATTTTTATGAATTAATTGAAGGTGTACAGGGGTCGCTGTTTAAAAAACAAGTGCCTAAGGAAGTTATTGAAAGTGGTCAAAATCATTGTATGGCCGTTGTGGCAATTGATAAAGAGAGACATCGCATTACGCTTGATTATTACTTTGAAATTGAAGAAAGTGTCGAACAAGAGACGCGTGCGAATGACAATAAGGGCAGTACGCTAGGCGATTTATTTGGCGATAAACTTAAGACACTGAAATTTGATTAAGCGTTGATTGATGAACAAATGCCAATAAGTAAATTGATTTCTTATTGGCATTTATATAAATAAACTAATCGGTCAAAATGCCGACATATATAGTATAAAAAACTTCAAAAAAGTAGTAAAATAGCTCAAGAGGAATCGCAATGAAAGTAATTAATGACCGCTATAGAATTATTGAAAGCGTCTATCATAACAAACTTGAATCTTGTTATAAAGTGGTCGACGTATTAAGTAACGACGAACTGCTAGAGCTTCATGCTATACATGATGTTCAGTATAGTGAAATACTCTATAGCCACTTTATGCAGCACTTTATAAAGTATGCTTCTCTTGAACATCCCAATATCACGGCGGCAAGACGATTCAATATTATAAAGCATCAACAACAAGTTATCAAAGCGTCTAATTATTTTTATGTTGTTGATAATATCAATCAGCTTTTAATTGATTATGATTCTTTGATTTTTGAAGATAAATTATCTGTTTTACAGCAGATTATTCAAGCTATGCGCTATTGTCATTTCAGAGGTGTTGGTTGTGGTCATCTATCACGCGATGACATTGTCGTCTATCGCGATATTCACGCTGTATTGCGCGCAAAAATTTCTGCTATTCCGACAATTATCGCCAATAATTTTATTAGTGAAAATATTAGTTTAGTAGATGATGAAAGTCTGTTAAGCGGAGATGTTAAATCATTAATTCACCTCATTTTAGAACTTTTAAATGCTGTGCCCGTCGCAAAGCTTAATCAGTATGACGCCCTCAAAAAAAAATTATCGACCTCGCTTGAGGTTATCGATACAGAGCTAATATCGATTGAAGGGTTGATAGAAATATTGCAAAACGAAACATTTATGCAGTTTCCTTTTAATGATAAAGCGTACTACGAAAAAATTGACTTTAATATTGCGATTATTTCAAGAAAAAATGAATTATGTCAAATAGCTGAAGAAATAAATAAGCGGTTTGATGGTAATTCAACACAGGTTGGCGCATTTGTCATTGGTCGTAGTGGCATTGGTAAAACGCGTTTTCTGCGCGAAGTCGAATTTCGTTTAAATACTAAAGGGCGCTTTGTCTATGCAGTTGATTTATTAGAAGTCAGTAATAATCCTTATCGTTGTTTGCTAGTTTTGTTAAAACAATTTATCGATAGTGGTCGAATCAGTAAGACACTAATTGCCCAATACGGTAATCAAATAGTTAAAATATTACCAGAATATAGCAACGTTTGGGGAATTATGGCGACTGAAACTGCTGCGCCAGCAAGCTGGGGTGAGCGACTTAAATTAAATACTAGTATAATTCAATTTATAGTCGAGGCCAGCCGTTTAATATCGCCAATAATCATCATCGACAATATTCAATTTCTAAATGAAAACGAGCTCACACTCCTCCAAATGCTATTTGAAGCAATCGCAGATGCGCCAATTTATATTATTTGTTCGGCAACTTATGATGTCTTTGCAAAAGATAGTTATAATTTGTACCGCCCTGTCAAAGAAATGTTGAAGATAAACCTTGATGAACTCAATCAGGTTGATATTGATCAGTTATTACACAACATTTTTTATGACACAGAGGACTTTGATTATATTAATGATTCTGTAAAGGCTCTGACATCAGGCAGCCCTCGCAGTATAGAAATTCTATTAAAATCTTTCATTGACAACGGCATCATCTGGGTGAATCAAGAAAGAAAGTGGCAGTGTCGACAATTTGATTATCAAACACTTGACTATAAACAGAAAATCGCAGATGCTTATAAGACAATATTAAACTCGCTCGACGAAGCGTCTACTTTGGTTTTAAAATATATAAGTTTGTTTAAAGAAGCTGTTGATATAAAGATATTAAAACAGTTATTAGATATTTATGATATAGATGTCAGCGATGCGGTTGATCGCTTGATAGCTGATAATTATTTAAGTCTTGAGTACCAATTGTCAAGCGAGTTTGTCAACTTTATCGATGCCGAACTAAAACAAATTATTTACGATCAAATACCAAATAATAAAAAAATAAAGTGTCATCAAAAGGCGGCAGAAATTTACCGCACCGCCAACAACAAATGGCAGCGTACTAATTATTTATATCATTTATTGCGCTCGAATCAGTATCAACTTGCACTTGAGGTAGCGTTGACATTGGCACAAGAAATCGAAAAGATGCAATTTGTTGAGAAGGCGATTTCATTGCGCGAAATCGCGCGCGATATTGCTTTGAAATTAAATAATATTGAAGTAGCGATTGGTATTATTAAGCGCATTGCTGACACTTATTATTATAAAGGTGATGTTGAAATTGCTTATTTGCAATATAAAGAATTGGCTGCAATTGCACGACAACACCACTTTAATGAAGCCTATTTAGATGCAGAAATAAAACGTGTAGAAATTGATCTGCGCTGTGGTAGGTTAAACAGTTTTGATCATGAAATTGAACTATTGGTAAAAAATGCAAAGGCAATCAATTTTCACAAAGGTCATTTTGATATTTGTTATATAAAGTTTATGCGTTGTTTGAATACGGAAGATATTGGCTGTGCTAGGCATTTGTTGGCGACGTTTGAAGAAATTTCGGCGCGTGATAACAGCGAATATTTGGCGGCAAAGATGCAAATTGTCAAGGGGCTAATTTATGATTTTGACGGCGACTATGATTTGGCATTTCGCTGTATGCAAGAAGCAAAACGGCTGCTCAGTGTCACGGATTACAGTTACGAAATGGCAATCGTTGAAAACAATTTAGGTGTCTTGACTGTCGAAATTTTAGGTGATTTAAAACGGGCTAAGGCGCATTTTAGAAGCGCGCTTAATCTGCTTAAGAAAGCGACAATTATTATCGAAAGCAATAAACTTCTAAACAACTTAGGAGAAATACAACGCTATGAAGGCAATTTGATAGATTCACTTAATTCGCATCACGAAGCGCTGAGAATTAGTTATCAAGTTCAAGACATCGAAGAAGTCATGTTGACCTATGCCCATTTGATAGAGACATATAGCAAACTATCAAAATACGAATTAGCATATCAAAATATAAATAATCTGACCGAATTATTAGAGGAATATTCAGACATCATTTTAATTGGGTTATACGAACGTATTTATTATGCGATTTCGCTGTTTTATTTAATGGTTTTCAAAAAGACAGTAGCACAAAAATACTTTGCTAAATTTATGCAATCGAAAACCGATTACTTAGATCATTTGAGCAGCTTTCGCATGCATGTTCATCAGTTTACCTGTCAGTATTACTTAGTAGATAATCGCCTAGAATACAGCTTTGATTATAATGACATTAGACGTATGATCAGCTTGGCGACACGCGATATTGAAAAAGCGCTCTTAAAAGAAACGCTCTTAGATATTATAATTGATATTATTTGCTTTGATGGGCGCGACGCCTTAAATGAACTATTAAAGTGTTATCGTCAAATTGAATCTGTCGATTATAGTCGAATACTCAGCTATAAACAATCGATTGTCGCGCATTATATCGATCGTTCTGAAGCGCTAAGCGAAATTGATAGTTGTGATGTTTTCTACCACTTAGCAGATGAAGAAAAGCTAAAAGTTTATATAATCATGGGCAATTATTTCGCTTTAAAAGGCGATTATTACTATGCATTGCGCCAGTATTTAGAGGCTGTCGACAATATTCGCAGTGTTTATCTGACACTTGATGGCAATTTGCGTGAAGACTACGTGTTAAAAGATGAATTAAAGCGCAATTTATTTGATTGTATCAACATTCTAATGAATAAAATCGACAAATCATTTGAAATACCGAACGATATGAATGTCACGTCTTTATTAAATTTAGAGCCTTATCACAATCTCTATCACAGTGAAGCATTTAAACATTCGATTTTCCGGCGCTATCGACAAAAACATAGTGTAATCTTTGAAAAACTCGCTGACATGTTAGATCGACTAGATAGCGATAATGAAAATAATATCACTATTGCTTTAAAATACTTAACGCAATTGGTCTTTGCTGATTTCGCTTCACTTATCATGATTAGTGCTGATCAGACAATCAGTAAAGTATTTGAAATTGAAGACAACACACAAAAAAACAGTTACAGCGTGTTAATTTCAAATTACGTCAGTGTAAATAAACCGATAATTTTAGATGAATCGACATTATGTCAAATGGGTATTTATGATCTGAAAAAAGCGATGTTAATACCTGTCTATGCAAAGTACTCGCAGCCTGAAAATCAAAATAAAATCAATCGTCGTCGCAAGCAAATAAGAGATTATGAACATCCGCAGGCAATCATTATTATTGCATCGTATTCGCGATTAAATTTTTTTAGCGATAATATGATTAAATACGTCGAACAAACACTGCCTATTCTGTACTTGATTATCGACAATTATAATTTATATCGTTCGTCGACGATTGATAAATTAACTGGCGTTTACTTGCGTAAACCACTTGAAAAAATATTTCAGCAACAAATAGAAGAGTGTAAACGTATGAACGAATCACTGTCGGTCGTCATGTTAGATATTGACCATTTTAAAGTCATCAATGATGAATATGGCCATCGCAAAGGCGATCAAGTTCTCACACAGATTGCTGATATTATCGTCAAATCTGTTCGTTTAGACGATGCTGTCGGCCGATACGGCGGAGAAGAATTTGTCGTTTTACTGCCAACAGCCTCTGCTAAACTTGCTTTTCAAATTGCTGAGCGAATTCGTCAAAACGTCTACAACGCTGAATTGCTCGATGACAACAAAAGGGTAACGATTAGTGCAGGTATATCAGTTTACCCACAAATGGGCAGTCGACAAAATGAACTCATCGAAAAAGCTGACAAGGCCCTTTATGTTTCTAAACATAAGGGTAGAAATTTATCCACTGTCTATGCGATTGAGAAAATGACTGAAGAAAAACGCTTTGACCCATTAGCTGGTATTTTAACAGGTACGACATCGCGCGACGCAAGGGTTATGAAAGTCATTGTCGATATTATCGCCTTAACTGCTTTATCGAAGCCGCTAAACCAAAAAATTCAAATTATTTTAGAGACGTTAATTGATTTGCTTGAGGCGAGTGATGCGACAATTGTCGACTTAGCTCATGGTGTAAAGTATTTGCATTATGTAAAGTCAAGAGAAAAGAAAAAAATATTGCATACCCAATTGACGACGAAAAATGATTATGTCAACGATGAATATGAACGAGAGGGTTATTTTATAAAGTGGGACCACACTGAAGAATTCGATGGTTCAGACAAACGCCCGCGCTGGTATTCGCACATCCAATGTCCGATTGTCGAAAATGGCATAAAAAAAGGCTTGATTATTATTCGTGTGCCAATTGCAAATAAAAAATATGAATTTTCTGATTATAACATCGTTTTACATATTGGTAGAATTATTGGTAGTCTTTTTTAATAATCTGTATTTTTGTGATATAATGATGATGTACTTTTTAGGCAATCTATATAAATAAGGAGAGTAAAAATGATAAAGATTGATGGTTGTTCTCTTACATTAGAGCAGTTTATTAGAGTAACGCGTGAGCGTGAAAAAATTACTTTGACAGATGATTCAATTAAGGAGATAGCAAAGTCGAGAAAATTAGTAGAAGAAATCGTTGAACAAAAACGCGTTGTATATGGTATATCGACAGGTTTTGGAAAATTTAGCGATGTCACTATTTCAAAAGACGATGCTGCCCAATTGCAAAAAAATTTAATAATTTCGCATTCTTGTGGTGTCGGCGAGCCCTTTTCGGAAGAAGTTTCAAGAGGTGTCGTACTATTGCGTGCCAACGCGCTTGCTAAGGGTAATTCAGGCGTCCGTCAATCGACGATTCAAACGATGATAGATATGCTCAACAAGGGCGTGACACCAATTATTCCACAAAAGGGTTCGCTTGGTGCAAGTGGCGATTTAGCGCCGTTATCACATATGGTTCTTGTGATGATGGGTGAGGGTGAAGCTTGGTATCAAGGTGAACGCCTAAGCGGTAAAGTTGCAATGGAAAAAGCGGGCGTTGCGACGATAGAGCTTACTTCAAAAGAGGGTTTAGGCTTAATTAATGGCACGCAAGTGATGACTTCAGTTGGCGCACATGCGACTTACGACGCACTTAATTTATCTAAATTAGCAGATATTACTGCAGCTATGACGGTAGAGGCGTTAAATGGTATTACCGATGCGTTTGACCCGCGTTTGCATGCTTTAAGACCGCATCAAGGGCAGCAAGATACAGCAAAAAATTTATTACAAATACTATCTGGCAGCGCACGCACGACACGACAAGGCGAGCTACGCGTTCAAGACGCTTATACGTTGCGCTGTCTGCCACAGGTGCACGGCGCGTCAAAAGATGCCTTTAACTTTGTGGCCAACAAAGTCGCCATCGAGCTAAATGCAGTTACTGATAATCCAATTATTTTCGCCGATCAAGGCGATGCCATTTCGGGTGGTAATTTTCACGGACAGCCAATGGCACTTCCTTTTGACTTTTTAGGTATTGCCATAGCTGAACTTGCAAATATTTCAGAGCGACGAATCGAGCGCTTGGTCAACCCCAATTTATCTGAAC
>PDWI01009312.1_pt1 | contig 11312 bp, 10 predicted proteins | sample 1430891 | NCBI WGS metagenome assembly PDWI01 (sample SAMN01162508, study PRJNA174530) | Oral metagenome, whole genome shotgun sequencing project. | biome: Marine environment; feature: Marine mammal; material: Swab sample of the gingival sulcus; isolation source: swab sample of gingival sulcus... | reverse complement strand
TTACGAAAAATAATCGACCTGGTAGCTCAGTTGGTAGAGCACCTCCCTTTTAAGGAGGTGGTCCTGGGTTCGAGCCCCAGCCAGGTCACTAAAAAAGTTAAGCTTTTAGGCTTGACTTTTTTTGTTTTAACTTCTTAACAATAGGCACATGTGGCGGAATTGGTAGACGCGCCAGCTTGAGGGGCTGGTATTCACATCGAATGTGCTGGTTCGAATCCAGTCATGTGCACTTTTTAAATTCCACACACACAAACACTATTTCTTCAATAGTTGCTGATATTTTTTAGTAAATTTTTCAACTTTTGGCTGAATCACCATTTTACAATAAGGCTGTTCTTGATTCAAATTATAATAATCTTGATGATAATTTTCCGCTTTATAAAAAACCTTAAACGCAGTTACTTCAGTTACAATTGGCTGAGCAAATACTTTTTCGCAATTAAGTTTATCAATGATATTTTGAGCCGTTTTTCGCTGTTCTTCTGTGTGATAAAAAATCGCAGAACGATACTGCGTACCAATATCATTCCCTTGCCTATTTAGGGTCGTTGGATCGTGAACAGTAAAGAACACCTCAAGAATTTTTTCCAAAGAAATAACATTAGGATTGTATTCGATATGTACCACTTCAGCGTGTCCTGTATGACCTGTACAAACTTCTTTGTAGGTTGGGTTTTCGGTAGTTCCTCCGCTATATCCAGAAGTAACAGAAAGCACTCCTTCCAACTGCTCAAAAATAGTTTCTACACACCAAAAACAACCTGCTCCCAAAGTGATTTTCATCGCTTCTGTTTGATGAGTTACTTGTTCTTTTTCAAAAGAAAGAGACAAAGAATTTACACAATATCGCATTCCTGTTTCCGTAATTCCGTCATCAAAGAGATGTCCTAAATGCCCTCCACAATTCGCACACGTGATTTCAACGCGTCGCATTCCGTGTGATAAATCAATAGATTTCTTGATTTTACCACCCTTTATTTCTTGGTCAAAACTCGGCCAACCGCAATGAGAATCAAATTTCATCCCATCGGTAAAAAGTTCGTTACCACAACCTGCACATTTGTAAACTCCCTTTTCCTTGTGATGCAAAAATTTTCCCGTATTCGGACGCTCCGTTCCCTTTTCCCTCAAAATAAAATACTGCTCAGGAGTTAATTTACTTTTCCAATAAGCCTCGTCTTTCTTTTTCATCGTTTTTTTAGTGTTTTGTGAATGACAATTAACCGTTAGCAACAAAATGCCAACCCATATCATATATTTTTTCATAGTTTTAATGATTAGGCGAATAAACTAAATTTTCAACAGCGTGTTTTCCGTCCAAAGTCGTAAAAACACAAGTAAAAGCCCATTTTACCAACCGAACATTTGGCAATCTAAAACCTTGATTTGGCAGTTTAATCAACACTTTATTCCAACCTTTGTGCAAGGTTACTTTTATAGGTTTTCTCGCTGAATAATTTTCATTTATCAACTTTATTTCGTTGGATTTTTTAGTATGTATATTTTTCCAAATCGGTGGAGAAATCAGTTCATCATTAATCCATATTTTACTATTATTATAATCCCATTTTCCTTGTGGAGGAGGCAAATCAGCCTCTGAACGACCGTAATTTTGAAACTCCATTTGCAGTCCTACCAATTGCCTTACAGGAGAATAAACATAAGTATAAGCATACGCTGTATGATTTGGTTTTGGGTTGTTATAAAACGACGGAATGAGCGTTCCCCAAGTATGTCTTAAATAAATTCCTGCTCCTGTTGCCGAGCGAACACCATACGTTTTTCCTTTGTATTGATAACTTTTCCGCAAGGCTATTTCTGGAGGAAACACCTTGTTAGTATCGCCATCATTTGGAAATGCGTCCGTAATATTCCAATGCACATTGGCTTGTCGAACATAAGCAATCGGCTCATCTTTTAAGAAGTGGTTTTTATGAAATAAAAATCGTCTTTCCCAATCTGCAAATTCATTATCAGTATTTTTTAAAGTTGTTCCGATTTCTGTAAAATAACCTTTTCCACCACCAAGCCAAGCCCTTTCAGCAATGGCGAGCATCGCTTGATAAAACGCATTTTGCACAATAATATCTTTGTCAGATGCGACCAAACGGTCATTCCATATTCCGATAATTGTTCCCGCAAACTGCTGACTTCCTTTGTTTTGCTTTGCAATTGTGCTATTGTACAAACTCACAATATCAGCATATTGATCAAAATGATTAATATAATGGTAGCGAGAATCAATCGCAGGAATGCCTTCCGTTGGTCGCCCTCGACTACTCCACATTTGAGTCATATCAATATCACTTGCTGAATACCCATTCCCTGGGTTCCAAACGACGATTTTCTTTCCTTTGGAATGAATGAGAGCCGTCATTTGAGAAATAAATTCTCTTGCCGACATCGTCGCTCCTTTTGTATCAGGCGGTCTAACCTCATCACTACCGATGTGTAGCCATTCCACCTCCGAAAAAGTTTCACAAGCCTCTGTGATTATGGCTTTCATTTCTTTTAGACCTGCATCGGTAAGCATACTGTGTCCCATTGCTTTACGAAACGCCTCACTATGCCCTGGCATATCGATTTCAGGAATTACTGTAACACCGTGTTTTTTAGCAAATGACACTAATTCTTTGGCTTGTTTAATCGTATAATATTTCCCCTGAAAACGGCTGTAACTTGCATCTGCATTTAACTGCGGATAAATTTTACTTTCCAAACGCCATCCTTGATTATCCGTTAAATGCCAATGAAATGTATTGATTTTAAACCTCGACAAACGAACAATCTGATTTTTCAGTTCTTCAAAATCGATGTAACTTCGTCCAATATCGTGCATATAACCTCTTATCGGAAATGCCGACCAGTCGGTAATTTCGCAAGAGGGAACGCTCGAATGATTGTTTTCACTGAGTTGCCATAGCGTTTGAACCGCCCAATATGCACCTCTCGACGTTGTCGCTTTGATATTTATTTCTTTTGAATTTACCGAAATTTGATACGCCTCATTTTGAAATTTAGCACCTTTTATTTTATCAACAAGAGAAATGATGATTTTTTGAGTAGAATTTTCAGTAATAACTCCTCCATTTTGCGAAATAAGTTGCTTTAATTCCCCCTCGATTGCTGGGTCATTTTTTCCTAAAACAGGTAATTTCAAGCAAAAGGATTGACGTAATGAAAAACCTCCATTATTCGTTTGCTTTATCCGCTGTGGCTTAGGCAATAAATCTTCTATTCCCGCAAAGGATAAATGAATAGACATCAAAATCAACCAAAAAGTCAATAGGTATTTTTTCATCGTTTTATATTTTTATCAACTCAACAGAATGCTTTTTCAAACACGTTTCATTTTACTTTTTATCAAGTAAATATTGTATTACTTCCGCAGCAGCGAACAAACCAAAAGCAGCAGGCATATAACTAATCGTCCCATAATACGATTTTTTAAAATCTACATTTTCCACTCTTTGCATACTTTCTTCTTTAGGAGTTTCTTCGGAAAATACCGCTCGAACTCCTTTTAAAATCCCTTGCTTCCTAAGTCGTATTCTGATTTGTTTAGCCAAATAACAATCTCTCGTTTTACTAATATCTCGTATTTTTATTTTCGTAACATCCATTTTTCCTCCTGCTCCCATACAACTTATAATTTTTACTTTTTTGCGTCTGGCAGCGACGATAAGTTGCAGTTTTGGCGAAATACTATCAATGCAATCAATCACATAATCATATTCTTTTGACACAATTTCATAGGCTCTCTCAGGGGATAAAAATTCATTGACAACCGTCAAGTCAATACTAGGATTGATATCCTTAATTCGCTGACTCATTATAGCGGTTTTTTCCGTTCCTATCGTAGAATTCAACGCTGGCAATTGCCTGTTAATATTCGTTTTATCAACCGTATCACAATCCACAATAGTTAACTTCCCCACTCCAGAACGAGCAATAAATTCCGCCGCAAAAGAGCCAACTCCTCCTAATCCAACAATCAAAATATGTGCCTTTTGCAAGGCATTGACCCCCTCCTTTTCAATGAGTAACTCCGTCCGTTCTAACCAATGTTCTTCTGACATAAAAAATATTTTTCAAATTTTCGCAACAAATGTACAGTTAATTCTTCAATTGAAATTTGTTTTAATTCCGATGCTTTTTGATAAATCTCTTTGATAGAAACATCAGCATCATCCGTTTCTAAAAATAAAACCTCCAAAGGCGTTTTCACAAAACTTTCCTGTGTCGTTTTATTCGTTAACAAAGACTTCCCAAAAGAAACAAACATATTGTTTTCTGTGATTTGTCTAACTATTTCATAACGTTTATTCACTCCGTGAATAAGCCACATTTGTTTCGGCTGATACTTTTTCCTTAGTTGCATCAATTCTTGATGGGCTTTTACATTATGAATAATCAACGGTTTATGATATTTTTCTGAAAGTTCAATATGTCTTTCAAAAATGTTTTTTTGTATTGAAATAGGTGTCTGCACATTCTTATCAATCCCACATTCGCCTATTGCCAAACAGTTGGAAAGTTGTAACTTTTTCTCTAATTGTAAAAACTGCTCACCCACGTCTTTTATATACCAAGGATGCACACCACAAGAAAAATAACCACTAAAAAGGTCTTGATTTTCTTCTGGAAACAAGTTCACTATTCCTCTTTCAGAGGGAAGAATTATTTTTTTGTGAGTATGTATATTGACAAATATCATCAAAGCAAAGGTATGATTTTTATTTCCTAACACATTAGATTTCAACCCTAAATATTATTAAAAAATTCACAATTCCTCAAATACTATATAAAATAGCACAAACGTAAAACACAATTAAGGTACTGATTAATAGATACTTATTTCATTTTACCAAAATTTAGTTTTATATCTAAAACACAATATTTAAAAAATCTTTTTTATTAAAAAATCTTTTTCATATCTTTGCACGCTCAAATTGGAGTTACTATGAAAAGAAATGGGATTTATGAAATTCCTTTTGTTGGACTAAAAGAGGGAACGCATCAGTTTGAATATCAGATTCAAAAAGAGTTTTTTGATAATTTTGAATTTGACGAATTCAACGACGCAAATGTATTGGTAACGCTCGAATTTGTAAAAAAAACAACGTTATTTGAATTACATTTTCATTGTAAAGGTTGGGTCGAAGTCCCTTGTGATATTTCCAACGAACTATTTCATCAACCTATAGACAATGATTTGAATTTGATTGTAAAATTTGGGGAAGAATATGATGATACTGATGATGAGTTGTTGATTATTCCTCACGGAGAGTATAAGATAGACATCGCACAATATTTATATGAAATGATTATCTTATCCGTTCCAGCAAAAAGAGTTCATCCAGGAGTATTGGACGGAACGTTACATTCAGTTGTACTGGATAAATTAAAAGAATTAGAAAGTAATAAAGAAATACCGTCATCGCAATTTGACGCGAGATGGGAAAAGTTAAAAGAAATAAAATAACTAAGAACCTAAGAAAATGGCACATCCTAAGAGAAAAATTTCGAAAACAAGAAGAGATAAGAGAAGAACACACTACAAGGCAGCAATGCCACAAGTAGCAGTAGATCCGACAACAGGAGAGGCTCACTTATACCATAGAGCACACTGGCACGAAGGGAAATTATACTACAAAGGACATGTAGTGATTGATGCTTCTGAAGAAGTAGAGGCATAATTCTTCATAGAAAAAAATTGGAGTTGCAAATGTCAAAAAAAGATTTTATATTTGCACTCGCAAAAATAAACGGCCTCGTAGCATAACTGAATAGTGCACTTGATTACGGCTCAAGAGGTTGCAGGTTTGAATCCTGCCGAGGTCACGAAAAAGCAAGGAAAAATGATTCCTTGCTTTTTTTTATAAAATAATAACACCAAAAATTAAACTCACTTACAAATCACAAATACAAGCAGTTACAAAAATCAACAATTACAAAACACAATAAACCCATAACAACTAGTTATTAAGTATTTAGCTAGTTTTTTTTACCTATAAAAATTTAAAATTATAACGTATATTTGTACTATGATAAATGTGACAAAAACTTTCACTCCTCCAATAGAAGAATACACCGAAATTCTTCAAAAAGCCTATGACAAAAAATGGCTTACAAATCGTGGAGAATTAGTTAAGGAGTTGGAAGAAAAACTCAAAGCCTATTTGGGTGTCAATCATTTAACACTCACAACCAACGGTACTTTACCATTACAAATCGCTATAAAAACATTAAATTTATCTGGCGAGATTATCACTACACCTTTTTCTTATGTCGCAACGACTTCGGCAATTGTTTGGGAAAACTGCACACCTATTTTTGTAGATATTGAGCCTGATTACCTAACGATTGACCCAACAAAAATTGAAGAAAAAATAACCAAAAACACCTCTGCAATTTTAGCAACTCACGTTTTTGGAAATCCTTGTGATGTAGAAGAAATAGAACGCATTGCAAAAAAATACAATTTAAAAGTCATTTATGACGCAGCACATTGTTTCGGTGTAAATTACAAAGGACAAAGCATTTTTAATTATGGAGATGTGAGTACGTGTTCGTTTCACGCAACAAAAATTTTTCATACTGGCGAGGGCGGTTGTTTTATAACCAACAATGACGAATTACAACATCAATTATATTATCATCATAATTTTGGACACAAAACAGCCGTAGAATTTCACGGATTAGGCACAAATGCAAAGATGTCCGAGTTACAATCAGCAATGGGATTAGCTGTTTTTAATCATTTAGACAAAATTTTTAGCGGACGAAAAGGTGTCGTAGAAACTTACTTCAATTTACTAAAAGACACAAAATTACAGCTCTTAAAAATCAGAAAACACACCGATTGGAATTTCCATTATTTTCCTGTAATTTTTCAAACAGAAGAACAATTACTAAAAGTTCAAAAGGCAATGAATGAGCAAAATATTTTCCCGCGAAGATATTTTTACCCAAGTTTAAATACACTTAATTACGTTGATTATCAAGAATGTAAAATAAGCGAAAGCATTAGTTCTCGTGTGTTGTGTTTACCTTTATATCCGAGTTTGGAAAGGGAAAATATTGAGAAAATTTGCAAAATAATTACGAATTAAAAATTACGAATTACTATGACAAAGAAAATAATGCTATTAGGCGGTTTACGATTTCTATTACCCGTTATTAAAGAAGCTAAAAATTTAGGTTGTTATGTTATCACAGTTGATAATATACCATCGAATATCGCTCATAAATATTCTGATGAATATCACAATGTAAGTATTATAGATAAAAATGCTATTTTAAAACTTGCTCAAAAACTTGATATTGATGGGATAATGTCTTTTGCTATTGACCCCGGAGTGGTAACGGCTGCTTATGTTGCAGAGCAAATGCAATTACCAAAACCAGCACCTTATAAATCCGTAAAAATACTACAAAACAAAGATTTATTTAGAGAATTTCTTTCAAAAAATAATTTTAATTCCCCACAATCTAATGGATATTTATCACTTGACGAAGCTAAAAAAGGAATTATTAATTTGAATTTCCCTTTAATTGTTAAGCCTACAGATTCTGCAGGGAGTAAAGGAGTGCAAAAAATTAACACCATTAATGAACTAAAAAACACTTTTAATAATGCTAAGAAGTTTTCTATTTCAGGAAAAGTGATTATTGAAGAATTTATAGAAAATAAAGGAAGCCAAGTTAGTGCGGATATATTTGTCTCAAAAGGTCTAATAAAAACCTTTGATTTAGATGACCAAGTATTTAATTGTAACACTGAAAATCCATTTACTCCTATAGGAAACCATTGGCCCTCTTTAATGCCTATAAAGCATCAAAATGAATTAAAAGTTGAATTACAACGACTAATAGACTTATTGCAAATTGACACTTCTATTTTAAACATTGAAGCAAGAGTAGGAATAGATGACAAAGTTTATATTATGGAAGTTTCACCTCGAGGTGGAGGTAATAGACTATCTGAGATTTTAGAATTGGCAACAAAAACAAAACTCATTCAAAACAGTGTAAGGTATGCCATTGGTATAAGTGTTGAAAAACTTAAAACTCCTGTTTTTAATGCTGTTTGGCATTCGGAAATATTATTTTCAAAAAAAAATGGTATATTTGATTCTATTGAATTTGGAGAACTCGCTAAAAAGCACATTGCTGATGTTGCTATTTATGCTCAAAAAGGCGATAAAGTACAAATATGTACTGGTACCAGCCAGACTATTGGAACAGTAGTATTTAAGTTTTCTGATGAAAATGAGTATAAAAAATATTACAAAGCCGTTAAGAACGAAATTTATATTAAATTAAAAAAATGAACACCAAAAAACCACTTGTTAGCATCTGTACTTTAACCTACAATCACGCTCCGTATTTACGAGAATGTTTGGATAGTTTGTTAATGCAAAAAACAAATTTTGCCTTTGAAATTCTAATCAATGATGATAAATCTACAGACGAAACACAAGACATTATCAAAGAATACCAAGCAAAATACCCTAAGATAATAAAACCTTTATTTCAAGAAGAAAACCAATATTCACAAGGAAAAAGAGGTATGGATGCTTTGTTCGTATTTCCGAGAGCCAAAGGAAAATATCTGGCAATATGTGAGGGCGACGACTATTGGACAGACGAACTAAAATTGCAAAAACAAGTAGATTTTTTAGAGCAAAACCCTGATTACACCATTTGTTTTCACGATGTAAACATTTTAAATAATGGAAAATTTCGCAAAAGAAACATTCCGAGAGGTAGAAGAAAGAATTTTACCATAGAAAAGTTATTAAAAGGAAGTTTTATCGCCAATGTTTCTGTAATGTATAGAAATGTGGTAAAAGAATATCCTGAATGGTATTTTGAATGTGCTTTTACAGATTACCCAACACACCTTTTACACGCAATGCAAGGGAAAATTCATCGCATTACGGAAACTATGGCTGTCTATCGCGAGGGAGTTGGTGTTTTCAGCAGTTTAGCAAAAGCAGAGGCTCTTAAACAAGAGATAGAAGTATATACAAAAATCATTAAACACCTGAACAACAAAAGATGGATACGAATAATGTCTATTACTATCTACAGACGAATAATGAGACACTACGACCTTATAATTCCTAATTTTAAAACAAATGTGAAGTGGCGAAATGTTACTAAATTTTTCTAAATCTTGAATTTATAAAACAAGGTTTAAAATTTATTCCAATTTCATAGAGAGCTCCAACCAACGCTCCTCTTTTTCAGAGATTTGGTTTTTGATAGTTTCTAACTTAATAGCCATTTCATTGATTTCATCACCTGAAAGACTAGTATCTGAGAAAGACTGTTCTATTTGCTGTTTTTCGGTTTCTAATCGTTGAATTTCAGCGTCTAATCCCTCATATTCTTTCTTTTCAGTATATGAAAGTTTGGCTTTTTCTTTGGTACGAGTATCTTCTTTTTTGGAAGTTTTGGGTTCTGGCACACTCGAATCTTCATAGGCTCTAAAATCGGAGTAATTTCCAGGGAAATCTTCCATTTCTCCTTGTCCTCTAAATACGAACAAGTGGTCAACGATTTTATCCATAAAATAACGGTCGTGAGAAACTACCAACAAACAACCTGGAAAATCCAACAAGAAACTTTCCAAAACATTGAGCGTTACTACATCTAAATCATTTGTAGGCTCATCGAGAATTAAAAAATTTGGATTTTGTATTAAAACCGTACACAGATACAAACGTTTCTGCTCTCCTCCACTCAATTTTTCCACATAATCATACTGCTTTTTGCGAGAAAACAAAAAGCGTTCTAAAAGTTGCCCTGCTGAGATTTTTCGCCCTTTAGTCAAAGGAATGTATTCTCCATATTCTCGTATAATATCAATGACTTTTTGGCCTTCTTTGACGGTAATTCCCTCCTGAGTGTAATATCCCATTTTTACCGTTTCACCAATGACAATTTTACCAGAATCTAATGGAACCTTATCAGTAAGTAAATTTAAAAAAGTAGATTTTCCTGTACCGTTTTTCCCAATAATACCAATACGCTCACCTCGCTTAAACACATAGTTAAACTCTTTCAAAATTTGCGTATCACCAAAGGACTTAGAAACCTTGTGAAATTCCACAATCTTCGTTCCCAATCGCTCCATATTGATTTCTAACTGCACTTGGTGATTGTTTCGCCTTTTATGAGCCTCTTCCTTGATTTTGTAAAAATCATCAATCCTAGATTTAGATTTTGTCGTACGAGCCTTTGGCTGTCGTCGCATCCAATCTAACTCCTTGTTATAAAGATTTTTTGCTTTTTCTAAATTGGTCTTTTCCAACTGTAATCGCTCCTCTTTTTTTTCTAAAAAATAAGAATAATTACCTTTATAACTATATAAATTTCCTTGGTCAAGTTCTAAAATTTCATTACAAACTCTTTCTAAAAAATAACGGTCGTGAGTCACCATTAACAAGGTCATTTTTTCTTTCGCAAAATAGGATTCCAACCACTCTATCATTTCTAAATCCAAATGGTTGGTCGGCTCATCTAAAATCAACAAATCAGGCTTATTTAACAGAATAGTAGCCAATGCCAATCGTTTGCGCTGCCCTCCTGAAAGCGTCGCTACTGACTGCTCTAAATTTTCTAATTTCAGTTGAAAAAGAATCTGCTTATACTGCGTTTCAAAATCCCACGCTTGATGACGCTCCATTTTCTCAAAAGCCTCTTGATAAGCCTCTTCATCATCGGTGTTCTTTAAGGCTTTTTCATACTGCTCGATAACTCGCAACGTTTCGTTATCTGTAGAAAAAATCGTTTCCTCAATCGTTAAATTTTCATCCAAATCATCTTTTTGCGACAAAAAAGAAATTTTCAACCCCTTTCGAGAATTAATTTGCCCAGAATCAGGTGTATCAATTCCCGCTATAATGTTAAGCATTGAGGTTTTTCCTGTTCCATTTTTAGCAATTAAAGCAATCTTTTGATCTTTATTGATTCCAAAGGAAATATCACTAAAAAGCGTTACTTCTCCATAGGATTTCGATATATTTTCAACGGAAAGATAGTTCATTTAGTTAAAAGTTTGAAAGATGAAAGTTTAAAGATAGGGGCGTTGCAATGCAACGCCCGTACAAAATAATTATTAATTCATTAAAGTTGATATATTTCGATTCGCAAATAAACGACTCAACACATTAACAACTCGACATTAATTCTATTTATTCCCTAAAATAATTGGCATTCCTGTCTTTCCACTTCCAATAACAATTACCTTACTATTAGAAGAGTTAGACAATTTTAATGTTGCCTCAATTCCTTTGTCT
>PDWI01009311.1_pt1 | contig 11313 bp, 8 predicted proteins | sample 1430891 | NCBI WGS metagenome assembly PDWI01 (sample SAMN01162508, study PRJNA174530) | Oral metagenome, whole genome shotgun sequencing project. | biome: Marine environment; feature: Marine mammal; material: Swab sample of the gingival sulcus; isolation source: swab sample of gingival sulcus... | reverse complement strand
AGATGGAACAAGTAAAAGCATACATTGAAGCAAACAAAGAGCGATTCTTAGAAGAATTATTTGGATTGATTAGAATACCTTCTATCAGTTCTATTGCTGATCACAAGCCTGATATGTATAAAGCAGCCGAGTACTGGAAACAACTGATGTTAGATGCTGGTGCCGATAAAGCAGAAGTTTTTGAAACAGATGGTAACCCAGTTACTTTCGGTGAAAAAATAATAGACCCTAACTTACCAACCGTTATGGTTTACGGACACATGGACGTGATGCCAGTTGATCCTATCGAACTATGGGACACCGAGCCTTTTGAGCCAGTAATCAAAGACGGAAAAATTTGGGCTAGAGGTGCCGATGATGACAAAGGACAGGCTTTTATGCACGCAAAGGCTTTTGAATATATGGTAAAAAACAATTGCTTGCCTTGTAATGTGAAATTCTTAATTGAAGGAGAAGAAGAAATTGGTTCGCCTAATTTGCCTAAGTTCTGTAAAGAGCATAAAGAGATGTTAAAAGCCGATGTTATTTTGGTTTCGGATACTGGAATGATTGCTCCTGATGTACCAACCATTACAACGGGATTACGTGGATTGATGTATTGGGAAGTAGAAGTTACTGGTCCTAATTGCGATTTACACTCTGGTCTTTTTGGCGGTGCTGTGGCTAACCCTATCAACGTATTGGCTAAAATGATTACTCAAATGGTTGACGATAATGGACACATTACCATTCCAGGATTCTACGATGATGTAATTGAAGTGTCTCGTGAAGAACGTGACATGATGGCTCAGGCTCCTTTTGATGAAGAAGAGTATAAAAAAGCGATTGATGTAAAAGCACTATTTGGAGAGGAAGGATTTACTCCATCAGAGCATACAGGTATTCGTCCATCTTTTGATGTATGTGGTATTTGGGGTGGTTACATTGGCGAAGGTGCTAAAACAGTATTGCCATCGAAGGCTTATGCTAAAATATCATCACGATTGGTTCCTAACCAAAACTGGGAGAAGATATCGGTATTATTCAAAGAGCACTTCGAGGCGATTGCTCCCGATTATGTAAAGGTAAAAGTAACACCTCTACACGGCGGACAAGGTTATGTTTGTCCTATTGATTTACCTGCTTACATTGCAGCAGACAAAGCTTGTAGCGAAGTGTATGGAAAGCGTCCTGTACCTGTTCGTAGTGGTGGTAGTATTCCTATTATCTCAGAGTTTGAACAGATATTGGGTATTAAATCAGTATTAATGGGATTTGGTTTGGAGAGCGATGCGATTCACTCGCCAAACGAAAACTATCCTCTAGAGCAATTCTTTAATGGAATAACAACTATTCCATTGTTCTATCGTCATTTTGCAGAATTAATGAAAAAGTAGTTTTTATTATATTTTGTTTTACAGAAAGACCGTCTAATATTTTAGATGGTCTTTTTTATTTAAGGGATATCTTTTCTATTGTGAAATTTCCATTACGTTGTCCTCGCTGGACAGGCTTTGTTCTTTTGTCTTGACACAAAAGAACCAAAAAAGTCAAGACTGCACAATCTTTGGCGACCCGCCAATACAATTAGCAATTAGTAATGAGCAATTAGTAATATTACTAATCATTAATTCATACTTCCACCAATCTTATGGCATGAAACAGGAATAAACAAAAACAGTACTGCTATTGGCTTTTAAGACCAAACAATATTACTAATTGCTCATTACTAATTGTTAATTGATACTTCCGCCAAACTTGTGATGTCAAAGAGGAACTAACAGCGACAGTACAACAATTAGCAATATTTATTCATCAATAAATAATTGGTGCTAAATGATTACAACATTATAAGACATATTAAGCCTAAGGATCGTATAATCCTGCCCCGTTTGTTAATTTTTTTTCTTTTTGTCAATGTTAAAAAATCCTTACATTTGGGCTTTTAAATTGAAAAAAATAAAACGTGGCAGATTTATTACAACGCACCATATATGGTGGCATTTTCGCATTCATGCTTGTTTTGGCAATTGTAATACACCCTATTCTATTTATATTGATATTTATGGTGATCACATTGTTGTCTGTAAACGAGTTTTATAAATTGGTTTCAAAACATAGCGAACCTCAAATCAGAAACGGCTTGTTGATGTCAGGACTACTTTTTTTAGGCTGTTTCTTTCAGGCTTATTTAGATTTTAACTTGGTGTTGGTGCTTTTTACATTATATGCGGTGGCACTTCCCATTTACGAAATGTTTCGAAAAAAAGAGATGCCTATTAGAAATATGGCGGCAACAATACAAGGAATTATCTACGTAGCTCTTCCTTTTTCATTGCTGAATTTTATTGTTTTTCCTTTTGGCGACCAGCAATATCATGGTAATATATTAATGGGCGTTATCTTGTTAATATGGATTAACGATACAGGAGCATACTTGGTTGGTTCAAGAATTGGTAAACATAAACTGTTTGAGCGTATCTCTCCTAAAAAGACATGGGAAGGTAGTATTGGCGGTGCACTATTGGCGGTTGCTGCGTCGGTTTTGGTCTCTTTATATGTTACCGAATTGAATTTATTAGAGTGGATTGTTATTGGCATATTAGCCGTAATATTTGGCTCTTTAGGCGATTTGGTTGAGTCTCTTTTTAAACGCTCACTCAATATAAAAGATTCTGGTAATTTAATCCCTGGGCATGGTGGGCTACTTGACCGTTTTGATGCGCTTCTGTTGGCTTCGCCTGTGGTTTTTGCATTTTTACAAATTATCAATGAATATTTTCGCTAGATTTGTCGCCGAAAAAAAATACATTTTCTCAGATTACCATAAATAATAAAATATGACTTTACATAAAGAAGGTTTTGGAATTATTGCTACTGCTTTTGCTATTTTATTGGCAATAGAAGCATTATTGTTTTTTACCATTGGAAGCAACTGGGTGTTTGCTACCATATCTGTTGCATTAATTCTGTTTTTTCTTTTAATCGTTTCGTTTTTTCGTGTACCAAAAAGAATTCCAGTTATTGAAGATGGAGCAATTGTAGCTCCTGCCGATGGTACTATTGTGGTAATTGAAGAAACTGAAGAAATTGAATATTTTAAAGATAAAAGAATACAGGTTTCTATTTTTATGTCGCCTCTTAATGTACATATCAATTGGTATCCTGTACAGGGTGTGATTAAATATTTTAAACATCATAATGGCTTGTTCTTAAAGGCATGGTTGCCCAAATCATCGACACACAACGAGCGTACTACTGTGGTGATTGAACAAGAAAACAAAACACAGATATTGATGCGACAAATTGCAGGTGCAGTGGCTCGTCGTATTGTATCTTATGCTAAGGTAGGCGAAAAGGTAAATCAGTGCCAACAAGAAGGTTTTATTAAATTTGGTTCACGAGTAGATGTTTTTCTTCCTTTGGGAACAGAAATCAATGTAGAACTGAATCAAAAAGTAACGGGAACACAAACCGTTATTGCTCGATTAAAAGACTAAGCCTCGATGAGGTGTTAGAGTTTAGGGATTAAGTATTGAAGTGCTTTGCCACACTATCCTTTAATCATTAACCAATAAATTACAGCCACGAATATCTGAGTGGTCAAATCTGCCGAGTATCTCAAAGGTATTATCGGCATTTATTTTGCCCAAATCTTGCGTTTCAATAAAGGCACAAGAATGGATATTTGCCAAATCAATCACATTTACTCCGCCTGTTCGCCCTTTGGGTTCATAGCTAAAAGGATCGTAGGTATCTCGAATCATTATTTTCATCCACGGTGGGGGAGCGAATACGCTATTTCCTTTGGAATATCCTTGCGATAATAGTTCTGTCATACCATATTCAGAGTGGATTGCATTCACTTGAAATCGACTACACAAATAGGCGTGCAACTCTTCTCGTGTAATTTCTTTGCGGCGACCTTTCATTCCTCCTGTTTCCATAATAATTACATCGCTAAAATCGACTTGGTATTTTTCAGCCAAATCTAAAAGAGCAAAGCTAACTCCCAACAATAATATTTTTTGCTGTGATGCTTTTAACGATTTTATGGTAGCGATTAAATCTTCGTGATTGTGTAGATAAAAACCACTTTTGGAATGTTGGCTATCGGCAATTAGATGTTTCATCATATAAATCAGCGACGAACCTTCACGTTCTAAATAAGAGGGCAAAAGAGCCAATACGCAATAATCGGTGATTGAGCCATAAAAAAGTTCAAAGCCTTTTTTAAAACTGGTTTCATATAACGATAAATCGGCAACAAAATGCCTGCTGGTGGCATTTCCAGTGGTGCCGCTACTGGTAAAAATAGCTTGTTCTGGAAGATGATTGGTTACCACCCGATGCGATTTAAAAAATGAAATGGGAAGAAAAGGTATTTCTTGTAAAGATTTTACCTTATCAATATCACATTGCAAATAATTAAGGTAGTTTTTATATATGCGATTGTGTTCTGCTTGATATCGAAATACCTCTAGTGCTACTGTTTTAAAAGTTTCGCTATCGGTTATACTAAATATTTTATTCTTCCAATTCATTTTAATCTCTTTTATGTCGCCAAAGATAGCCACTATTTTCTCAATTATAATAAAACATAAAATTGATAGGGGGTGCTTTTTCTTTATGAGAAACTACCTTGCTACGTGCAACAATATCATTTCTACATGCAACAATATCATCGCTACGTGCAACAATATCGTTGCTACATGCAACAATATCGTTGCTACATGCAACAATACCGTTGCTACGTGCAACAATATCATTACTACGTGCAACAATACCATTGCTACGTGCAACAATACCGTTGCTACATGCAACAATACCGTTGCTACGTGCGACAATATCATCGCTACGTGCGACAATATCATCGCTACGTGCAACAATACCGTTGCTACATGCAACAATACCGTTGCTACGTGCAACAATATCATTTCTACATGCAACAATGTCATCGCTACGTGCAACAATACCGTTGCTACATATAACAATTCCATTTTAAGATGAAACAACCCAAAAGTCAGCAACTGTCAGCCCTTTTGCTAATTTGCAAAACAATAATAATAATGTACTTTTGGCACCTCTTTAATGACTAAAAAACAACAGAATGATTACTATTGAAACACTGGTTTTTAACCATTGGCGTGAAAACACTTATATCCTACACGACGAAACAGGCGAAGGAGTAATAATTGATTGTGGCGTATTTTTCGAAGATGAAGAAAAAACACTTGCCAATTTTATTACACACAAAGGAATAAAATTGGTGAAGCAATTAAATACTCATTTACATATCGATCATGTATTAGGAAATCAGTTTATAAATAGCGAATATAACTTGTTGACCCACGCTCATCGTGATGATGAGTTTTTATTGGCAGAGGTGCCAAATTATGCTTTCCGACTAGGTTTAGAGGATATTGTACGTCCTCCTAAGGTTGGTGAGTTTATCAACGATAACGATACGATTACTTTTGGCAACTCTGAATTGAAAGTATTGTTGATTCCGGGACACACTCCAGGGCACGTGGTGTTTTATAACGAAGAACAGCAATTTGTAATTGCTGGCGATGTGTTATTTAGAGAAAGCATCGGACGCACCGATTTACCCTATGGAAATTATGAGCATTTAATAACAGGTATTCAACAAAAGCTATTACCATTACCTGATGAAGTGGTGGTTTATCCAGGGCATGGCACACCAACCACCATTGGATATGAACGCAAAAACAACATATTTTTAAGAAACTTGTAATGCTTTTCTTTTAAGCAATTCGAATATCATTATAACTATGTCGTCGATAACTATTTTAAGTGTAGTAGTTGCCTATTTTGCACTACTTCTTCTTATCGGATATTTTACGGGACGCAAAGCCGATAACGCAGGATTTTTTGTCGGAAACAAACAATCGCCTTGGTATGTAGTGGCTTTTGGAATGGTGGGTGCATCACTATCGGGTGTAACTTTTGTTTCTGTTCCAGGTTGGGTAAAAAGTATCGACTTTACTTATATGCAAATGGTATTTGGATATATGCTGGGATATATTGTGGTGGCAAATTTATTACTGCCCCTCTATTATCGAATGAATTTAACATCGATTTATACCTATCTCGAAGAGCGATTTGGTACAGTATCTTACAAAACAGGAGCAATATTTTTTCTTTTATCAAGAACCATTGGTGCTGCTTTCCGATTGTTTTTAATGGCAAATGTATTGCAAATAACCATTTTTAATAGTTGGCATATTCCCTTTTGGATAACAGTAGTGATTACCATTTTATTGATATGGCTCTATACTTTTAAGGGTGGAATTAAAACCATTGTTTGGACGGATACCCTACAAACTCTGTTTATGTTGCTGGCAGTAATTATTAGTATTGTCTTGATTATGCAACGAATGAATTTAGATGTATCAGGATTAATTGCCACTATTGAAGAGAGTAACTTTTCACGCACCTTTGTTTTTGACGATTGGTCGAGCAAACAAAACTTCTTTAAACAATTTTTTAGTGGAGCATTTATCACCATTGTGATGACTGGTTTGGATCAGGATATGATGCAAAAGAATTTAAGTTGTAGAAGTTTAAAGGATGCTAAGAAAAATATGTATTGGTATGGTTTTGCTTTTATTCCTGCCAATATGCTTTTTATGATATTGGGAGCATTGCTACTGATTTTTGCACAACACGAAGGTATTGCTATTCCTCAGCGAGGTGATGATTTATTCCCTTTATTAGCAACGCATCATTTAGGTGCTGTTGTGGCTCTATTTTTCTTAATCGGATTAATGGCAGCTGCCTATTCTAGTGCCGATTCTGCTCTTACTGCATTAACCACATCTTTTACGGTAGATATTTTAAAAGCAAAACAACGAACCGATGAGCAAGTAAAACAGCTGCGAAGAAAAACGCATTTGCTTTTCTCTGTTTTATTATTGGGAGTAATCTTGCTATTTAAAATGATTAATGACGATTCTGTTATTGCTGCCATTTTTACTGTGGCAGGATATACCTATGGACCTTTATTGGGATTATATGCTTTTGGTTTGTTTACCAAGCGTCAAGTAAAAGATAGATATGTGCCAATTATTGCCATTGCAGCACCCATTATTTGCTATATATTCAAAAGCAATGCAGTGCAATGGTTTGGTTTAGAAGTTGGATTTGAATTATTAATCTATAACGGATTGCTCACTTTTATTGGCTTATTATTGATTTCAAAAAAGGATTGAATATAGGTGAGTCCATAATCTGTATGGTTGATAAGATATTCGTATGATGGCTTTTTATTGTTTGTTTGAGGCTATTTCATATCGATAATGGGGTAATGATATTCCCTAGAAATAGCAATTCAATATGCAGTATATGTGTGTTTTTTAAGATACGTCCCACCGCAGAAGCAAATTGTCACATTATCGAATTACCTCATTGTCCAATTATCTCATTGTCTAATTATCTCTTTATCGAATTACCTCATTGTCCAATTATCTCATTGTCTAATTTCCTTTAAAAATAAAAACCCCAAGAGATGAACACTCCTGAGGTTTTTGTATTATACTATTTGTATCCCCTATTAAAAAATCCTATTTCCCTTTTGGGTAAATTCAGATTACAAATGTTATTACTTGTTTTTCTTAACAAGATAAACACAAACGGGAAGGTGGTCGCTAAATCCACTTACATATTTTCCGTTTGAGAAAGTACGTTTAGGATATCCTTTATAACGTCCCTCTTGCGTAATCATAAACTTCTTTTTATAGATTTCGGCTTTGGCAAAAACAAAACCGTCATTGGCTTTTACTACAGGATAGGATAACAATATTTGGTCAAACAAGTTCCAACTGTCTCGATATGCCAATGTACCAATTCCTTTTTTATATCGTTTTTCCCAAGGATTATAGAAAAACTCTTGCGACATCTTTCTTTTTTTAGCTTTGGTTCTGATTACCTTTTTTACGCTCTCATTGATAGGATCGTCGTTAAGATCGCCCATGATAAATATTTTGGCATTGCTATCTGCTTGCAATAGCGAGTCAGCAATGTGGCGAGTAACTTTAGCAGCTCCATTTCTTAGCGGACGACTACGCTTTTCGCCACCTCTACGTGATGGCCAGTGATTAACGATAATATGCACTTTGTCGCCATAAAGCAATCCTGATACCAACAGCTGATCACGAGTAAAAAGGGTATCGTTCTTAGCTAAAATGGGCTGATAACGATATTTTGTTGTCTTTAACAATTGAAAAGTCTTAGGATTATAAAGTAAGCCAACATCAATTCCACGCTTATCGGGCGATTCGAAATGAGCTATCTGATAGTTTCTCTTTTTTATAGGTGTTTGTTTTACCAAATCTTCCAACACTCTGCGGTTTTCTACCTCTGAAACACCTAAAATATCTACCCCTTTGTTGTTGTCGCTACGTCCTATTTGTGAAATCACACGAGCCATGTTAAATAACTTGTCGTTATATTTTTCGGCATTCCACTTTTTTATACCATCGGGCAAATACTCATAATCTCTTTTATGTGCATCGTGAATGGTATCAAAAAGGTTTTCTAAATTATAGAAACCAACTGTTGCCACAGTATATTTCTTATTCTGAGCAAATAAATTTCCTGCAAGAATAAAGTTTGCAGATAAAAATAAAGCAATAAAGGCTCTTCTTTTCATAGATATTGTTTTTTTAATATTAACTGAATCTTGTTATTAAATGTTTGCGTGCCTATCAACGATGGTAAATAATTGTTGAAAAAGAAATCTATTGTTTTCGGGGTGTTTTTCAGCACCACTTTTTCAACAGGCTGGTTGTTTTTAGAGTGTGCAATAATACTACTTTTTATTTATAGCATCTATTCTAAATGAAATAAATTATTGATTTGAATAATGGTTATTAGCTATTGGCTTTTAGCCTTTGGCGATTGGCAACTATAAGCTAACGGCTAATGGCTAACAGCCAAAAGCCAGTAGCTATCAATAGCAGTATTCTACAAGCAGCTTAATATATGAATCTGCTTTAGTAAAATTTGAAGCTTTATTATTTCTTGGTTACTTTAAATACCCTATCTGGCACAACCCCATTGTATCTACTATGAATATATCCAACAGGAGTTCGCATATTACATGTTGGTTCGCACACAACATAATCGGCATAAGGAGCAGGTAAATGACAGCCTCTTATTTTTTTGCCATCGGGAAATCTTACCGCAGTGGTGGCATGTCCTGGATATAAAATCCCCATCACATCGCAATTGGTATATCGCAATACCAAATGGGCAAACAGTGCTGCGTGATCTTCGCAATCGCCTTTGGTATAAAACAGCATCTCTTCGGCACATAAAGGTCGTTCCATTGTATTGAATTGCTCTTTATCATATTGATATGGAAAAGATGTTTGCACAAAATTAAGTAAGAATGTTACCTTTTGCAGTGGCGTTTTATCTTTTAGATGAGGCTTTATTGCTTTGTCTAAACGTTCAAGTGCTTTTTTGCTCATTGGCATATAGTAATAGGCCTGATAATCGAGCATTGGCATATCATTTAAGAAAGCCATGTAGCTGATATTACTTGATAGTTCGAACTTTTCCATGCTATTGTATAGCTTAAAAAGATTGATTTTTTGATTGGGTAATATTTCTGGCACTTTTTCTATTGCAAAGTCGATTTGATATTTGGTATTAAAAGGATTTCCCTTGTAGGTATATACACTGCCATATTGTTTTGGCGAATCCGGATTAAAATCGAAGCTATAATATTTTTGGTCGTCAATGGTAAATTGATAACGGTTTAGCAACGGATATTTCGATTGTAATAGCAATAAACAGTCGCCTTGTGCGGTAAATCCTAATTTACTTTTAAAGCCCGACTTGTTTAGAACATACCAAATAAAAAAGGTCTTTTTATTGTTTTCGGGATAAAGTTTTTCGGCTGTTTTCTTCACCAGTTGAAAGAAACCATAATCATTTAATTGTAATATTTTCGAATAAGCAATCCATTGTTGCAAATAAGATTTGAATTTTTCGTCCTGATCAGACATTGATTTTACGGCTTCTGTAATATCGTTTTGCGATAAATGATATAACGAAAAAGATATGGGCTGATAAAAGAAATAGAAATTACCGCCATAAAAATCGATCTTTAATCTTTCAGATGCTGTTTTAATAATCTTGCGGATATTGACTTTCTCTTTTTCCTTTTCTTCTATTTTTTCTTCGAAATCTTTGATTGGTGTAAGCTCTCTTGGTTTTACTGTGATTTCAGGAATGTGAGGAGCCACAGGTATGGGTTTTAGTGGCATGATATTCGGATTTACTGGTGGCATCACCTTAGGTTTGGGTTCAGTAAATACACCTTTAGTTCGGAAACTCTTAAATTCTGCCCATCGGGCTTTTTTAAAGTTTTCATAATCGTTTAAGACACTGTCTTTATAATGCTTGAATTTGTTTTTTTCTCGCTTCATAAAGTTTTCAAAGTCATCTCGCATTTTTTTCTTTTCCTCTTCGGGAGTTACTTGTGCAAAGCTATTGATTGTTATAGCTAGCATACTTAGAAATAGAATAATTGCTCTCATGGTTTCTTTATTTTTATATGAAATATCTATTGTGTGCTTAAAATGGTAAGTGCCTAAAACCTATCAGGCTTTTTGGGACACAACAAATATACCATTTTTTCTATTGGCTGTTTTATTCCTTTTGTAATCTCAATTTCCTCAGTTAAAAAGTTTTTTAATCACCCCTGCAAAATGTTTTTTTCAACTGAGAAAAGTATTTCGCCACAGGGGAAGGACTTATCCACCTTGGCAAAGCCCTGTTGTAACCATACAATGGGCTTAACCACCTTGGCAAAGCCCTATTGTAACCATACAATGAGCTTAACCACCTTGGCAAAGCCCTATTGTAACCATACAATAGGCTTATCCACCTTGGCAAAATACTGTTGTAACCATACAAAAGGGCTTATCCACCTTGGTAAAGCCCTATTGTAACCATACAATGGGCTTTGCCACCTTGGCAAAATACTTTTCTAGTTGGGAAAAATGCTTTATATCCCTGCAGAATGGTTTTCGACGTACCGAAAAGAGCTTTGCACCCCTGCAAAATGGTTTTCGGCGTACCGAAAAGTGCTTTGCACCCCTGCAAAATGGTTTTCGGCATATCGAAAAGTGCTTTACACCCCTGCAAAATGGTTTTCGGCATACCGAAAAGTGCTTTGCACCCCTGCAAAATGGTTTTCGGCATACCGAAAAGTGCTTTACACCCCTGCAAAATGGTTTTCGGCATACCGAAAAGTGCTTTGCACCCCTGCAAAATGGTTTTCGGCATACCGAAAAGTGC
>PDWI01009451.1_pt1 | contig 11314 bp, 9 predicted proteins | sample 1430891 | NCBI WGS metagenome assembly PDWI01 (sample SAMN01162508, study PRJNA174530) | Oral metagenome, whole genome shotgun sequencing project. | biome: Marine environment; feature: Marine mammal; material: Swab sample of the gingival sulcus; isolation source: swab sample of gingival sulcus... | reverse complement strand
TAAGCCCTTGGCTACAACCTTTTGCTCGGGCATTTCAAACAACTGATATTTTATGGATGAACTTCCACAGTTCAAAACTATTATTTTCATGGTTTTTGTGTTTTATAGGCTGTTGGCCTTTAGCTATCTTCCTAAAAATTGTATGTTTCCTGATTTGGGATTGCGTTTGCCATCGGCATAACTATAAAAGCCTTCTCCGGCCACACGCCCTTTCATACCTGCTCTTACCAAACGTTTGATAATAGGCGAAGGTTTGTACTTAATATCTCCAAATTCGGCATATAAATTATTCATCCATATTTCTACCTTATGTAGTCCCATATTATCAGCCATTTCGAAAGGTCCTGTTTGCAATCCGGTAACATGTTTCATGGTGGCATCTATCTCTGACACAGTAGCCACACCTTCCAACAATATACTACAAGCCTCGTTTATCAAAGACATCATCATTCTGGTACTAATATTACCGGGCGATTCTTGTACCTCTACCATTTCTTTGCTCAGCATTTTTACAAAACGATTTGCCCGCTCATAACTTTCTTCATTGGTACGGATAAAACGCACAACTTCCACTACTTTTACCTGATCCAAAGGCAAAACAAAATGCAAACCCAGGGCACGTTCAGGGTGCTCAAGCACACTCGCAATATCGGATATATTGAGTGTGGAGGTATTGGTTGTAATCACGGTATCGGTATCTACCACCTCTTCGGCCTTTCTAAATGCTGTGCGACGTGCCTCTAAAATAGACTCTACTTCCGAACTGGTAGCCTCTATCACAATATCGCAAGTTTTTAGCTGTGCGTAATCATCTGAGCCTATAATACGACTTAAGATAGCTCTCTTGTCGCCGGGGGTTAAACCCCAACGGTTTATTTGCTCATCTAAACGGGTATCAATGGCAGCCAAGGTTTTTTGAACACTTTCTTGATTATCATTGATAAATATAACCTCTAAACCCGCTTTGCTTACAAAACGAATAATCTCTTGTGCAGCACTGCCGGCGCCTATCACACCTACCTTTTGGATACTGCCTTTTTGTTGCATGGTTTTTCCTAAAGAAAAATCCGATAATGTTTCTGCCATTATTATATATTTTATTGATTTTTATTAGCTATTAACCCTTGGTTATTGGTTTTAGGATATAAGTTAAAAACAACTTTTTACTCAAAATTAAACGCTCATAACCAAAAACTTATTATATTTATTAATCTTTTTTTGATTGAGATGCAAAAGTAAAATATTTTTCTACATATAAAGCAAAAAATAGACCTGAATCATGTAAAATAGTTGGTATGTAATACCATAATTAAATCCTAAACTAAAATGTTTACCTTTGCAAAAAATAAATATATGAAAGTAGCAGCATTGGTTTCGGGAGGGGTTGATAGCTCTGTAATGGTGCATCTTCTCAAAGAACAGGGTATTACGCCCGATATTTTTTATATCAAAATAGGCATGAAAGAAGAGGCAGGTTATGTATGTCCTAAAGAAGAGGATATAGAAATTACTGAATATATCGCCAAAAAATACGCTTGCAAAATGGAAGTGGTAGATCTGGAAGATGCCTACTATGATAGTGTAATAAAATATACTTTAGATACTGTTCGTAAAGGATTTACCCCCAATCCTGATGTCATGTGCAATCTGCTTATAAAATTCGGTGCTTTTAATGATAAATGGGGGCATGTATACGATCGCATTGCTACGGGACATTATGCCGGTATTCAAACCATACAAGGCGAAAACTTTTTACGTACAGCTAAAGATACCCATAAAGACCAAACTTATTTTTTGGGTAGGATAACCAAGTCCCAATTGCAAAAAGCGTTGTTCCCTTTGCAAGATATTCCCAAGCCGGATGTGCGAAAAATAGCCTTAGAAGCAAACTTACCTTCAGCGGCTCGTCCCGATAGTCAAGGCATCTGCTTTTTGGGCAAAATAAACTATAGTGATTTTATAAAACAGCATGTGGGTGAACGTCCCGGTCCTGTGATAGAGCTGGAGACAGGTAAACAATGGGGCGAGCATAGAGGACTTTGGTTTCACACCATAGGGCAACGCAAAGGTTTGGGGTTGAGTCAAGGTCCTTGGTTTGTAGTCAAAAAAGATATCCCCAACAATATTCTCTATATTTCGCATGGCTACGATCCTCAGGCACAATACGGCAGTATCATACAACTGGACGATTTTAAATTTATCAATGAAAAACCAGATTTAGACTATAGCACACCACAAGCCATCAGGTTTAAAATAAGACATAGCCCCGAATTTTTAACAGGCACTATGCAACAAATTGCAGATGACAGCATGATCATAGCTTCTGACCGACCTATAGCAGGTATTGCTCCCGGTCAATTTGGTGTGATATACCAAGCCAAAGGAGAGTTATGTATGGGCGCAGGTATTATCTCTGAGCAGAACAGATAACTGTATAAAAAACGAAATGGTATAGTTTTTGCGTTCGACAAAAAAACAACTAATCTTTTTAAGAAAAACCCTTGATATCTTGAAAAAAAGAATACCTTTTTTTGTTTGTATAGACTCTGCTATAGTGTTTGTAGCTTTCTTGTTGGCAGCCTTTTTTAAAACAGGCAAAGAGAAAGCCTTATTTCACTATTATTGGGTGCCTTTTCTTATTTTTCTTGGTGTATGGATTATAACTTCTGTGATATTTGGCAAATACAACTTGCTTAAATTTAGAAAAATAAAAATTCATTTTGCCGCTTTACTACAAAGCAATGGTTTGATTTTTCTTAGCCTTACTTTTTTTATATATTATGCTGGACTGTCTTATAGCCGTTTCCTTTTAACCGCAACTGTATTAATAGCCACAGCCTTAGAAGGTCTCTTAAGCGCTCTTTACATTAGTTTTGGTAATGCTAAAGATGCTGCTAAGCATTATACCAAGTTTGAATCTAGAGAAAAGAAAACAAGTTTTTCTGAAGAAGACATAGAAATAAATAAGCACAACCTTACAACGATAAAAACAGTTTTAGTATCTGAAGTTGGTAATGTAGCAACAGATTTTATAATACGAAATTCTAAATTAGGTGTAGAAAGTACAAAAATATTGGCTACAACTACTAAATTTAATATTTTAACAGCCTCTTCTAATTCATTTGTAAATCAGTTGATTAATTTAAAACCTTTGAATGATGTAGGTAGAATTAATAAGTTTATAGAAACGGTAAATAGTATATTACCCTTGGGAGGGATGTATATAGGCCAAGCAGAATTATATTATACAGCCAAGCAAAATATATTTAAACGTTATCCTGTGGGTATCAATCATTTTATATATATCATATTTTTTGTGATACATAGGGTATTGCCTAAATTGTATTCAACACGTAGTATATATTTCTTTTTTACTAAAGGTAAAGGAAGAATACTTTCCAAGGCAGAAATATTAGGTCGTTTGTATAGTTGTGGTTTTGAGGTTATGGATGAACAGTTAATAGATGGTCAATTGTATTTTGCCTGTCGTAAAATAGATGAACCTATATTTGATGAAAGTCCTACCTACGGACCCTTTATTCGTTTAAATAGATACGGAAAAGGTGGTAAAATGATTGGAGTGTATAAAATGCGTACCATGCATCCTTATTCCGAATACCTTCAAGATTATATTTTTAAAAAATACAATCTGAAAAAAGGAGGAAAATTTTCAAATGATTTTCGGATTACTACTACGGGTAAGATTATGCGTAAGTTTTGGTTAGATGAATTGCCTATGTTTATCAATGTGTTTAAAGGGGAAATGAAAATAGTAGGTGTGCGCCCCTTGAGTAAACATTATTTTAATCTGTATACTGAAGAACTAAAAGCACGTAGAATAAAATATAAACCCGGCTTGGTACCGCCGTTTTATGTAGATATGCCTGAAACTTTGGAGGAGATTATGGCGTCTGAAAATAAATATTTAGAGGCTTACGAGAAACACCCTTTTAGAACTGATGTAAGTTATTTTTTTAGAGCAGTATATAATATACTTATAAAAAAAGCCAGAAGTCAATAGATATGCATACATTTACTAAAAGAAAAATGATTTTTCGTTGGGTATTTATACTTTGGGCCATTTTTATTATCAGCGTATCCTCTATTCCTCATTTATCTGTGCCAAAAGTTGCTATAGGCTTTAGATTAGATTATTTAGTGCATTTTGGCATGTATTTTGTTCTTGGTCTTTTTTTAGTTTTATGGAGAACAGATAAAAAAAGGCTTTTCAGCTTAAATCAAAATCGTGTGTTTATTAGTTTGTGCTATCTGTTTGCAATGGTAGATGAGACACATCAGCTTTGGATATCGGGACGTACTTTTGCGTGGCAAGATATGTTGAGTAATATGCTAGGTCTTACGATAGCTTTGGGCTTTGTGCCATATTTATACAAGCGTTGTTGTATCAATTAAATTGTCTCTAAGATTTAAATTATTAATATGATAGAGTGTAAAATATATGAAGAGGATCCCGGGTCTGCATGGGATGACTTTGTTCGTCAACATCCACGGAGAAACCCTTTTCAAACACGTGCTCTCTATCAAATGTATAAAAGTACTAATGAATTTACACCTTATTTTTGCATTGCCAATCATACCCAAAGTAATAAAATACTCGGGGGATTCTTATTTGTAATTCAAAAGAAAAGGACTATACTACTGAGCCACCTATTTTCTCGTGCTTTAATAGTGGGAGGTCCACTTATTCCTGCACATGGACAACATATCTTACAAACCTTACTCTCTACTTATTCTAAATTTATTCGCTCCAAAGTTATTTATTCCGAAATACGAAATTTGCATCAGTGGCAACATTTTTATGATACTTTTCTCAAGGCAGGCTTTACCTATGAAGCACATCTTAATTACCAAGTAGATTTACAAACAGATGATATTAGTGCCAATTTCTCCGCTAGCAAAAGGCGACAAATAAGAAAAGGTCTGAAAAACGGTGCTTACATCATAGAAAATCCTAATATAGAACAAATAAAAGCCTTTTACCATATCCTCAATCATTTATATAAGAACAGAATAAATAAGCCTCTGCCCGATTGGTCATTTTTTGAAAGCTTCTACACAAATATAGTGGAACAGAAACTAGGGAAATATATTCTTGTAGGATATAATAATAACATTATAGGTGGTATTATGATGCCTCTATATGCAAACAAAATGGCTTATGAATGGTATGTAGCTGGTGAAGATAGAAAATACAAATATTTATATCCTTCGGTGTTGGCAACATGGGCAGGCATTCGATTTGCCAAAGAATATGGCTATTCCGGCTTTGATTTTATGGGTGCAGGCAAACCTAATGTAGCTTATGGTGTACGAGAATTTAAAAGCCGATTTGGCGGTAAGCTATTAAATTATGGCAGGTTTTATAAAAAACATAAAAAACTTATCTATTACCTTATGGAAAAGTATATAGATTTACAACATAAAAAAGACTATAATAAAAACTGATAATAATGACTATATTTAAAACAAAAACGTGGATATTTTTATTGATAGGCTGGATGCTCGTATCTTTTAGTTATCCCACGCTTACACAAGCACAAGCAGTATATGAACACACTTCTAATACAGGCGTCTACCAATTTTTAGACGAATTGGCTAATAATCAATGGATAGATATCAATTCAGCCATCAAACCATATAGCAGACAGTATATAGCTGCTAAATTGGTAGAAGCAGACAAATACAGTTCAGAAATGAACAAACGGCAACGACAAGAGTTGGCATTTTACAAAAAAGGCTTTGGCTTGGAAATTTATCAAAAACTGCATACCAACCCCAAACTCAATCTTTTTAAGAAAGCTAAAAACTTGGGCTTCGACATTAATCCTTTGGGTGTTTTTTATAAAGACAGTTTGTTTTCTTTTCAGGCTCAATTCTTATATGGCTACAGCATTATGAATAATAAAAATGGCTCTAATCTATTTGGTTATGGCGGTTTACAAGGCTATGGCTATGTGGGTAAACATTTTGGGTTTTATGCCAGCTTGCGTGATATGCATTATAAAAAGGTATTAAACAAAGTAGAATATCTAAATGCTATTCCGGGTGGTTTGTTCAAAGGGAGTACAACACGAGAAGGTGTAGATTGGAGTGAAATGCGTGGTGGCGTAACTTATCAATGGAAATGGGGAGAAGTAGGCATAGTAAAAGACCATTTTGAATGGGGCGATAACCAACATGGGGCTAATATTTTGTCGAGCAAAGCACCCTCTTTTGGTCAAATACGTCTAAAGCTTATACCTGCCCCTTGGTTAGAAATTAACTATATACATGGGTGGTTGGTAAGTGAAATCGTTGATTCTTCCAAAAGTTATATGGATGGTCATCCTGAAAGCCCAAGGTATAGAGCTGTGTTTTTTAACAAATGGTTGAGTGCCAATATGTTTACATTTAAACCTCTAAAAGGTTTACGCTTGTCTATAGGCAATAGCATTATATATAGCGATTCGGATAATATTGCCTATTGGATACCCTTGTTTGTTTACAAACCTGTAGACCATACATACAACGCTATTGGCAGTTATACAGAGGGCGATGCGGGACAAAACTCTCAACTATTTGCAAATGTCTCTATACGAATGATTAAACATTTGCATCTGTATGGCGCTTTATTTTCTGACGAAATTCAATTTGGACGTATTACCAAAAGCAACAAACACAACTTTTGGAGTTGGAAAGGCGGCTTTCAGATTAGTAATTTATTAGTAAATAATTATAGTTTTACTTTCGAATTTACAAGAACATTGCCGGGTACTTATCAACATCGCATATCTTCTACTACTTATACTTCTAACAGATATGTCTTAGGCCATTTCTTAAAAGATAATGCAGAAGAATTGTATGCCGCTTTGGTAGTGCGACCTATAAGAGGATTGTCTTTAAAAGGAGAGATGTTTGTACAACGTCACGGCCCCAATGTTTTATACATAACAGGAAAAGATGTAGTAGAAGAACCTTTTATGCGACATGTAGCATGGAAAAATAAAACCATAGCTTTTACCGCTAACTACGAGTTGTTTAACAATATCAACTTCTTTGCGAAAGCCACCTTGAGTAATATCACAGGTGAGCAAGATTTAGTAGAACTTTGGACACCCGAATATCTCAGAGGAAAACAAACAACTATGTTGGCAGGATTTCAAGTGGGCTTGTAGAATGAAAGCAGATATTGTATTTACACATCAGGCTTTAGCGCCTGATAGGGTACAGGGTAAAACAGTTATAGTAATAGATGTATTACGCGCCACCACGGTAATTGCTACGGCACTCTATCATGGTTATCAAGCACTATACCCTGTAGCTGAACCGAAGGCTGCTTTTGCTCTTAAACAGAAATACTCCACTTGGCATTTGGCAGGTGAACGACAAGCAGATAAAATCAAAGGCTTTGATTTCTCTAATTCGCCAACAGAACTGATAAGTAGTACAAAACAAAAAGATACTTTGGTGCTTTGTACTACTAATGGTACACAAGCACTAGCCAAAACTACCCAAGCTTCAAAAATATATAGTCTGGCTTTTGTAAATTTGCAAGCAGTAGCACAAGGTATTGCCACCGAGTCAGAAGATATCATCATTGTATGTTCGGGCACACATGGACAATTGAGTTTAGACGATAATTTGGCTGCCGGATTTTTTTTAAATGAGCTTGATAAAATAACAAATTTACAAACAAATGATACCGGGCTTATGCTAATGCAATGGGCGCAGTCTGTAGATAATATAGACAAGGCTTTAAAACAAGCTAAACATTATAACACATTGATAAAAAAAGGTTTAAAGAAAGATGTAGATGTCTGTTTAAACCTAAATAGTATGCCTATAGTACCTATATGGCACCAAAACCATTTTACACTTTAATATATGATGCAAATAGGAGAATATCACAGCTTAGAGGCTTACCGTTTAACCGATTTTGGGTGGGTATTGGCCAACGAAGATAATGAAGAAGTTTTATTACCCAAAACATTGGCTAACGAAACAATAGAACAAGGAGACAATGTAGATGTTTTTCTGTTTAAAGATTCTGAAAATAGACTAACAGCTACTATGCAAACCCCTAAAATACGCCTCAACGAGTTTGCTTTTCTCAAAGTAACCCAAATTAACAAAGCAGGGGCTTTTTTAGACTGGGGATTGGATAAAGAGCTTTTGTTGCCTTATCGTGAGCAAACCCAAAAGTTAGTTGAAGGGCAGTCTTATGTAGTACGTTTGGTATATGATGATAAAACAGAACGTTTGTTTGCCAGTATGCGTATCAATAAATATATAGTATATGAACCTATTACAGTGTCGGAAGGGGAAAAAGTAGAGGTGCTTATTTATGATGAGAACCCCATGGGTTACAAGGCTATTATAGAAGATGTGCATCAAGGCTTTATATACAGAAACCAGGTGTTTCAAACTATTGATATAGGTACTAAAATCACAGCTTGGGTAAAACAAATACGAGAAGATGGTAAAATAGATTTATTACTGCAAGAGGAAGGCTACCAAGGTATTCCTCAAGCAGCAGAAAAAATATTAAATAGCCTGGAAAACCATGATAATTTTTTGCCTTTACACGATAAAAGTGATGCAAGAGAGATAGTAGAGACCTTGCAAATGAGCAAAAAACAGTTTAAGCAAGCTATAGGTTATCTTTACAAACGTAACATTATAAATATGCTTCCTAACAAAGGGATACAAAAACGATAAGCGACGAGCGATAGGTGATAGGTGATGAATAATGAATAATTGTATCGCCCATCGCCTATCACTTATCACCTATCGCCTATCATTTATAAAAATAGTATTCTACATACTAAATAAGAAGAAAATCAGTTATTATTAAAGGCAAAAAGTAGGATCATGTTTTTGCGTGAAGTAAATGACTACTTTTGCATCGCAATACTTTAATTACAACAATATGAAGCGTTTATTTATTTTATTAGCATTAATAGGTTTAATATCAAGTACCAAAGCACAAAATATCGGTATAGGACAGTGGCAAGACGAATTGCCTTACAGCAAAGTTATTAAAATAGAAAATGCAGATGATATTATCTATGGCGCTACTCCGTATAGTTTGTTTACCTTTGATAAGGCAACAGCTATTATGAAACGTTATAGCAAGGTAAATGGTTTGTCGGATGTAGGGATTAGTAATATAGCTTTTAATCAATATAGTAAAACCTTGATGATAGCCTATACCAATACCAATATAGATTTGGTTAGAGCAAATGGAACTATTGTAAATATGCCGGATATCAAACGCAAACAAATTCTGGGCAAGAAAACAATTAACGATATATATTTTATAGACAATAAAGCCTACCTAAGTTGTGGATTTGGTATTGTAGTAATAAATGTAGATAAAGCGGAAGTTGAGGATACTTGGTATATTGGCGATAATGCTACTTCTATAGAAGTAAATGATTTAGATGTTTTAGGAGATTCTATATATGCCGTTACCGAAAACGGCATTAAGGCAGGGCATTTGATGGCAGACAATCTTGCCGATTTCAATAATTGGCAAGTCCTGCAAAATATTCCTCATAGCACGGGTGTATTTACTAACATCATACAACATGATAATAAATTGATAGTAAGTTATCATCCTGAATCGGAAGAAGACGAAATATATGTCTATGAAAATAAAGCATGGCAAACCTTGCCACATATTATACCTGAAGCATTATCAGTTGTTAATTTTGCGAGTACAAGTACAGACTTTTTTATCATAAATAAATACTTTATACAGAAATACACTGCCGATTTGCAATTTGATAGAAAAATATATACCTATGGCGATGGATTTCATGGTATGAATCCTTCTTTTTTATTTCAAGATAAAGATGAGCAATATTGGATTTCAGATAAATACTATGGACTTTTGAAAACTACAAATTTATGGAATTTCAAATCCTACCAACTCAACGGGCCTTTCAATGCATTGGTATATGATATGGATGCCAAAGGTGGTAGATTAGTAGTAACACCCGGAGGGCGAAAAGAGTCTACAGGTAACAATTGGAACCAAGATGGTATATTTACCAAGAACAATGATACTTGGTATCATTTTTGGCGTAGGAATACTCCGGAACTACAAAATTTTTACGATTTTGTAGGGGTAAGTGTAAATCCTGTAAATACTAACCAATATGCTGCCGGTTCGTGGAATGAAGGTGTAGCTGTTTTTGACGAAAATGGTTTTGTAGCCGGATACGACGAAAGCAATAGTCCGCTTACAGCACTTACTTCTGAAAACTATGTGCGTGTAGGAGATGTTGAATATGATCAAGCCGGCAATTTATGGGTAAATTGTGCCGGCACACCTAATTTGATGAACAGATTATCTCCTGATGGCACTTGGAAGACATGGAACTTAGGTTCTATAGCAGCCAAAGATATAGGTGATATGAGTATAGATTCTAGAGGCTACAAATGGATGCGATTGAGACAGGGTAGTAGTTTTTATGCTTTTGTATTTGATGAAAAACAACCCCAAGGTAATCAATTGAAGGGTATAAATGGAGCAACAGGACAAGGTAATATAACAGGTAGTCAGGTTTGGTGCATGACAGAGGATTTGGATGGTGAAATGTGGATAGGTACCGATGAGGGCGTTTGTGTGATGTACAACCCAAACAATATTTTTAATGGTGGTAATTTTGATGCGCAAACTATTCTTGTAGAACATGAAGATGGGTATGTGCGTCCTTTATTAAAATCGGAACAAGTAAATGAGATAGCTGTAGATGGTGCCAATCGCAAATGGATAGCTACCGAAAAATCGGGTGTTTTTCTTATTTCTGAAGATGGATTGGAGGAAATACACCATTTTACAGAAGATAATAGTCCCTTGTATAGTAATACAGTAAAAACTATAGCTATTGCAGACGATGGTACTGTATATATGGGCACTACCAAAGGTATTATTGCGTACAAAGGCGAAGCGACCAAACCTGAAGAAACCTATACGGATGTATATGCTTATCCCAATCCTGTACGTCCTGAATATCACGGCCCTATTGCCATTAAAGGACTTGTAAGAGATGCCAGTGTCAAGATAACATCTGTATATGGACATCTAGTATCGGAAATGAAGTCGTATGGAGGACAAGCCGTATGGGACGGCAAAGATCTGCAAGGTCAACGTGTGCAAACAGGTGTGTATTTGGTCTTTGTAACCAATGATGATGGCTCAGATACTATGGTAACTAAAATATTATTTGTAAATTAAATAAGGCATGATAGACAAACGCTGGGTAATAGAAGATGCGGGAGATCCTGATGTGGTGAAACATTTGCA
>PDWI01029627.1_pt1 | contig 11315 bp, 5 predicted proteins | sample 1430891 | NCBI WGS metagenome assembly PDWI01 (sample SAMN01162508, study PRJNA174530) | Oral metagenome, whole genome shotgun sequencing project. | biome: Marine environment; feature: Marine mammal; material: Swab sample of the gingival sulcus; isolation source: swab sample of gingival sulcus... | reverse complement strand
AAGCGCACTTGACGTCATAAATGGTAATGTTTAAAAAAAGATTAACTGGATTGAGGTAGGATTTATGTCGGAAAAGCTGATTCTCGTGGTGGATGATTCACCCACCGAGGCGCAGGTTGTTACAAAAATTTTGGAGGCCAGCGGTTTTAAAGTGAAGTGGGCCAATGAATCTACGAAAGTCGTAGCGCTGGCAAAGGAACTAAAGCCGGATTTAATCCTAATGGACGTTGTGATGCCAGGCATGAATGGCTTTCAGGCCACCAGACGCATTGCTCGCGATGCGGTGACAAAGCAAATCCCCGTGATTATGCTGACCACCAAAGATCAAGAGACGGATCGCATTTGGGGCATGCGACAAGGTGCCAGTGATTACATTGTCAAGCCGGCACCCGAGCGCGAGTTGTTGGAAAAAATTCACCAGCTGATCGGGTGAGAAAGTCTTTATAAAGCGATAGCCAATGAATAGTTTTGAGTTTTTGAAAAACCAGTCGCAGCGGCGAAAAGTTGTCAAGGTTGCTTCGGATGCGGTTAGCGAAGCTGCCTTTCTCGGTATTGTAGTGAATGAAGAGACGCTGTATATTCCGATTGAGCAAATACGTGAGATTGTTCCTAATCCCAGTATTGTTCCCGTTGGTCATGCAAAGCATTGGATGCGAGGGTTGCTAAAATCACAGGGTGATATTTACAGCGTTATTGATATCGCCACTTTTTTACACGCCGATCAGGAGACCGATAAAGCGAAGGTTTTGGTTGCCTTGTCTTCAGCGCAGGGACATTATGCTATCTTGGTATCCGCAATTTTGGGGATTACTAAAGTTCGGCAACTCGAAAAGGTAGGTGGTAATAGTTATTCAATCACCTATAAGACCGCCGATGAAAAAACCATCAATGTGTTTTCAATGCAGTTAATTGAGCACTCAGCGGAAATGCGCAATATGTCGGTCTTTTAATATTTTATTTTATTTATGGATGTCATCATGGAAAATAAGCAGAAGATAACGAGAAAATCGAAAGCAAATAACGGCGGTTCTTTGCTGAGAACGCTGACGTTAGTTTTTGGTGTGATTAGTGCCCTTTTATTCTTATACTTTGTCTATTTATTTGTCGTCAATAGTCGTCAATTGTCCTCGGCACAAGAGATTATCAATGGGCAGGTTATTCTCGTCAACGATATGGAGAAACAGTATGATTCCTTGTTAGAGGGTCGCTCTCTACCGGAGTTGAAAAAGTCGATTGCGCAATTTGATAACGGGTTGAAGTCGATAGAGGGTATGCAAGCGGGAGCCTCGTCTGCGACGCATCGCGCTGAACTGCAAAAAGTAAAGTCGGAGTGGGCACAGCTAAAAGGCTTTTTGGATGATGAGGTTTTAGCGCAAACAAAAGTAAAAGACATACGGAAAAATTTAACCGATGTTTTTGTCGCCCTGTCAGACATTAAACTTGCCAGCAGTCGCTTAAATATCGTTTTAAGCAGAAACGCAAATGTCAGTCAACTGAAGCGCAATCTCAACGAAATGAATTTGATTACCACAAGATTGGACAATGTCACCAAAGTGATTTTATCTGACGACTTGTCGCCCGACGACTATAATGAGGTATTTAAAGGCCAACTAGAAAAATTGACGCAATTTTACCAAAAAATTGATCAGGAGCTTGCCTTGTTGGGTGATAAAGCTTATCAAGATGTGGCTCAGGGGAAAAAACTGCGAGCTGCCATTGGCGATCAGTTTAAATTGATTAAGGATAGCGTGGCCGGTGCCGACCAAATGTTTGCAGCATTGGGTGCGTCCGATGAGTCCGTTAATCTCTCGCCTTTGGTGAGTAGCCTGTCGTCAAATTTACTGACGCTGAAAGCTTCCTATAGTAACAAGGGAATCTACCCTTTCGCCGGCGTTCCGCTCACTTATTTGGGCTGGGTTGTTTTGTGGTTGGCGGCAGCGGTAGTATTGTTGACGATTTGGGCGATGCTGGTCATCAGAAACGCCGCGAAAATTAACAAAGAGGCGACGCGTTTGAGAGTGGCAGCCGAAGACCGTGCACAAAATGACCAAGAGGCGATTTTGCGCTTGATGGACGACTTGGGCGACTTGTCAGAGGGTGATCTGACCATAGAGGCACAGGTAACCGAAGATTTTACCGGTGCGATAGCTGATTCCATTAATTTTACCGTGGAAAATATGCGCGATATGGTGGGTACTATTACGCATACTTCCGATGAAATTACCCGTGCGACAGCCATTTCTTCGAATGTTTCGCGTTTGCTGTCGGACTCTTCGGCTGAACAAAGTAAGCAAATCGATACTTCTGCTGCTACAGTCAGACAGATGTCCAGCTCATTGCACGAGATTGCTGAGAATACCGATTCATCGGTGGAGATTGCCCGCTCTTCAGTCAATATCGCCCAAGAGGGTCGTAGCCGCGTTTTCTCGACAATTAAGAGCATGAGTGATATCCGCGAAAATATTCAAGAGACGGCAAAACGCATTAAGCGTCTTGGGGAAAGTTCTCAAGAAATTGGTGATATCGTCGAAATTATCAAAGATATTGCCGATCAGACCAACGTTTTGGCACTCAACGCCGCCATACAGGCGACGGCGGCGGGCGAGGCCGGCCGCGGTTTTGCGGTGGTTGCCGACGAGGTTCAGCGCCTTGCGGAGCGCTCTACCAACGCTACCAAGCGAATAGAGATACTGGTGAAAAGAATTCAGGCAGATGCCAATGAGGCGGTTTCTTCTATGGAAAATTCGACCAAACAGGTAGTCACCGGTACCGACGTTGCCGAAGAGGCACCAATATGGATAGCTTGTCTGAACTCAATGAAAAAACCGTTCAAGATGTTACCGTCTCGGTTAAGTCAGTTGAAGACTTGCGTGAATTGTCTGCTTCACTGAAGCATTCTGTTGCAGGTTTTAAACTGCCTGATTAATTGTCGATTCACGTGTGTGAACGGCGTATCAATACAGGACGCGATTACATGACTACCGCCACTAAATAGAGAAATGACATGGTTATCGATATCAACCATACCTTGCTGGAAAGTATTAAAAAGGAATTAATCGAGGCGCTTAACGCGGCAGAAGAACGCGTTGCCGATATGTTTGAGTTTGGTGATTTTGTCGGCTCAAACGATATTCTTGATTATCTGCACTCGGTTAAGACGACTTTGGTGATGTTGGACGAACCAGACGTAGCGGCCTTGTGTGCAGCTATACAGCAAAATATCGCCAATGCCATTGATAATCAGGATATTGACAGCAGCAAGGGTTTGGCAGAGTCTTTTTTGACGTTGACGCAGCATATTCAAAGACTTTCCCCGGATAGCGGTGCCGGTAGAAATACAGCTGACAAGGCGCTTTTGGAGAGTGCCCGATTGGCGTTGGTGCAATCCGATGCCGAGCACGCACCGGATGAAAGATTAAATGTCGTTTTCCCGGTGGCACCGGAAACCATTGAAGCCATCGCCTTTTTAGTGAAAAAACAACTGGCGACGACAAAGCGCGAATTTGCCGATTTTTTCGCCGCTCAAAAGCCGATGCCTGGAGAAGTCAGACAGTCGCTAATCGATAGTCTCAAATTGCCTAAGGCGGCTTTTCAGTTGTTGGGTTTTTCTGCCGGTAGCGTGCTGTTGGATGAGGCAACGGTATTGTTGTCAGACGCGGAAATCGCAGAAAGTGCGGGGGCGCGCTTTGCCGACAATTTGATTTTGGTGGAAGACGCGCTGTGGCAGCTGACGTCTATCGACAGGAATAGTGTTGTCGATCCCAGGCAGGCAAGTGTCGCCCAGAAGGCGCATTCTAAGACGATTACGGTTGATGCCGCCAAAATTATCGTTTGCAACAACGCCTTTAATTTTTTCAAACACAGTCGTGAAAAAGTGGCTGGAGGCGCTACTGATATCGAAGTATTCGATTTGGTTGGAGGGGCGCGAAAAGTTCATGCTGTACGTGCTGCGGCGGTGTTGTTGGTGCAAGAATCGTTGGCGACTCAGTTGGCGAAAATTGAACAGATTTTGTTGTTTATTATCAATAAGCCGGAGGTCTTGGCAGACAAAGCCAATCGCGATCTCTATGTCGATGTATTGGTGGGTTATGAGATTATTTTTGAGCAGTTTAGTGCCAATCGAGATGTTGATGATCGCGCCTTAAAAGTGGTCGCCAGCGCGCAGGATAATTTGGCTGCCAGCATCGGCTTTAATCCCGAGCAAATGGCAACTATTGATTTCCTCGAAGCGCAAGACAGCGCTTCGTCTTGGATTGAAGATGAAATAGATTTGCAAGATTTGGAATCGATGCCAGAGGAGGAACCATCGTCAGCAGATGTGGTGGAAACGCCAAGTGGCGAAGGACTAGGCGGTGCTGCCGATGCTGTTGATCCCAAAGTTATACTCAAACACTTGTTGCGCAATGCCCAGCCGGATACCTCGATTCAGTCGGCGCCCAAAGCGGAAATTGACGAAGAAATTTTAGCGATCTTTTTAGGAGAGGGGCAGGAGATTGCCGACCAGCTCAGAAAAGATATCGATAGGTTGAGTGATAACTTTTTTGACATGAAACTCATCGGCGATATCCGCCGGTCTTTCCATACCTTAAAGGGTTCAGGCCGCATGGTAGGATTGAACGTTTTCGGTGAGTTTGCCTGGCAATATGAAGAATTGCTGAATAAGGCTATCGACAGTGAACTCAGTCTCAATGCCGTTTCTCAAGAGTTACTCAATCAGGCGCGCGGCTTGGTTGAAAAAACGATTGCCAGCACGCCGTTTGAAGAAGATAGAGAGGCCTTGTTGCTGGCGGCGGCACAGGCGGAGTTGTTGAGAAAATCGCTGCTTTCCGGAGAGCAACTGCAAATGCCGTCGGAGCCTTCTGCCGCTGGTGCCGGTTTGTACGGTCAAGGCGGTGGGCAAGGCAGCGGGTACGGTCATGCTGCAGGTGCCGGGTCGCAGTCCCAGCAGGCGCTTGAATTAAGTGATAGCGACCTCGATTTGGTTGCCCAGCGCCTCAGTGAGCGCTCGGCGCAGCGTCAGCAAAGTGATGAAAAAATTGCCGATATCGCCGCGCATCCGGCGCTGTCCCCAGCTGTTGCCGCCGACAAAGCCGTCGCTGATTCAGATAATAAATTGCAAAAGATTGCCCAAACAGCGGATCTTATCAGTTCACTGGAAGAGATCTCGCCCGCTGACTTGTCGGCAGTTTTTCACGCCCTTGAGCAAATTGACCCAAGGACATTGGATGGCGATAGACAAGCTTTGGCCGAACAGTTGTCGGCGATTGCTGCGCTGTCAAAGAAAAATGCCGATCTGACAGTTGACCCGGCTTACGTTCGCGATATTGCAGCAGCCATTAGGGCATTGGATGAAAACGCCTCTGATGCCGAGCTGGCTGCCAGTCAGGCCAACATGGCCGCAATTAATGCGGACTGGAAAAATCAGGAAAATCGCGCGGCCTCCCCGGTTGTGCCGACCTGGTTGGCTGACTACACGCAAACAACGAATGAATTATTTGTGCGTTGGAAAGATAGCGCCTATGTGCCCTCGGCTTCGTTTAATGAGCTTTCGCAGAATTTGACGACCTTGGAGCGCCTATTACTGAGCCACCGCATTCAAAACCCCGTCGCTTTATTGGCTAAGGTAAATGCGCTTGCAGATGCCGTAAGCCTCTGCGATGCGCAAGAAATCCCTGCATCTGCACTAGAAAATGCCGGTGGCGCCATTGGTTTGGGCGTCGATGAATTAACGCGCTTAACCCAACAGTTGCAAACCGATGAAAAGGCCATTGCCTCGCGACAGGTTTTGCATTCGCTGGACAGTGCACTGGCCGAATTTAAACAACACACGACACCAGTTGAGCCGGTGGCAGTACCAGTGCCGGCCAAAGACAGCGCGCAAGTATCGGTAGCCGCTGCCGAAACAGCGACTGCAGCGCCGGTTGCCTCTGGTTATTTAGGTAAGCCCGGAAATCTACAGGAAAATCTCGACGCAGTTAAGGCGCAATTCTCGCCGGCCAATCTATCGGCGGGTACTTTTAAGCACGATCACTTAATTGATTCTCTCTACGATGTAGAGGCCTCTTTGGATGACGAGAAAGCACCTTCTTGGGCTTGGGAAGCGCTGTCTAATTTGGAAAACGCCATCACCAGTATGGGCGATAAGTCGCTGATGCCTTCACCACAAGATTACGAACGCATTAAGCAGGTTCTAGACGCAATTAATGACAATGAACACATTGATCCCCAAGAGGCGAAAAGAATAAATAACTCCCTTATGGGGTTGCGTGCTGAGTTAACGGCTCGGCAGGAAAATGCTGCCATTGCTAGGAAATTTGCCGATACGGCACAGCAGGAACTGCAAGCAACGGAGCACGCCTTTGATGCTTGGCAGGCAAAAGGCTTTACTCCGGAAAGTGAACTCTCGGGCTTGATTGGCGGTATTGATGAAGTCGATGTGCAGTCACGGGCAGTGGACTACGATGAGGCTGGGGAATTGTCTGCCCTGGTCAACCAGATACTGCACCGACTAAAAGACGAAAAAGTTATCCCCTATGAGGAAATTAGTGAAGTTGTCGGCGAAGCCGTTAATGAAATTACCACGGTGAGTTCGCAATTCCACGGGGGTAACCTTGCCAGCCCGACGCTGAAAAAAAACCTAGAAGAAACCGGTGCCGTCACCAAAGTTGGGGTTGAGTTTGTGCCTCTCAACAATGTCGACGATCTCAGACAAATGTCGACCATTTATCGCGATGATGTCGACAGTGTTGTGCAATCGGGTGTTTATACGGGGGCTTCTGATAAATCAGATAGTGCTGCCACGACTCAAGAGACTGAAGTCGCCTCTCAAAGCGATCAGGCGGATGCGTCAATAGCTGGTACTGATGGTAGTGTTGCCGATGCCGTTTCAGCGCAGTTGACTATCGATGCAAATATGACCGATGCTCAGAAACAACGCTATGTAGAGGAATCGGAAACCCATATTCAAGCGTCGCGCGAGCACTTTGATAGCTGGGAGCAGACCGGCTTTACCGACGGGGTGCCGTTAGGCAAACTGTCGGAAAATGTCGGTGATATTTCTAGAGTTTCTGCCAAACATGATTTTCAAAGTGTCAAGGATTTAAGTAATAATGTTAGCGATGTTCTGAAACGCATTTCCCAAAATGCCATCATTCCCCACGCGGAGACGACACGGTCGGTTAATGAGGCCATCGATGAATTTGGGCGCACCAGCGAAGCGATCAGAACTAACGATACGCGCCCCGGTAAACAGTCCGTCAACTCGAAATTGCTGGAAAAAATGCGTGCCGTCGCCAAAATGGCTAGCTTGGGAACCCCTGTATCCGAGTTTAGCGACAATGAACTGGAGGCCAGAAGACAAGCCGGTGCCAATGTGGAACGCACTGATGCAGCTGACATGGTTGCTCAAGAAGCCTCCGATGGTTACAGGGAAGTTGAAGAGCCGCTGTCGGGCGCAACGCCTAATTATGCTTCCTATGTCGAGGAGGCCAAACCGGCGATAGAAAATTCCAGAACGCATTTTGACAACTGGAAGGAAGATGATTTTGAACCCAGTGAATCTTTAGAGCAACTATCGGAAAATGTTAAAGATATTCGTCGAGACAACCGTACAAGTCGATGCCGCCGTCGATGAATTTTCGCGTTCGGCAAAGGCCATTGAAGACAATAAAGGTGAAAAAGAAATTCACGACCACGTGATTGAAAGTATTAAGCGTGTGGTGCATAAAAAATCGGCGATTACCGAAGAGGTCGTGGTTGACAGCGATGCCTATAATGAAACCGATATGGATGGCGAAGCACTTGAAGAGACGCGCGTTGAAGAAAGCGTAGCCTATCAAAGTGGTGGCGCTATTGCGGTGGATGCTGCGACATCTTCTACCGACGCCGAAGCGGCATTGGCAAGTGGCGCTCAGGCTGCTGAAAGTGATAGTGAAATACAAGCGGATGACACAGCAGGGGAAGCTACTGACGTGGCGCAACAGGACCAGCAAGATTTGCAAGCTTATGTTGAGGAAGCCAAGCTGGCAATAGATGCGTCAAGAACGAACTTTTCCGACTGGGAGGAAGCTGGGTTCGAGCCTTGTGAGAGTTTGCAGTGGTTATCGGAAAATGTTAGGGACATTGCGCAGGCATCTGATAAGCACGGTTTTGATAGCGGTGCCGAACTCGGTCAGGCGATCTCGGAGGTGCTAGATAACCTCGTTGAAAATGCTGAAAAACCCGATGAAAAAACGGCTGATTGCGTCGGCGCCGGTGTTCAGGAATTTGCTCGTTCGGCCCAAGCCATTGTCAGCGATAGCGAAGGACAAACCATTGACAGTAGGCTACTTGAAGAAGTAAAACAGCTGTCCTATGATTATGCGTCGAAATCCGCTATCCAAGCATTAGATGCTACGGCTGAGAGCTTGCCCGTACAAGCTGCCGGCACGTTTGATGGTGAAATAGCACAAGATACACAGGCTAAAGATGATGCAGAAGCTGCACAAGCGACTGACATGGCTGCGACCAGCGTTGTGGATACGGTATCAGCTGACGATACTAGCGCCGGTGATAGCCAAGGAAAAGCACAAAGTGCCTATCTACCATACGTGCAACAGGCAGCCCCGGCGATTGAGTACTCCAAAACCAATTTTGAAGGTTGGAAAGATAGCAATTTTGGTATTAATGAGGCCTTAGATAAACTATCGGGGAACGTTGGCGATATTGCCGCTATTTCCCAACGGCACAATTTTAGTAGCGCAGCGGATTTGGCGACATCAGTGGGTGACGTTTTGTCGCGCATTGCTTCTGAGGGTGTCAAGCCAAGTGAAGAAACGACCGATAAAATTGGCTCGGCAATTGAAGAGTTTTCGCGCTCAGCCGAAGCCATTCGCACCAATGCCGAGGTCCAAGAGATTCGCCAAGCGGTGATAGATAGCATTGACCATCTTAAAGTGGGTCAGCACTTAGCGGCACCGTCTGATGTCGGCGGGCAGCACTTGCCGACAAGTGTGGCGGCAAACAGCATCAGCATTGGACAAGAGGCCAGCTCGCTATCCGAACAATTGGCCAATCGATTTGAAGTCGATTTTGAGACCGCCGTTAAACAGGCCTCAGAGTATTCGGAGAAAATACAACACCAGGCCGAAGAAAAGCGCCACGAAGAGGCCAATACCTATGGCGGCTTAAAGTACAATGACCCCAATCAGCTCGACGCCACTATTCTGGATATTTTCTTAAGTGAAGCGGAAGACTTGGTACGACAAAACAATCGCAGTTTAGCCGATTGGAAGGCTGATCACAGTGATTTAAGTGCCATTCAGGAGATGCAGCGCTCCATACACACCTTAAAAGGCGGCGCGCGAATGGCTGAATTGACGGTATTGGGTGATTTAAGCCACAATATAGAGATGTTGCTGGATTGCATCGCCGACGGTCGAGTTCACGATTACAAAGGTGCACACAATGTTTTACAACAGGGCCTAGCACTGATTGATGATATGACCGCCCTGGTCAACAATCACGAAATTATTGTTGAGTCACCGGAATACTACGATGTTTTAAACGACTTTTTGTATGAGCAGACCGGTAAAAATCTCGAGTTGCCTAAGCCGATTCGTCAGGAAGTGCCGGAACCGAATGAGGCTGCACCCGATGAAAAGAGCGAGACATCCGCCGATTCCCTGCCTAGCAAGGCGAGTAGTTTGGCAAGATCGTCGCAACGCTCTTATATGATGCGCGTCAGATCGGATCTCATTGACAGCCTTATTAGTTTAATCGGTGAGGACTTGATCGCAAGAGCGCGCGTTGAGCGCAATCTATTTGATCACGGTTTCCAAATTGAGGAACTGTCGCGTACCGTTGAGCGCGTTGCCCAACAATTGCGCCGCTTGGAAAATGAAACCGAAGCACAAATTCTCTTTAGGCATGATGCAGTAGACGAGTCCCTAGAGGAGGAATTTGATCCGCTGGAATTGGATCGCTTCTCTGAAATACAGCAGTTATCCCGCTTGTTGTCGGAATCTATGCACGACTTGTCGAGCATTCGCGGTTCGTTAACTGAGCACGTCGATGAAATGCGTCAGATTCTACTAGATCAGGGTCTGATCCAGCGCAAATTACAGGAGGGTGTACTGTCCGCTTCTCTGGTCAGATTTGACTCCATAGCGCCTCGATTTGAGCGTTTGGTCGGACAGATCAGCGAAGAACTGAATAAAGAAGTGGCAACGCTTTGGCTCACGGTATAGAAACGCCGGAAGAGCGTCTGCAAGCGGGTAAAGAGCGCCAAGGTCGCATTCGCATTGCCGTGCGTCGAGAAGGTGCTGAGATTGGCTTTATGATTGCCGATGACGGTCGCGGTGCAGATTTTGCCGCTATTCGCGAGAAAGCCAGAAAACTTAAACTCCTCGATGAGAGCAAAGCCGACGACAAAAACCATTTGTTGCAGCTATTGTTTGAACCCAGATTTTCAACGCAGGCGCAGGCGACCCAGATTTCCGGTCGCGGTATTGGTATGGGTGTGTTGCGCGACGTCATTGAAACGCATCAAGGCAGTATCAATGTCGAAAGTGAATCCGGCAAAGGTATGGCTATCTTTATTCGCCTACCTTTTGCGATGTCTATTACCGAGGCCTTGGCTGTTCGCGTTGGTCGCTACAACTACGCCATTCCGGTGATGTCGATAGAGGGGGTTGCTCGCCTAACGCAGGACGAATACCGGCGCTTTAAATCGGGCGATTTGACCTACTATACTTATGGTCAAAATCACTACAAGCTGGAAAGTTTGGTTGATTTTATTGATCCACATGCTGAAAAAGTCGCCAAATCGCATTCTGCCGTGCCGGCGCTACTGGTTCGAGTGGGGGGCAACCGCATTGCCTTTGAAGTCGACGATATTGAAAGTCGTCAGGAAGTCATTATCAAATCGGTCAACCCGCACTTTACCTCGTTGCCGGGCATCGTCGGTGCCGCGGTACTCGACAGTGGTTTGCCAGTGCCCGTGATGGAGGCGACGACCTTGGGCCGCCACTTCTTAAACTTCCAGACGATGGGCTCGGATGTTAGAGAAGTGATTCGCGAGGAGGAGCTACCGTCAGCAGATGAGAGTATTCGCATCTTGGTGGTCGATGACTCCATTACGATGCGCAAGGTCACGACCAAAATACTCGACAAATACGGCCTTGAGCACCAAACTGCGAAAGACGGTCTGGATGCTATTGACGTGTTGGCGGACTTTGTTCCCGATGTTATTTTGCTGGATATCGAAATGCCGCGTATGGATGGTTTTGAATTTGCCACACATATTCGCAACGACAGCACGATTCCCGACGTCCCGA
>PDWI01009309.1_pt1 | contig 11315 bp, 10 predicted proteins | sample 1430891 | NCBI WGS metagenome assembly PDWI01 (sample SAMN01162508, study PRJNA174530) | Oral metagenome, whole genome shotgun sequencing project. | biome: Marine environment; feature: Marine mammal; material: Swab sample of the gingival sulcus; isolation source: swab sample of gingival sulcus... | reverse complement strand
GGAAAGACAAAAGTGTATTCTTTGTTGCCTTCGCTGTCGGTTTCTTCTTTTTCAAAAAAATCGCTACTTATTTTCATAGCGGGAGTTTTTAGCCCCAAATTTACTTTGAACGAAAAAAACTGAATGCCTGAGTTTGCAATTAAGCTAATATTTTTCATATAAAATGATGTTTTATTTACAGAAAGATTTGTTGTTATTTTAGCCAGATTTTTCGACAAAAACAAGTTATAGCGTCAAGTTATTTTGCGCCACAACAACCAAATTTTAGCCACTAAATCAATGGTTTAAAATATTTGGGTAAAATTATAAAAAAAAATATTTATTTTAAAATTATTTTTCAATAATATCAATTTTTAGGTCTAATATTGAGGCAAAACGTTGCCCTTCTTTCTTCATATCGAGGTCTTCTTTTTCGTAATACCACTGAATTTTTATATTATTTTTCAAAGAATATTTTTTTAGAATAGACAAAATTCGGGCAATTTGTTTAGCCGACGCCGTATTGATGTAGCTAAACTCGAATTTTAAAACGGTTATAGGGTTTGGGGTGTTATCAAAATATTCTTTTACCCAATCTATTACCGGTTCATAAAACGTGTAAGCGTTTGCGAGCCATGAAGTACCGGAAAAGATAAATTTTTCGTTTTGTTTATCCAAAATGATACTGGGAGTTTCTTCGTCTGCTATTATTATGAAAGGTTCTTGCATATTATCCTTCTGTAAATGTTACTTTAATTAAAAATAATGTTGTTGTGTCATCGATTTGGGTAAAATCGTACGTTAGCTTATTTCTGCTTTTCATTCTCATTTCGATAAAACCCAATCCGGCATTTTCTTTTCTTTCGGAAAAATCGAACAGCTGATTATTGTACAATTTATCGAGTTCTGCGTCGTTCAATTTGTTCAAATGATCAAGTTTTTGTTTCAGTTCGGCGGTATTTTCATTTAATATATAATTAATTGTGTTCAAGTGGAAAATATTTTTGTTTCGTGTAATGTAAAAAATACCTTGCGAAAATTTTTGGTTTTCACTTAGTTTTTTTCCGTGAGAAATAATATTTTGCAGCAACTCAATCATAGTTGATATTATTCTTTTCTTGAATACCAACGTTGAATATTCTTGTGATTTCAGAATCGATATAAGTTTTACTAAGTTGCTCTGTTCAAATATATTACAGTATAACAATTCTATATTATCCGAAATAATTTGAGTATGAATTTTTTGGATATAATCAAAAGTATAAATATCAGAGGCTTCTCTTTTTACGGGTTCTTGCGGATTAGTTTCTATATACGACTGCATATATATAAACGACTTATTTTCAGAGAGTTCCTTAAATTTATAAAGTAATTTATTTCCCGATTTTCGTATAATTTCAATCAGTCCGAGACCGGCTCCGCCTTTGGACGAAATAGTTCCGTCGTTCAAAACGGTAAGATAATATTGTGTAAGTTCTTCTTTGGAGAGTTCGTTGAGTTTTTGCAGTTTTCCGTCCAAAACTTCAACGTTTTCGGTATCTATTATGTTGCCGGTTGTAATAAAAATTGTAGAGCCGCTTTTTTGAATAGCAAAAAATGAAGTTTTTGACAAATCGTCGTCATAGTCTTGATGCCGCGTAATATTTTGTATGCTTTCGACCATCAAGTGAAACACTCTTTTTCGAGTTTTTCCTTTGATTCGACTTTGCAATATGTTTCTTTCAGCCAACGAAAGAATATAATTTGCTATTTCGGAGTTGAAAACTCCCCGATAAACATAGTTCAAATCGTCTGCGTGTGTCTCAAACAGCAAATCATTGATAAAATTATTTTGATTTCTTACTTTCATAAATAAAACTTACATAATTGTATATTCCATTTTGATGCCAAACTAACTAAAATCAGAAAAATAATATTCTTTTTTTTGTTAGTTTTAGCATTTTCATAGTCTTTGACTAATTTTTGTTATCATTTCGTTTTTCCATTTAGAAAAATTATCTTCAAGTATTTGTTTGCGTGCTTCCTTAACCAACCACAGATAAAAAGCCAGATTGTGAATGCTTGCAATTTGAGCCGCCAGCCTTTCGTTTGCGATAGTCAGATGTCGCAAGTATGCTTTTGAATATTTTTTATCGACATAAGAAGTTCCGAGCGGGTCAATTTCCGAGAAATCGTTTTTCCACTTGGCGTTTTTAATGTTTATTATTCCGTTTTGAGTGAACAACATACCGTTTCGGGCATTACGTGTCGGCATCACACAATCGAACATATCTATTCCACGGTCGATACCTTCCAGTATATTTTCGGGAGTTCCAACCCCCATAAGATATCGAGGTTTATTTTTTGGCAAAATATCTGTAACCAACTGCGTCATTTCGTACATTTTTTCAGCCGGTTCGCCCACCGACAGCCCGCCGATGGCGTAACCAACAGCGTCAAACTGCGACACAAATTCGGCAGATTGCTTACGCAAATCGCTGTAAACACTGCCCTGAACTATCGGAAAATAAGCCTGTTCAAACCCATAAAGCGGCGATGTTTTTTCAAAATATCTAAAACCCTGCTCCAACCATTTGTGAGTTAGGTCTAATGATTTTTTTGCGTATTTGTAGTCGCACGGATACGGCGTACATTCGTCGAGCGCCATCATAATATCCGAACCTATAATCCGCTGAGTATCAATCACATTTTCGGGTGTAAAAATGTGTTTAGAACCGTCGATATGCGATTTGAAAATTGCTCCTTCGGGCGTCAATTTTCGGTTGTCAGCCAACGAAAAAACCTGATAGCCACCGCTATCAGTCAAAATAGCTTTGTTCCAGTTCATAAATTTGTGCAGACCGCCGGCATTTTTGATAACTTCCAATCCCGGACGCAAATACAAATGATACGTATTTCCCAAAATTATTTGAGCCTTTATGTCGTCTTGAAGTTCGTGCTGATGCACAGCTTTAACCGACCCAACTGTTCCTACCGGCATAAAAATAGGAGTTTCAATGGTCTGATGAGCTGTTTGCAGCTTTCCGGCTCTTGCTTGTCCTTGCGTATTTGTTTTTTCTAATTCAAAGTGCATTTATTGTTGCTTGTAGTATTAAAACTATTTTTATTTGTTGGTTTTAACGTTGTGTTTTTAAGTGTTTGCTTTGATGCAAAATAATATTTTTAGAAACGAAATTATTATTTCACCAAGATAACTAAAAATTTAGATAGCGACCAAAATTTATCTTTATCTTTTATAATCAATTTGGTTATTTGATTTTTATTTTCTTCAAGCGAATAAGAATCTGACGGGTGTTGTGTCAAAACTTCGGCTTTTTTCGAGTTAATTGGCACTTCGTCTAAATTTCTGTAATCTACTTTTGTGAAATAACTTTTATTGAAATTCGGGTCAAGACTCAGTTTCGATAAGATTCCATTTTTTGACAAAACGTTGTTCTTTTTCAGTTCCTCTTTGTTGCCCAAAACGTAGTAAATTGTGTGCAATTTAGCATCTTGTTCGTTTATGGTTTGGTCTTGTTCCTGATTTATTTGTTCTAAGGTGTCTATATCTCCTTGCATATCCTCTACTTTGTTTTCCAAATCTTGGATATTTATGTTCATTTTGTCAAGTTTTTCTCTCAAAACAGTTATTTCGCCGTCTTTATCGTTGATTTGTTTTTCGTATAGCGTCAGCATTTCCTGCAATTGTTTGTTTTTAGAACCCGAATTTGCAAGTTTTTTGCGCAACGAAGCCAACGTTTTTTTGTTATTTTCCATCAATTGATAGATTTGTGTAATATCGTCGTTGATTTGTGTGGCGGCATCGGCAGAAATTTCTTCGTTTCCGGTATTCAAATCAATCAGATGTTCTTTTCGTTTTATTTCGTCTAAATTTTGTTTTATTTTTTCAAATTCGGCTTGATACGCTTGATTTTCGTTTTCGTTTTCGTTCAACACATTTTCCAAACTGTCTATTTTTGCTTGTTTAGCATCCAATTCTTCTTCGTTGCCACAACCCACAAAAACAGTCATTGCCAAAAGAATAAATAATGGTAACAATTTTTTTCTCATAATTATATATTTTAGATTAGATAATTTATTTTTTAGTTTCGCCAAAATTACTGAATTTTGTTAAGAAATTAAAAAAAATTATAATCTTTATAAAAAAACATATATTTTCACCAATAATGAGTAAATTTATTGCAATAAAATATCACATTATAATTTTTATTTACAAATAAAATTAGAAAAAATTATGATAAAACAATACGAAATAACGCTAAAAAATTATGGTAGAGGTTTTCATATAATAACAGATGAAATTTTGAACAAAATAGATGATTTGCCGGACATCGGAATCATGAACGTTTTTCTAAAACACACGTCTGCCGGTCTTACGATAAACGAAAATGCGGACCCGTCTGTCAGAGTAGATTTTGAGAATTTTATGAACAAACTAATCCCCGAAACAGGCTTCGACTACACACATATTTACGAAGGTGCAGACGATATGCCGGCACATCTAAAATCCTCATTGATAGGAATTTCAATAAATATCCCTATCACAAATCACAGGTTAAATTTAGGAACTTGGCAAGGAATTTACTTGTGTGAGTTTAGAAATTTTGCCGGTAGCAGAAAAATAATAATAACTGTGTATTCATAAATTATTACTTAGTAAAAGTTAAAAGCTAAAAAGTAAAAGCTAAAAAGTAAAAGGTGAAAGCCAAGCATTATAATACTGATTACTAACTAGTTAGGCGAAACTACTACAAATAAATAAGGGGGCAATTATCCGCATTATTACAAAAAAATACCGAACTATTGTGTAAGTTTGTTTTTTTAGGCGTATTCAGAAAATACAAATCCCCCGATTTACATCGAGGGCTACAAAAATATCATCGCTACGCGATTGAGGTAAACTCCGTAGGGGTGATATTTGTAGCCCTATATGAAATGAAATGCGGGGATTAAAACAATAAAACCCGTTTTTTTGATGTTTTTTGCAAAAAACAAATTGTAAGTTATTGATAACTTGGATATTAACATTTTATGAATGCGCCTTTTTAAATTAACTGCAAAGAATACAAAAGAAAACTTAGTGTATCTTGCGCCACATTTGCGATATTTGCGGTAAAAAAATTTCATAAAAATGAAGTTTTATTTTTCTATGAAAAAGCCCTATTGTGTTGGTAAAAAATTATAATATCAGTTATCAAATCATTAAATAAAAAATCTCACAAAACTGCGCTCCACCACCTCACCCCCCTAACTATCAACATCTTACTCCACCACTCATAATTTTACGGAGTGCTGAAAATTTATAAACCACCAATTAAGCTATTTTTTTTACAGAAATAAATTACTGATTTTAAAGTAATTAAAAAAACACAAACAATTTCATTTTTATTACACTAAAAAAAATCTTTCCTTTGCTCCCGATTTCATTTTTATTATTATTGAGATACTACAATAGTTCGGTATTTTTTTCGTAACAGACTGATAATCAACCTCTTATCTGTTTGTGGAAATTCCCATAACTCTCTGATAATCAGGATTATAGCTTTTAATTTTTAACTTTTAATTTTTAATTTAACGAAGTATTGATACTAAAAACGTTGCAATAAAAAAGCAAAAAAATCATGCAACGATTTTACTTTATCAGATACTTTTAATCAAACTTTATTTATAACCTTAAACAAAAATATTATGAGAAATTTCACATTTACATTTATTCTGTTATTTTCGGTAGTTTCTGTGTTCGCACAAAAAGTAACTATTTACGAAAATAATTTTGATTCGTATGTAGACAGTGCTAAATTGGCACAAGTAGCCGGCGCACCTTGGACAACATGGTCAGGCACAGTTGGAGGTGGCGAAGATGGAACTATCTACGACACAGTAAGTTTTAGTACACCAAACGCTTTGAAGATAGTCAAAGACAATGACTTGGTTTATATGTTTAATGACAAAACATCAGGACGTTACAGAGTTGATTTTAAAATTTATGTTGATAGTCTAAAAATTGGTTACTTCAATATGTTACAAGATTTTAACGGGAACAATTCTAAATGGGCTTTTGACGCATTCTTTTTGCCGGAGTTTCCGGACGGTAGTCCCAATGGATATTTTACAATCAACGGCAAAAATATCCCTTTCAATTACAAACAAAAAAAATGGACTGATATAAGCATTTTTATTGACTTAGACAACGACTTAGGTATCATATTGTTAGACAACGAAATAAAAGCAAGTTGGCAATGGAGTGTCGGAGCTATGGGAGGCAACAATTTATTAAAATTGGACGCAATAGACTTCTTTGGACTTACCGACCAAGAAACAAAAATATCAGCCAGTTATTATATAGATGACCTTAGAATAGACTCTATAACTGCAGAATTGCCTGCTATCACAAACCTTACAGCTGTAAAAAATTCTGACGAAACAGGAATTGACTTAACTTGGGACGCTCCGGCAGAAGCTCCGTCTTCTTATTTATTGAAAAGAAATGATTCACCCATACAAGGAACTACAGAAACTTCTTATTCGGACACCAACCTGTATCCGTCCCAGTACTCTTACACAGTTTTAGCTTTTCACGATAGTTTAGGCTACTCGGCACCCTCAGCACCAACAGATTCTATAAAAATAGGTAATTACACTGAAAGAAACTATGTTTTACTTGAAGTTGCAACAGGTGTAGATTGTGGTTATTGTCCGGGAGCAGCAATGGCAATTTCTGACCTTTATGACAATAACGATGCTGTAGCTGTTATAAAATATAATATTTACAACCCAAATTCTCCATTTTACTGTGCTATAGGAAAAAATAAATTTAAAAACGCCTATAATTTAGACGGCTTTCCAACCGCAGTTTTCGATGGCGATGTAGAAAAGAAATTTGCCAGTGGTAGTACAAACCAAAGTCTTTATCCTGAATACAAAGGAATTTATGATAAAAAAATAAAAGAAAAAGCCTTGTATAATTTATCAGCCGAAGTTGAAGCAAAAGGACACGATAACTACACAGCAACTGTAAACGTAGAGAGATTGTCAGCCTATTTGGGAGATAATGTAAAACTTTATTTAACACTAACCGAATCGGGAGTTAAACACAACTGGGGCAACCAAACCGAAGTGAACGAAAGATGTATTGCTATGTACCCAGACGAATCGGGCGAAGCCTTAGATTTTTCGAGTAGTGCTACACTAACAAAAGAAATAGACTTTAATTTTGAAATTCGTGAAGGTTTAACTCACGAAAATTATGAATTAGTTGTTTATCTTCAATCGACAGACAACCTAATGGTTGGTCAAACAACAATTGCAGAAATTCCAGTAACAATAGCTACTCAAACAATAGCAGAAAGCAACATAACAGTTTATCCAAATCCGGCTTCTGAATTTATAAAAATAAAAGCAGCGCAAGGTTTCGATTTACAAATTTCGGATATTACCGGACGTGTTGTTAAAACACAAACTATAAATTCTGACGTAGAAAACATTAATATACAAGATTTAAAATCAGGTATGTATCTTATTAACGTAACTAACGGAAAAGAAAATTATACTGAAAAAATTATTGTAAAATAATCAACACTTCGTTGAATTGAGAGTTGAGGATTGAGAATTGAGAATTGAGAGTTGAGAATTGAGAATTGAGAATGACTTTGTTGTATGGATAACCCTTGACAAACAGAACATATATTACTAAAAATCAATTTGTTAGACATAAAAACACTAATTTAATTGTTTATATTTTGTAGGGGGTGATTTTTTTTCACCCCCTATTTGTATTTTACAAACTCCCCTACCCTTCTATTTCACTTTTGAGTTCAAAAAATCAATCAATTTGGCGGTTGCCAAAGCACGATGACTGATTTTATTTTTCTGTTCTGCCGGCATTTGTGCGAACGTAATATCGTAGCCGGACGGCATAAAAATAGGGTCGTATCCAAAACCTTTTTCGCCATATTTTTCGGTGGTGATAATTCCGTTTACGATACCCTCAAACAGATATTCTTTTCCGCTGATTATCAGACTAATAACGGTTATAAATCGAGCATTTCGGTTTGCTACACCGTGCATTTTTTCCAAAACTTTGTTCATATTGTCTTCAAACGAACAACTTGCGCCGGCGTATCGAGCCGAATACACTCCGGGTTCGCCGTTCAGCGCTTCGATTTCCAGACCGGTATCGTCGGCAAATACATTGAAATTGTATCGGTCGAAGATGTAATGCGACTTTTGTGAGGCGTTTTGGGCAATTGTAGGATTTGTTTCGGGAATATCGCCCGAAAAACCGATGTCGCTCAACGATTTTATTACGATATTTTGTTCGACAATAGACCGAACTTCACTCAATTTGTGCTGATTGTTGGTGGCAAATACTATTTCCATTTTTTCTGCCAAAGATAGAAAATTTATTTTAATTGAGAGTTGAGAATTGAGAATTGAGAATTGAGATGATTTTGGATAAATAAGCATATAGCAAGGGAGCATGCTCCCTTGTCAAAGCGTAAAGTATCTAACCTAATAATATAAAATGGGCAAAAGTAAGGGCGAAGGTGAGAGCGAGGGTAAGGGCAAAGATAAGAGTGAGAGTAAGAGTAAAGATAAGGGCAAGAGTAAGGGCGAGGGTGAGGGCGAAGGTGAGAGCGAGGGTAAGGGCGAGGGTAAGGGCGAAGATAAGAGTGAGAGTAAGGCGAGGGTGAGAGCGAGGGTAAGGGCGAGGGTAAGGGCGAAGATAAGAGTGAGAGTAAGGCGAGGGTAAGGGCGAAGGTGAGAGCGAGGGTAAGGGCGAGGGTAAGGGCGAATTGCAATTCGCCCCAACCGCTGGGTCTCAATAAGCTTCCAACCTAACAATGTAGTAAAACTAATCGTAACTTAGTCTTTAGGAAAGTGGTTGAAGTCTCAATAAGCTTCCAACCTAACAATGTAGTAAAACAGGAAGGGCACTTCCTACGGGAGTATATATACTAAAGTCTCAATAAGCTTCCAACCTAACAATGTAGTAAAACACTGTAACAAGTAATGGGATCATCTCTTCCACGGATGTCTCAATAAGCTTCCAACCTAACAATGTAGTAAAACTTAGGTGGAAGATTCTTATATCAATACTTAATTGAGTCTCAATAAGCTTCCAACCTAACAATGTAGTAAAACAAGATCAGATAAGCTATCTATTGATAATAGAGAAACTGTCTCAATAAGCTTCCAACCTAACAATGTAGTAAAACTGAAAAACAAGAGCAAGAGGATTTTTCAAGATTTAGTCTCAATAAGCTTCCAACCTAACAATGTAGTAAAACATTGAGAAAAAACTCGAGGGATATAAAAAGTATTTGTCTCAATAAGCTTCCAACCTAACAATGTAGTAAAACCAAAAACAATTGGAGCTGGCACTGATAATATTTTCGTCTCAATAAGCTTCCAACCTAACAATGTAGTAAAACCAGATCTCGAAGAAGAATATCGAGAAGAGATAAATGTCTCAATAAGCTTCCAACCTAACAATGTAGTAAAACATTGATATTACATCACAAGAAACAGGTATTTACTGTCTCAATAAGCTTCCAACCTAACAATGTAGTAAAACTACGTTATTCAGAATAACCTTGTATCCGTGTATACGTCTCAATAAGCTTCCAACCTAACAATGTAGTAAAACAAGACTGGGTAGTGTCGGTTACTACTGCTGATAATAGTCTCAATAAGCTTCCAACCTAACAATGTAGTAAAACATAACTAGGATATCAATCCCAATATGGGATATTGAGTCTCAATAAGCTTCCAACCTAACAATGTAGTAAAACTAAATTTAAAAAATTTTTACAATGAGAAAAGTAATGTCTCAATAAGCTTCCAACCTAACAATGTAGTAAAACCACCTGTATATCAACACATTACCTTCTCTTCAAACCCCTATATCTCTGATATTCAGCGCCTAACAAAAGTTCGAAAATGACGCATATAAAAAGTAACTGCAAAGCTGTTTTTATTACAACAAAGCACATAAGACACTGTTTATAAGCATTTTAACTCGTTATTAAAATCTCGAAAATAAAATAAACACAGCCTTATTTTTGACATTTTCGAACTTTTGTTTTTTTACAGATCGTAACCCCCTATCAATCAGTGCATTAATTTCTATCTAGATTGCGTTTTTTCGAAAATGATAATTCAAAAATAAAAAATTACTCATTTTCGAAAAAATAAAAAACGCCCCTTCTTAGTTTTATCCCTGATAATCAATACGTTAAAGAACTTGTATATATTTTCAAAATTTCGAAAATAAATTTTAAACAAAGGTAGTTAAATTCTGTCGTTTTGTTGTCCCATCTCGATTTAAAAGAATAGAACTGTCAAAACATTTTTTACATAAGGGCACAATCAACACATCATCTCCTTTGTTTAAATATGATTGTAATTTTTGTACCAAAATTTCTTTATCATCATTAAAATAACAGCAAATAAAAACTGATTTATTAACTCGTTCTCCTATTGATTCTAAATAATCTGATACTTTTTTTCGCTGTCTATCAGATATTATATCGTAAGCGACCAAATAATACATAACTACCAAGTTGAATTAAAAAATTTAGGTTTGAGTGATTTATTCTCTAAAAAAGATAAATATTGCTTAGTTTGCCACTGCATAATTTCATATACGCTTTTGTCTGTACCTCTATGTTTTTGCAAAGAAAACAATTTTTCATTAATTTTTGCAATAATCTTTTTTCTGGTATCTAAGCTCAGTAAACCTTGTGAGTTTTGTTCTACTTTTTCGCCCTTTCCTATAAGTGATAGTACGGCTCTATCTACCAATGCTGAACGATATTGTTCCATTAAATCAAAACATAAACCCTGTGTATTTTGAGCTGAACTATGATAATAACTAATATAAGGACTCAATTGCCAAATGTATATAGCCTGCATTACTTTACTTTCTAATATGGCATATCCATAGTTTAACATTTGATTTATTAAGCTATTTGCACCTTGATGTTCTCTTTTTTCAAAATCAAAATTATGATAGTTGCAAATTGCCCCAAATGCTTTCCAATATACAGACGCACAACGAGCTTCCCATAAAAAGGTTTTATTTCTAAAATTTTCTATATCCACCAAATTCTCATCATCCGATAAGGGTTGCTGGGTTAATAATGCTTTCAATTGTTCTGTTAGTAGCTTTAAATTTTCCTTTAAAGATGTTTTTTTATAGTATTTTCTATAATACTTTATTGTTTTTATCTGATTTTTAACTTTATTTTTTGCAAGTCTTTGGATAAATACAATTTTTTTCTCATCCGGTAACTGCAATTGCAATAACATTCTTTCGGGTTGTATGTTATTTA
>PDWI01016418.1_pt1 | contig 11316 bp, 13 predicted proteins | sample 1430891 | NCBI WGS metagenome assembly PDWI01 (sample SAMN01162508, study PRJNA174530) | Oral metagenome, whole genome shotgun sequencing project. | biome: Marine environment; feature: Marine mammal; material: Swab sample of the gingival sulcus; isolation source: swab sample of gingival sulcus... | reverse complement strand
TGGCGGAAGTAAACTTTATTGAATGAGACTGTTCTTCAGCAAACATTTCTATTTCGTTCCCGTCGACTTTAACCTCGTTGACAAGGGACAAAGAGTAAAGATAGGAATGTTCCTGCTCTCCCAAGGCACCAATGCATGTTTTTTTGGTCAAGCTAAACGGCCCGAACTTCAGCGCGTTCCTGGTAAGGGTATATGTCCCGGTAAAGGTATTGCATCCGCTACTGCCGCTCACCGAACCAGTTGCCGTAAACTCCAGGGTCAACGGGGTGTCTCCGACGATATCACGCTTGAACATGGCCTCGCATTTCCATACCTTGCCGACCAGTTTATTTTTTAGGGAATCAGTATCAACGGGTGCGACGTCTTTGCTCCCGCAACCGAACAACAAACCGACCAAAAGAACGACGATGATAACCGGATAGACTCGCGTGAACATGATTTCTCCTTGATGACAAATGTAAAACAACTAGCAGTTCCCACACACCCTTGGCAAGGACAACCAAGGCAAACCCTCGAAGCAACTGTCCAATTTTTAAGTGTTCCCTTTATCTCCTTTGCCGAAGAAGTTTGCACGACAAATTTTCAATGGGTGTAGATTGGCTACGGCATTTGTTGGCGAGTCATGGGGTCTTGGGAATAAAGACAGCAGCGATACGCGTGCAGGCGAACGCCCTGCTTGGACGCGAATTCGTATACCTCACTCAAATCAAAGTGGCCGCATGACCATTTCCGATAATATTTCACTGGCTTTCCCGTGCAAAGCAAAATCCATGAGACCGGTATTCGGCGTGGGTTCCAAATTGATTTCCACGGTTATCGCACCGTGATCCTTGGCAAGCTGATAAAATGATGCCGCAGGTTGTACGAAATTTGACGTGCCGATGGACAGAAATATATCCGCCCTGCTGATGTGCGCGATGGCAACCTTGAGCACTCCCGGCACCAGCGGTTCACCGAACCAAACGACTCCTGGTCGAAGCAGATGACCACATACCGGACATTCAGGAAGAGGCGGCAGGGTCTCAAAAGTCTCACGCGCATGGGAACACTTGGTGCATTTCACATGCCACAGGGAGCCGTGCATTTCGATGAGCTTTTGGCTTCCCGCCTTACCATGCAGACCATCCACATTCTGTGTGATAAGCAAAAAATTCGGAATTTGTCGTTCTATTTCAGCAAGGGCTACATGGGCCGGATTCGGATCGCATTTACCAACCAACTCCCTTCTCCAATTATAAAACTCCCACACCAGTTCAGGGTGTGACGCAAAGGTGTCCGGTCGAGCCAGTGCTTCTACCCGATGCGACTTCCACAGTCCGTCCTCCCCTCGAAACGTTGGTACACCGCTTTCCGCTGAGACTCCGGCCCCTGTCAGAACGACAACCCGTTTCCCTTCATCCAGCAACGCCTTCACCATTTCCAATTCTGCTTGCATTTCTTCCCTTTCTATCCCGAACTGATCAGTTTTAAACGTTTTCAAATTATTCCAATATATTTGTACGTTATAAAATCAAACAGCTTCCTGTTTTTGCCACGCAAGGAATACCAATATGTTCATAGTGCCCACAAGCCCGTCAATTTGCCAATTACCACTTCGTAAAATGGCCGTAACTTGCAATCAAACCGAATACAAGTCATAATTTATTCTCCTATTCAATCCGTTTCGGGAGCCCTATGAGGGACAACCGTTTCCAGCACAAGGAGGACATTGTGGCAGAGAGAACCATTTATTTCATTGAAGGTGACGGTATCGGCCCGGAAGTATGGAAAGCCGGACGCCCCGTATTGAACGCTGCGGTAAAAAAAGCGTACGATGGCATCCACAAGCTCAACTGGGTCGAACTGTTGGCCGGCGAAAAAGGGTATGCCGAGACAGGAGAACACCTGCCCAAAGCAACCATGGAGGCATTGGCCGGTGCCGACTTGGCCATGAAAGGGCCACTCAACACCCCGGTCGGCCAAGGGTTTCGCAGTCTCAATGTTACCCTGCGTCAGGTGTTTGACCTCTATGCCTGCATCCGTCCCATCACATATTTTGAGGGCATCGAATCCCCGGCCAAACGGCCCGATCTCGTGGACATGACTGTTTTCCGCGAGAATACCGAGGACGTCTACGCTGGTATAGAATACCCATCCGGTAGCCCGGAAGCCAAAAAATTAATTGAATTTCTCGTGGACGAACTGGGAGCCGACGTGAATATCACCGCAGGAATCGGCATCAAGCCCATCACCCCGGCCGGATCCAAACGTCTTGTCAAAAAAGCCCTTGATTTTGCCATAGACCACGGCAAGCCTTCTGTCACATTGGTTCACAAAGGTAATATAATGAAAACCACGGAAGGGGGATTCCGCGCATGGGGCTATGAATTGGCCGAGCAGGAATACCAAGGCAAAGTGATCCGTGAGGGGGAAAAAGGCCAAGGCGTGGTCATCAAGGATCGCATTGCCGACGCCATGTTCCAGAACGTGCTTATGTATCCCGATCAATATTCCGTTATTGCGACCACCAACCTCAATGGTGATTATCTTTCAGACGCACTTGCCGCCCAAGTCGGAGGACTCGGCCTTGCGCCCGGCGTCAACATGGGGGACAATCTCGCCTTTTTCGAGCCGACGCACGGTACCGCGCCGACCATTGCAGGCAAGGACATGGCCAATCCCGGCTCCCTCATCCTTTCAGGTGCCATGCTGTTGGAACACATCGGCTGGCATGAAGCGGCGAACCTCATTCACGTAGCAGTAGAAAAAGCCCTGAAAGACAAAAAGGTCACTGTCGATCTCGCCGCTCAAATCAGCGGTGCGACCCAAGTCGGTTGTCAGGAATTTGGCGAGATAGTACAAAACAATCTGTAGTTCTCACCCGATTCAAACAGACCGCCCCCCCACCCCCGATTGTTGAGGAACCGGCATCTGTTGCATTGTCTCAAAAAGCTCAGCCCCTTGCGTACGGTAACTACGCTTGGGTTCTGAGCTTTTCTTACACCTAACCGCTGACGGATTCTCAACCATCTGAAAATATCCGCGCCAGTCGGATTTTTTGTCACCCTGGGCAGATTGATTTTTCTTTAATCACTCACTTCGGCAAAGACACGCCAAGCGATACGGCTCTTCTTCTCCCCGACAACGTAAAGCTCCATACGTCCTTCTTCTCCCTGACCACACGAAATTCCATGCATCATCTCCTCGTAGGCAGATACGGTTCTTCTCCCCCGACAACGCACGGCTCTATGCGTCCGTCTATCCCCGACAATATAACGTTCCATGCCCCCTTTCTTCTCCCCGATCACGTAAAATTCCATGCGTTCTTCTCTTCCCCGACAACGTGAAATTCCATACGCCCCTTTCTCCCCACCCTGTAAGGTTCATGCGTCTTCCTTCGCCCCGACCACGTAAAGTTCCATGCGTCCTCCTCTCACCCGATAGCATCGGATTCTATGCGCCCTCCTATCCCCGACACCGTAAAGCTCCATGCATCCACCTATCCCCGACCACGTAAAGTTCCATGGTAAAGTTCCATGCGGCCTCCTCTCACCCGACACCGTGAGGCTTGCAAGAGTGGTACAGCTACAAGGCGCTGGCCCTGTTTTAACCGCAGGCGTAGCAGTGCTACGGTGAGGATTAAAACAGGTCCAGCAACGCAGTGGATGTGCCGCTATCGCAAGCCGGTGCCCCGTGGAACGCAAGTCGGCGCGCCGTGGCACAAACACTTGCCTTAATTGGGTGTGTCTACTAATCCTGATTCTCGGAGTCGGGAACATTCTCTACACGGATGAAGGCTTCGGTGTTCGAGTGGCCGAAGAATTGGACCAGAAATACGAGTTTTCTTCCAATGTGGATATCCTTGACGGTGGCACTCTCGGATTGCGGCTCATGGGGCCAATCATGGAGTGCGACTATCTCATCATTATCGACATCGTGCTCAACGAAGGCAAGCCGGGCGACATTTTTCGCCTTTTGGGAAAAGACCTGAAAAAGGCATGTGCCTTTACCAACTCCATGCATCAGACCGACCTGCTCGACACCCTTGCCCGGTGTGGCCTTATCGGGAAAGTGCCGGATGACGTCATCCTCTATGGGATCGAACCGGTCAACTACAAAGACATGTCGTCAGCACTCTCCCCGGAACTTGATGCAAAAATGCCCGAAGTCATGGCACTTGTGCTCAGCGAAGTGGAAAAAGCAGGCGGGACATACTCACTTCGGACAGAGACCAACCCCGCAACGGAGAAAATTTATGTGCCTCGCAATTCCAGCCGAAATTCTTGAAATCAAGGACGGCGTCGCCAACTGTAGAGTCGGTGAGGGCGACACCACTGTTCAAGCGTCCATCATGCTTCTCGACGAAGAAATCACCATAGGAGACTACATCATCATTCACGCCGGATTCGCCCTCCGCAAGCTCGACCCCAAAGAGGCACAGGAAACCCTCAAAATCCTGCGCGACATGGTCGAACTCATGGGTGGCGACGACTACGAACACAGTATGTTATAGGCCAACACAGACAGCATCTCTTCTCGAAACTAAAATCACTAGTGGCCTGTGGTATTGGAAAACAGATGGATAACCGCCACGCCGGCAATAATCATTCCCATGCCGATCATGGCCGGGATATCGGGTATCTGTTTATAGAAATACACTCCGGCAATGGATATCAAGACAATGCCCACGCCCGACCAAATGGCGTACGCCACCCCAACGGAAACAGTGCGAAGCACAAGGCTGAGAAAAAAAAGGGAAAGGCCGTATCCCACCACGGCAACGCTGCTTGGGCCTATCCTGGTGAATCCATTGGATGCCTGGAGCGCGAGTGTTCCAGCCACTTCGGAAATGATGGCGAGCGCAAGATATATGTATCCCATAAAACGACCTTTGATTGGAGAGGATGTCTCAAGTCAGGTTGCACGGACCTTCTTTCCGGGAAGAAAACAAGAGCACAAACAACACGGACGGAAAAAAGCAAACGGATTGCGAACAACCAAATCAGGCAGGATATGATACCATTGGTAGCCAAGCCGCGAAAAATACTTTCGGGCTGTTTCGCCATGACCGGTTTCAGCCGCAGCAAAAATGGCAGCATCCCTCTGACAACGTGATCGCGCAAGGGGTTCAAGAATCCGCTCACTATAACCGAATTTCAAAAGCATGGCTTTGATACGTCGGTATTCCCGGTGCCGAGAGACCGCATCGGCCACAGCGAAAAAGGCAACAACCAGCCACCCTCCTCCCCAGCAACCGAAAATCACTGCCTGCGGGATGTCTCCCCCAACCCAGTACATAAGTCCGACCGCTTTGAGGCCAAAGGCAAGCACCAATGACAGACATCCGGTCATGTAAGGCCATGGCGCGGCCTTCATGTAACGGAAAACTCGTTTGACGCGGACTATACACATATTCATTTTAATCAAAAGCTCCTGGCGGGCAACCCTGTGTAATCAGCGATTTCCCGGTAAGGCCAGAGCAAGCCCAAGTGAGATAAAAACACCACCAGCCACAGTTTTCAACCGCCTTTCCATATTCGGGTTATCCCGCAAACAATTGCCGATGGCACCAGAGAAAATGGCCAACGTAACAAACACCGGATAACTGACAACCATGAAAACGATACCGAGCAGGCACATCTGCATAGTCACATGCCCTTTACCCGGATTCACGAACTGCGGCAAAAAGGCCAAAAAAAACAAGGCGACTTTGGGATTGAGTACGTTACAAATCACCGTTTGCTTAAAGATGGTCATGGGTCGCAAACACTCGCCCGTCCTCACCACCATGGTTTCATCACGATGACGCAATGCCTGGATTCCCAAATAGATCAAATACGCCGCCCCCGCGTACTTGATACCCTGATACGCCAAAGCCGACGTTCGCAAAACAGCCGACAACCCGAACGCAGCAAAACCCGTATGAAACAATATCCCGAAATTAAACCCAAACGCTGCATACAAAGCAGCCTTGCGGCCCTGCGTAATTCCACGGGTCAACGTATAAACAATGTCCGGTCCCGGCGTAATCGCCAACAGAAACGAAGCCGACGCAAACAGCGTCAATTGCGTAGTATCAAGAATCATCACGCTCTCCTCAAGGACCGCCCTGTTTTCTTCCCATTCTCCCGCAACGTGTCCAATATTCAGGGAAATGGCCAAGGGTTCTGCATGAAGGACTCCCTCGCATCATGATTTAATCACCTAAGCGAGCATTGTATACGAAGTTCTTTGAGGCCGCAAATTCCCTGTAGGCTGCAAGAGCCTTGTCCCGAAGCACGTTTTCCGTCAAAGCGATTCCACGTTGTGTCAATTCTTCGCGCCAGTTTTCGGCAATCGGACCTTCATCAAATCCGGTGATCTGCTCCAGTTCGGGGCCGTCACCGGCAATAACCAGAGCGCGTACACCGGACCACAGAACCGCGCCGAAACACATGGCACAGGGCCGCCAGTTCACCACCAGTTCATGAGCGGGCATGCCTTTCCCCCCAAGGTCGTATACGCCCAACATCTTTTGGGCCATGGACAAAGCCATGATCTCGGCATGGGCCGATGAACAGTTGTGGTGCATCACTCGGTTGACACCAATAACCAACAACCGCCCAGAATCGCGTTCAAAAACACCCGCAGCAAAAGGACCGCCCGTATTGTTCAAAAAATTTTGCCGGGAAAACTCGATCACCGCCGCCATGCGTTCTTCGTGCGAAGCAAGGTGGGACGGCATGTCATTAAGTGCCTGCACAGCCCACTTGGGCATGGCGAAATGAAGAGAGAGGTCAGGCAGAGAAAATTGTTCCGTCATGAGAGACTCCTTTGTCAGGAGGAATAGAGCGTGGCTGCCTGTCGGGTCAACAAAAAAACAAATTGACTTTGATGACTATGGTTAATCTTCTGTCATTCTACATTGTTTTCACTCCGGCAAAAGAGGGACGGCCCTCAACTCCATTCTCTCTAATACATTCCTTGCCTTTATTGCTTCGTCGGGTACTATTTATCCTTCATCGAGCAGTATTCTGTTTCTAATCCCGCTATGCTATATCCCAGAATAAGGAGGATGATATGAGTTTACAGATTCCGGTCACTCTCAAAGATGATGTGGCCGATACCCTGTTTATACCGCTTTACATGCGGCATCTGGAAACCCTGCGTAAAAATGGTATTATCCATGATCCCGTTGCTTCTGAATTGGTGAGTCGGATCAATTATGATTTCAGCAAATACAATACCGCGACCAAGAGTCTCGTGGGCACGGCCATTCGTGTCCGCCAGTTTGACGCTGCTGCCAGTCGATTCCTTGAAGCGCACGATAATCCGGTGATCATCAGCATCGGGGCCGGTTTGGATACCCGATTCCAGCGCGTTTATCAGGGGAAGGGGGTATTTTATGAACTGGATTTACCGGAGGTCATTGCATTTCGGAGCAAACTCCTTTCTTCCTCTCCGGAAAATCCATATCTGCCAGTATCCATGTTTGATTACGGATGGATGGAAGAGGTGGTTTGGAATCACGCCAATGCCAATTTCGCCATCATAGCGGAAGGCGTGTTCATGTATTTTGATGAAATGCAAATCAAGGAACTGGTCCGAGCCATAGCAGAAAAATTCGGCGGTGGAGAATTGCATTTTGACGCATGCTCATCGTACGGCGTCCGCAATTCACACAAACACGATACCGTTAAATTTGCCAGAGCACGATTCAAATGGGCCATGGATGATGACAGGATTTTGGAACAATGGTGCCCTAACCTGAAACATGCCGGGACCGCTTACTACATGACCCAGGAAAAACAGCGATGGGGCATGATGGCCATATTGGGCATGTTGGTTCCCCCATTAAAAAACGCATTTCGTATGCTACATTATGATATCATATAATGACCCACCACTGAAAGCGACTCCAACAAAACCGTTCAGGGTGACAACAGTCGACGCCAAACGGACGACTGACATCTTCTTGCAAGGCGACCTGTTGCATTAAAAGAGTGCCAGTTGCCTTTTGGCGGGACTTACCGTACTTGTATCTAAAGAATCTCAAGAGAATTTTTGATACGTTGTGGAGGTCGTCATGCGCCATGCCATTGTCCTGCTCGTGCTATTGGCTATTTCAACCATGGCTGGGTGTGCCAAACATATTTATTCGACACCACCAAGCAAAAAGCCAACCAAGCCCAGGACAATTTCCCATGGCCCCAAGACCAAACCATACGCGGTTATGGGAAAGACTTACTACCCGTTGCAATCCGCTTCGGGATATACTGAGGTAGGCAAGGCATCGTGGTATGGTAAGGATTTTCACGGCAAGAAAACCGCCAATGGCCAGATTTACAACATGCATGGATTTTCGGCCGCGCACAAAACATTGCCATTGGGGACCAAAGTACGTGTGACCAACCTTGAGAACAACCGGAGCCTTGTGCTTGTTGTCAATGATCGCGGGCCGTTTGTAAATGAGCGTATTCTTGATCTGTCCTACGGTGCAGCAAAAAAACTCGACGCGGTTGAACGTGGCGTGATCAAGGTCCGTATCGTGGCCCTCGGCTCCATGCCAACCGCCAGGCCGACACGGAGCATCCCGCCAGCACCAACCCACTTTCACGTCCGAGTCGGTGCTTTTGCCAACCGAAAAAATGCCGAACGAACCCATCACCACCTCGTTGCCATTGGCTTCACCGGTGCCGACATCAAAACCGTCAATCGAAACGGCCGCCGTCTTCATATCGTCCGGGCCGGAAGCTACACCTCCCGCGCCAAGGCCGAAAAAGTACAGGATGCGTTAAAAAACGATTTCCCCACATGCTATATCGTGAGTTGAACCAGATGTAACTCCCCGACCACGTAACGCTCCATACGTCCTTTTTCAGTGCCTGCACGATATTACAAATCGTCATCAGGGGCGTTGATTTACCGGCCCCGTTCGCGCCAATAACGGAAACGATCTCACCATCAAAAACCTTGAGCGATAGACCTTTCAACGCCTGGATTCGCCCATAATCAGAAACCACGTTCCGCATTTCAAGTATCGGTGTCCTATCAGACACACAGTATCTCCGGTTCCCTCTTTTCCGGGGAACACTCATTCTACAATCAAGGCTACTCTGCTTCTTCGGAACGCTGACCGACCCGTTTGGCTGGCCAAATCCCAGCCGGGCGTATCAACATCATAAGAGCCATGACGTCGCCGCAAAAGCCTTGATGCCCGGCACAAATCCCATGGAATAGTTCACGGACCCATAATAGAGGCCAACCATGATACCCGCAGCAACGGCAAGGGCTGCGCCGCAGGCAAAGGTAATGGCGATTAATGCGGTTGGCGTTTACCCCCACCAGAGCGGCCATCACCTTATCCTGTGCCGTGGCGCACATGGCCCGACCGATTCGGGTCTTGAACACCAAAAAATTCAGCCCGATCAACAATACCGCAGTCAGGGCCACGATAAAAATTTGCATGCAGGAAAGGGTCACCGCCCCCCAATGAAACCCGCCGGAAGTTGTCGCTGTGGGATACGCCTTGTCATAGACGCCCTGCGTCAACATCAAGCCATTTTATAGGAAAAGAGACATTCCGAGAGCGGAAAGGGAAAGGGGATGGGTGGTGTGCCACGTACAGGTTTTATCCTGCTCTCTACTAGACAAGGCCGCATGATCATGGGACAGCAACAACGGATTGGGTTACAACCTTCAACCATAAAAATGAACATTGGGGTATACAATGAGTAAAACTGTTTTTATCACCGGTGCTACAGCCGGTTTCGGCAAAGCTATGGCAGAGCGATATGCGGCAGAGGGCTGGCAGTTGGTACTGACCGGCAGGCGACAGGAACGTCTTGATGAGCTTAGAACAAAGCTGGCACCGGCCAAAGTGCATACTCTTTGCTTTGATATACGGGACAAACAATCCTGTCAGCATGCCGTCGCTGACCTGCCGGAGACTTTTGCCGCAATTGACGTCCTCGTGAACAATGCCGGTTTGGCTCTTGGCATGGACCCCGCTCACAACTGCGACATTGAGGAGTGGGAGTGCATGGTGGACACCAATATCAAGGGCCTTTTGTACATAACCAGGGCCGTCCTCCCCGGCATGGTCGAACGCAACAGTGGTCATGTGGTCAATCTGGGGTCCGTGGCAGGCACCTATCCTTATCCGGGCGGCAACACCTATGGTGGGACCAAAGCCTTTGTCAATCACTTTTCCAAAAATCTTCTCGCCGACCTGTTGGGAACAAAGGTTCGCGTGTCGAACATCGAACCTGGTCTGTGCCAATCAGAATTTTCCCTCGTTCGATTTCGTGGCGACAAACTGAAGGCAGATGCCGTTTACGACGGGACAGACCCCATCCTTCCTGCCGACATCGCTGAAATAGTGTATTGGGTTACAGCCCTTCCTGCACACATCAACATCAATGCACTGGAAGTCATGCCTGTGGATCAGGCTTTTGCGCCCTTTGCCATCAATCGGAAAAAATAATCATATAACAGACAACCGTATCTTGGGATTATCTCAAACCCATCCAGGCTACTGACAAAATCCCTACCGACATCGTTGTCACAAAAAGATCACGAACCTAGCAAACAGGAACCCCTCGTCAGTCTTAATCTTTTTATATTCATTATACTAATTTTTATCATAATATTGATAACAGCGCGCAGTATTGGTCATTGCCGTCTCTACTGTTATCGCGCATGCTGACGGATGGGTAGCGTTTGATGGCCCCTTTCAGAGGGTAAATTTTATGTTGAACAAACGTTTGACATAAATATAAAGAGACTTTATTGGGAAGGTTCGATACCAAAGAATATTTACCGATACCTTCAATACAAACGCTATGAGTAATAACAAAACAACGTGCAAAAAGACGCAGGGGGAAGAAACACGCGCCTTGCTTGTGCGTACCGGGACGCGATTGTTCGCACAAAATGGGTATCACGGTGTTTCCATGCGAACACTTGCCGCCGAAGCTGGTGTCAATCTGTCCACTGTGGGCTACCATTTCGGCAGCAAGGCCGGTCTGTATGAAGCGATCATAGAGGATATCATCTCCATTCGTGACGATTTTTTCCCTACAGCGACGGAAGTGGAACAACGCTTGTCTGGTTTGACCGATCCGCATGCGTTGGGGGAAGGGGTGGATTGGTACATGCGCCGTTTGGTTGACGGCATTTGGGGCATGGAAGAACATGTCTGGCGCGCCTTTCTTGTCTCACGCGAGTTGGCGCAACCTTCCGATATCTATCCGAAACTGGAAAAGGATTTTTTTGCTCCTTCCTCTGACTCTTTGGAAGCTCTTGTTCGAGCAGTGGTTCCGCAGGGAACGGATCGGGAAGATGTCCATATCACAG
>PDWI01009308.1_pt1 | contig 11319 bp, 9 predicted proteins | sample 1430891 | NCBI WGS metagenome assembly PDWI01 (sample SAMN01162508, study PRJNA174530) | Oral metagenome, whole genome shotgun sequencing project. | biome: Marine environment; feature: Marine mammal; material: Swab sample of the gingival sulcus; isolation source: swab sample of gingival sulcus... | reverse complement strand
CTTCAAATATAGTAATATTTTTTTAACCCAAATTAGGTAAGGTCTGCAAAAAAACTGTCTAATTTTATAAAATAAATTATTTTGAATGAGATTTTTCCTTGAAAATGGACATATCTTTACTAACAAGCATTTGAGATTTTCATAACGAAAACCCTTGCGAATTTTAGGCAATAAAAAAAGTGTTCAAAAAATTGAACACTTTTTTTATTAGTTTTATTTATTTGTTACTTAACAACATTAAATTTGAATGTCTTAGCACCAACTTTTACAAAATAAGTACCATTAGCTAAACTACTAATATCAATAGTTTGGTTAGAAGATTCATTGTTAATATTAGCAACTTCTTCTCCTAACATGTTGAAAATTCTAATGTTAGAACTTTCTGCATTAGCAACTGTTAATACATTGTTTGCAGGGTTAGGGTAAATTGAGATGCTATTCATGACCTTATCATTAATATTGATATTAGTATTATCAATCATAATATTATCAATAAAGAATACAAACGCATCTGCAGAGACACATTGTACTGCTACATATATTTGTGAACCGGCATAAGCAGATAAATCATATTCTATTGCTGTCCACTCTATAGGAGCTTCTACATAGCTTCCTTCTGATATTTTGGTAAAACTAGCAATGTCTGTATTAGTTGTTGAAACCCAAATAGCATATCTTTCTAGTCCGTACTGATCTGTATTTGATCTCACTTGAGCTTTGAAAGTGGCTCCTGCAACAATAACTTCTGATTGTGGTGTAATTAACCAATCATTATTAGCTGTAACACTTCCATTCGGTATTGCATCAAAACAAGCACCCAATCTATCTCCTTCAAATGGAGGTATATCTGCTAACTGAGAAGGCTGTGCTTGTGAAGGATTAAACGCTATAAACGAACCTGTATATCCAGAATTTGTAAATGTAACATCTTGTATGCCATAAGTTGGTTGTCCATCCTCATCATGTTGAACCCAACCTGCAAATGTTAAATCAAAATCATTAACATTATTTTCAAAACCACCATCCATATTTCCAGTAATAGGAGCTGTCCCATTTCCTGATAATTCAATAGTTAAATTACCTCCATTGGTCTCTATTTGTACAGTATTTGTAAATGCACCTTCTGCAGTTGGATTAAAATCAAAAGTAAAAGTGTATGAAGCATCTGTTGCTAGAGATACATCTCCGGCAGTAAAAGTAGAAGTAAATGGAGCGTTTAATCCTGTTATATTAGTAACAGTTAAAGTGCCTGAACCAGTATTTGTTAAGGTAAAAGTGCCTGAAGTACTACTACCGTTTATTTCTACATTACCTGCATTCCAAGATGTAGGATTTAACTCTGCATGTGGCTCTGTGAAAACAATATTAACACAAGCTCCTATGTAAAGGCTTGAACCGGAAATTCCCCCCTGTGTTGCAGTTGGCATATCTGTCCATGTACCAGCATTATTAAACATAAAAGTATTTGTGGCGACTGGTCCTGTTTGAGCCATAGCAAATGTATCAACAGGAGTGTTGTAAGTAATTTCATAACCACAATAAAAAACTCCATCAATTGCAATAGGAGAATCAAAAGTTACAGTATTTAATGCTTGAGATGTTATATCAGCTAAATTAACAGCTTTACTTGCTAATTCAGCACCAGGTACTCCACTATTATCTCCCCATACTTTAAATGTTACATTTCCTGAACCGGCATCGTAAACTGCAGCCGGAACATAAATAAGTTCGTTTAAGTCTCCTGCCGCAGGTGCTGTAAATTTCTCTGCAAATTGTTGCCAACCATACTCGTTGTGTCCTGTCCAAAATCCCCAAGCATTTTCTCCAAATCCATAAACTGTTGGTGTAGAATTTGGTCCAGGGTTTAATAGAGTGTCTGTGTTTGCTCTAGTTTTTATTTGATTCTGACTTTCAAAATTTAAAGTAATATTATCAACTTTTTTAATTGCTGATAATGGTTTAAATTTTGATTGTTGTGCAAAAATAAATGTTGAAATAGCTATTGCTATCAACATAAAAGTAAATTTTTTCATAATATTTAAATTTTAGTTTATAAATTAATTATATCGTAGCAAATATATATTATATTTTTGATATGGAGTATTATTTTCTAAAAAATTTTTAGCTTAAAAATTTTTTCTTATTAAAAATGCTATTATATTTCATTTTTATTACTCCCCATATTGCTTCTCTAACAATGCCACCGCTCATTTTAGAAGTTCCTTTTTGTCGGTCGGTAAAAATTATTGGAACTTCTTCTATTTTAAATTTGTGTAGCCATGTTTTAAATTTCATTTCTATTTGAAAAGCATAGCCAATCATTTTTATATTGTCTAAGTTTATTTTTTCTAGGACTTTTCTGTTATAACAAACAAAACCGGCTGTAGGGTCGTTTATCTTCATACCGGTAATAATTCTCACATATTTTGAGGCTCCGTATGATATAAATATTCGACTCATAGGCCAGTTTACAACATTTATACCGGTTTTGTAGCGCGAGCCAATCGACATATCTGCTCCGTTTAAACAGGCTTTGTGTAGTTTTATTAAATCGGCAGGAGGGTGAGAAAAATCGGCATCCATTTCATATATGTAGTTATAATCATTCTTTAAACACCATTTAAAACCGGTTATATAAGCAGTGCCAAGACCTAATTTTCCGCTACGTTCTAATATGTGAAGAGCTTCGGGAAACTCTGTTTTTAAACCTTTAACAATATCCGCAGTACCGTCAGGAGAACCGTCGTCAACTATAAGAATATGAAAGTCGTAGTTTAAATTAAAAACATACCTTATAATAGCCTCTATGTTTTCCTTTTCATTGTAAGTAGGAATAATTACTATGTTTTCTTTGTTGCTTTTCACTATAAACTTTGTTGTTTTTTTATTTGCGAATATAAACTTTTTTATACAATTACCAAATAGCCACTAAAAAATTCTAACTTTTGTACTTAAACCATTTCCAAAGTTCTTTGTAGTTTACTTTTTTACCGTACATTAAGATTCCTACTCTATATATTTTTCCGGCAAACCACGTCATAAAAACAAAGCTAATAATTAGTAATCCCATAGAAATAACAATATCTAATATAGGTACTCCAAATGGTATTCTAACCATCATTACAATAGGCGAAGTAAATGGTATCAACGAGAACCAGTATGCCAACGAACCTTCGGGGTTTTTTATTGCCGAAATCATCACTATAATACCAAGAACTAAAGGTATTGTTATTGGCAGCATAAACTGCTGTGTATCAGTCTCATTATCTACTGCCGAACCGACTATTGCAAATAGTGCCGCATATAATAAATAACCTCCTATGAAATAGAATAAGAAAAGAGTTATTATTGTTACATAATCTATTGCAAAAACAGCTTTAAACATTTGCTCAAATTTAAGCATGTCTTCGTCTTGCGGATTTATATCTTGCCCAAGTTGTGAACCTATTTCAATTTGTTGAGCTTCGGGTGTAGGTTTGTAGTCTTTTAAAAGTAATGTTTGAGAAACTGTTACAAGACCTAGAGTAAGAACCACCCATATAATAAATTGTGTTAACCCTACTAGTGCTACACCTATTATTTTTCCCATCATTAACTGAAATGGCTTTACCGAAGATACTATTACTTCTACAATTCTATTCGATTTCTCCTCTATAACACCTCTCATAACCTGAGAACCGTACATAAATACGAACATGTAAATTAAAAACCCACATATATAACCAATAATCATAGCTATCTCGGTTGAGGACTCTTTTTCTGTGCCGTCTTTATCTATTGTTGTTGTAACTACTCTTATCTTAGAATTTACGGCTTTAAGAATATTGTTTACATCTTTTTCGGTAATGCCAAAATCCTCTGCCGTAGAGCTAAGTTTAAGGTCTTCTATTTGTTTTTCTATGCCGTTTGCAATGTGCATTTTTAAGCCCATACTAGGCTGTTTGTACGAAATCAACTGTACGCTTCCCCTATTTGTGGTTACAGCTGTATGAGGTATATATAACAGGGCATAGTAGTCGGAATCTTTAAGGTCTTTTTTTGCTTGAGATAAGTTATAATCTACATTTACAGGGTCGTAATATTTATCCGAAACAAATTCAAAATTTATATATTCTGTGTTTTTTAAAGCATTATCAAATAGTCTATTTTCGTCTATAACAGCAATCTTTTTAAAGTCGTCGCTTTCCATCTTCATAAGAATTACAGGTGCTATCATCATTGCCGCAAATAATATAGGGCCAAGAATACTCATTATAATAAAAGTCTTCTTTTTTACTCTTGTGCTATATTCACGTTTTATTATTAAACCGATTTTACTCATATCTTTTTTGCTTTTATTCTGTTGTTGAATTAGTATCTTCTACTGCTTTAATAAAAATGTCGTTCATGCTTGGAATTTGTTTATTAAAAGATGCTATAGTCCCAAACTGTAACATTTTACTTAATAAGTCGTTGCTTGTCATTTGCGGATTTAATAATTCTACTTGTAGTAAGCCTCCTTTTTCGGACTCTTTGGCAGAAATTATTTTATAGTCAGATGTAAGAGTAGATTCTAATTTATTGAAAAAACCAATATATTCTATATTGTATATTTCCGAAGCATATTTTGTTCTTACAGCATCTATATCACCATCAAGAATTTTTTTAGATTTATTTATAAGTGCAATGTGGTCGCAAACTTCCTCTACAGATGACATGTTGTGAGTAGAAAATATTATTGTTGCTCCATTGTCTCTAAGTTCAAGAATTTCTTTTTTTAGAAGGTTTGCATTTATTGGATCAAAACCGCTAAATGGCTCGTCAAAGATTAAAAGTTCGGGTTTGTGTAACACAGTTGTAATAAACTGTACTTTTTGTTGCATACCTTTTGATAATTCTTCAACTTTTTTACCCCACCACTCTTGTATTTCAAATTTCTCGAACCAATGTTTTAAGCCAACAATAGCATCTTTTTTACTCATCCCTTTGAGCTGACAAAGATACATAGACTGTTCGCCAACTGTCATTTTTTTGTATAGTCCTCGCTCCTCGGGAAGATAGCCTATTTGAGATATGTGTTTCTGACTTAGTCGCTCGCCATTAAATAAAACTTCACCCGTATCAGGAGCTGTAATCTGATTTATTATCCTTATTAGGGTGGTTTTACCGGCTCCGTTTGGGCCTAAAAGCCCAAATATGCTACCTTTAGGCACTGATATTGATACGTCTTGAAGTGCATGATGATTAGCATACTTCTTGTCAATATTTTTGGCAATTAATGTATTCATTCGTGTTATTTTTCAATATCCGTAAATTATATTTTTTTTTACCTAAAAGCCCTTGCATTTTAGGTAATAGATAAAACTATAACATAACATTTTTAATGTTGCAAAATTATAAAATATTTCTTTTTAAGTTTTAAATAAAACTTTTTTTATCAAGATGCTGTTAAAGACAAGCTCCTAACCCAGAGCAAACACCTAAAAATCAAACACTTACACTTAATTTAGAATGTTAACAAAAAAACATAGTTTGCGACAAGTGGTATAAAAAAAAGTAGTATTTTGTCCAACTACTAATTGTATGGATTATAAATTTTATAAAATATGACACGTAAATTATTTTTTTTACTCGTAATCACAATATTTTTGTTTACAAAAGCTGTTTATTCACAAGCACCTGTAATCACATTTCAAACTGCTCACCCCATAAATTGTGTAGATTCGACAACAGAATTAAAAATATTGGCAACGGGACAAGCACCTCTCACTTACCAATGGTTTAAAGACAGTAATCCCGTAGGTACTAATTCTTCTACTCTAACACTTAGTTCTTTAACATCTACAGACGAAGCTACTTATACTTGTCAAGTTTCAAACACTGTAGGTAGTGTAACTAGCGACCCGATAGACCTTAATGTAGTAGAAAATCCTCCAACAATAACATCAATAACTACTCAAAACGATTTAGTTTGTGTTGGTACAGATAATTTGTTAGAAGTTACCATTACCGGTGAAAGTCCAAATTTTAATTGGCATCACGACGGAAATATATTAGGACACACAATACAATACGAAATATTAAATGCAGCTCAAACAGACGAAGGACAATATTTTTGTGTAGTACATAATGTTTGTGGTAGAGATACTTCGGCGACTATAGATATAGACATTGTAGAACCGGCTCACATAACATTACAGCCGACAACACAAACTATCTGTGAGGGCGAAGATGCAACTTTTACATCGCAAGCCGAAGGCGATTATCTTAATTATTCATGGTTAGAAGACGAAGTTCTAATTGTTGGTGAAACGGATACTTTTTTAAATGTTATAAATCCTGCATATCCTCACGAAAAAACATATAACATAGTTGCCTATAATGTTTGTAACAGGGATACAAGTAATGACGTTGTAGTAAGCATTAATACAGCTCCGGTTATTACAGGACAACCATTAGACAATTCGGAGTGTACAAATTTAGTTTCTACGATTACTTTAAACACTTTTGCTTATGCTAATACCGATTTAAATTATCAATGGTATGACGAAAACAACAACCCTATTCCAAATGCCACAACACCCGAAATAGAAATATCATTAATAGACGAAGATACCGCTCACTACTATTGTGTTGTAAGCAATGTTTGTGGAACTGTAAATAGCGATACAGCAACAATTACATCTTTGTCGCCACCTGTAATAAAAGCCCAACCGACAGGAGACACTGTTTGTGTTGGAGAAGATGTTAGCATGCTAATAAAAGTTGTAGGGGCAGAGCCTATAGTTTACCAATGGCTTTTTCAAGGTGCTGATGTAAATGGTGGGAATATTTCAGGCGAAACAACAGAACAAATAAGTATTTCGGCTATTACAGAAGGGCAATCCGGGATATATTCTTGTAATGTTAGCAATGTTTGTGGAGCAGTACTCTCCGATGAGGTCGAAGTACTTGTAAAAACACCACCTCTTGTTAATTCACAACCACAAGATGTTGAAATTTGTGAAGGAGAAGCTTTAAATATCGACTTTGTAAGTTCGGGGACGGAGCCTATGACCTACCAATGGTACATTATTGGAAACTCAACTGCAATAGGAAATACCGAAGATTATGTATCAAACTATGCAGACCCTGCAAATACAGGAGAATATTATTGCTTGTTAACCAATGCTTGTGAAACAATCTCTACCGATACTATTGACGTAACAATAAAAGCTCTACCTCAAATTACGACACAACCTACAGATGAATCTGTATGCGAAGGCGAATACGCATCTATGTCTATTACTGCGACAGGCGAAGAGCCTCTGATTTATTTGTGGTACAGAAATGGAACTTCCGTATCGGGTCAAACAAATAGCACTTTAGAATATCTATCAGCACAAGTTAACCAAACCGGAACATACTTTTGCAGAGTTGCCAACTCTTGTTCATACGAAGATTCTGAAACCGCAGAACTTAGCATCGGAACAGAACCTGCAATAACGTGGAATCCGGTAGGACAAACTCTTTGCGAACACGACACTCTAAACCTAATAATGGACGCTCAAGGCGATAATTTTACTATACAATGGTATCATAACGATACTCCTATAACAGGGGAAAACGACACCGCATTAACAATTCTAAATATTGACAGCAATATGCAAGGAGAATATTATTGCCTTGCTTATAATTCTTGTGCAATAGTATCTACCGACACAGTTGAAGTAAATACAATCCCTGCTCCTATAATGACACTTGGAGACGATATTGAACTTTGTGAAGGCACAGATACAGTAATAGGCCCTATTGGGAATTATGCTCATTATAACTGGAATAATGGACTAAGTTATCAACCAACATTGGACGTACACTTAGGCGGAACATTTATTCTCGAAGTTACAGGTGATAACTCATGTAAAACTAGAGACACATTAATAGTTACTTATCACCCATATCATGACATACTATTTAGCCCTGTACAAATATCTTCTTGCGGAGCATACACCCTTGATGCCGGAGAAGGAGGATATCAATACACATGGAATACAACTCCTGTACAAACAACATCTTCGATAAGTATAACCGAAACAGGAACATATTCAGTAACAGTTACCGGAGATGCGTTTGGTTGTGCTGATACAGAGTCGGTATTTGTTGAAATTAAAGAACCTATAAGCATAAGTCTTGGCAACGACCTAACAGCTCCTGTAAGCGGATACGTAGATATAGGCGTAGAAGCAATTTATGCCGATTATATTTGGAGTAACGGATATTCAGGACCATTACAATCTATATACGGGTCTAATTATGGAGTAGGAACTCACGAATTTTCACTAACCGCAGTAGCCGAAAACGGTTGCTCCGACACCGATACAATTAATGTAACATTCTGGGACGATTTAGGAATAGAAGACGAAAATATAAAATCAGAAATAGATGTATATCCAAACCCAACTAAAGGAAATATTAACATAATATCGAATAATCATAAAATAGAAAATGTTCATATTTATAACTCTATCGGAAAATTATTAAATACATTTGTAATAAATAATAATGAAATATCGTTAGACATTAGTAATTTCAAAAAAGGTATTTACATATTAAAATTACAATGTAAAAATGCCGTTATAACTAAAAAAATTACATTGAAATAATGAAAGATAAAACAAGAATAAAAGGCAAAATAAGAGGAGCATACATAACCTCTCTTATTAGTATATCATTAGTTCTATTGTTATTAGGCATAGTAGGACTTTTGCTTATCAATGCTCAAATGCTATCTAAACATGTAAAAGAAAACTTGTGTTTTTCTCTAATCATAAAAAACGACACAAAAGAACCCGATATAAAACAGTATCAAAAAACCTTGGATACTTACGATTTTATTAAATCTACAGAATATATAACAAAAGAAGATGCTGCAATTCAATTACAAGAAGACCTTGGCGAAGATTTTGTTGAAACACTTGGATATAATCCTCTATCTACTACAATAAATGTTTATTTAAAATCGGAATATGCAAACCCCGATAGTATCAAAAAATTAGAAACATTTTTTCTAAACGATACAAATTTAATAGGAGAAGTATCATATCAGCAAAACTTAGTAAATCTAATAAACAATAATATCAAAAAAATAAGCATTATACTATTACTATTTAGTGTAGCTTTATTTATTATTTCGTTTGCCCTTTTAAACAATACTATTAGGTTAATGATATACTCTAAAAGATTTATAATCAACACAATGAAGCTAGTAGGAGCAAAACGAAACTTTATTAGAAAACCATTCCTTCGTTCAGGAGCTATACAAGGAATGTTAGGAGCATTTATAGCTATAGTAATATTGTCGGGGATAGTTTATTTTATAAATAGAAAAGTTGGCGAAATAATAAATGTTATAGACTTAAAAAACTTAGGGATATTATTTGCAACAGTTATTGTATTAGGAATATTCTTGTCTGTAATATCAACATTATTTTCTATAAATAAATATTTACGTTTAAAATCAACAAATTTATATTATTAAAATGGAAAAGAATAACAATTCTATTGAAAAAGGAGCAACTGAAGAGCAAAAATCGGGTTTCGTACTCGGTAAAATAAATTACATACTAATAGCCGTAGGTTTTTTAGTAATACTTATAGGCTATATGTTATTGTCGGGAGGGAAAAGTGAAGACCCAAGTGTATTTAATCCCGAAATTTTTAACTTTAGAAGAATAACATTAGCCCCCATAGTAATTCTTATAGGTTTTATAATAGAGATTGTTGCAATAATCTGGAAACCTAAAAAGTAATACTCTATGGAATGGTTCGAAGCATTAATCCTTGGAATTATTCAAGGATTAACCGAGTTTTTACCGGTAAGTAGTAGTGCCCATCTCGAAATAGGTAAAGAACTATTTGGGATAGAAGGCAAGGAGAATTTATATTTCTCAATACTTGTACATGGGGCTACAGTATTAAGCACAATAATAGTATTTTATAAAGAAATATTACTCCTTATTAAAAACACATTTAAGTTTAAATATAACGAAGAAACTAAATATGTGATTAAAATTATTGTGTCAATGTTGCCGGTTATGTTTGTGGGTTTGTTTTTTAAAGACGAAATTAAAACATTATTTAGTGGTGGCAACCTTTATCTTATAGGTATAATGCTTATAGTAACAGCTATTTTATTATCGTTCACATATTTCTTTAAAAAGAGTAACTATAAGTCTATCAGTTATTTTGACGCATTTATCATAGGAATATCTCAGGCATTTGCAGTTTTTCCGGGAATATCACGTTCGGGAGCAACAATAGCAACAGGAATAATGCTTGGAAATAATAAATATGAAGTCGCAAAATTCTCATTTCTAATGGTCTTAATACCAATATTAGGAGAGAATTTTTTAGACCTTGTAAGTGGGGAATTTGTGTCGTCAGGGATACCAGTAAGCTCAATGATTATAGGGTTTTTAAGTGCCTTTGTATCAGGTCTTTTAGCTTGTAAGCTTATGCTTAGGATTGTAAAAAAAGGTAAACTAATATGGTTTGCTCTATACTGTGTAATTGTTGGATTAATATCAATATTTTTTCTTAGTTAATGTCTGATTTCTTTGATTATAACAAAACTCCTGATTTCGAAAAGGGAGAAATAATATTAATAGATAAGCCACAAACTTGGTCATCTTTTGATGTAGTTAATAAGATACGGTGGAAACTCAGACATATTACCGGTAACAAAAAAATAAAAGTAGGTCATGCAGGAACTCTAGACCCTCTTGCGACAGGTTTACTAATAATTTGTACAGGAAAAGCAACAAAAAAAATAGAAACAATACAAACCGACAACAAAACATACGAAGCAGTATTTAGATTAGGTGCAACCCGACCATCGTTTGATATGGAAACCGAAATAGACAATACATTCGATATATCAAATATAAAAGAATCTGATATTTTGTCGGTAGCAAAATCTTTTGAAGGCGAATTAACACAAACACCACCTGTTTATTCTGCTATTCAGATAAACGGAAAAAGAGCATACGAATACGCACGAAAAGGAAAACAAGTAGAATTAAAATCTAGAAAAATTTACATTCACAGTTTTAAAATAAGAAAAATAAATATGCCGGATATTTCGCTTACAATTAACTGTAGCAAAGGCACATATATACGTTCTCTTGCAGATGAATTTGGGAAAAGACTTGACAACGGGGCATTTTTGTATTATCTTAGGCGTGTAAAAAGTGGGGACTATTCAATAAATAACGCCCTAGAAATAAACGAATTTATAAATTTTTTGAACAAAATGTAACTTTTTTAATTATTTAAAGTATAATCTTAAATAATTTATATATT
>PDWI01009306.1_pt1 | contig 11320 bp, 9 predicted proteins | sample 1430891 | NCBI WGS metagenome assembly PDWI01 (sample SAMN01162508, study PRJNA174530) | Oral metagenome, whole genome shotgun sequencing project. | biome: Marine environment; feature: Marine mammal; material: Swab sample of the gingival sulcus; isolation source: swab sample of gingival sulcus... | reverse complement strand
GGGAGGGAGTCGAACCCCCGACCGCCTGGTTCGTAGCCAGGTACTCTATCCAGCTGAGCTACCAGCGCGCATTTGAGGTGGTGAATTATCCTGTTTTCTCGCAGAGCTGTCAAGGTGTATTTTTGAAAACTTGTATTTGACTTTTTATTTTCTTGAAAATATTGAAACTTATTTGATAAACACACCGGAATGACGGTACTGATATTAATTATTTTGCTACCGTCATTCTCATATTGAAATTTATAGCTATTTTTTAGAAAGGACTTTTATCAAAAAATTCTATAAGCTCGCCTGTTGTCGGGTGATAAACTTGCAGCCACTCCGCATGCAATAATAAACGTGAGGAAATATCTCTAAAATCTGGGGGTGCGTAGAGTTGGTCGCCAATAATTGCATGTCCAATTTGTTGGCAATGTACTCGCAATTGGTGAGAGCGTCCCGTAACCGGTTTTAAAATGAGGCGAGTCTGATTTTTTTCACTGTCTCTGTAGTCGACAAAAACATGAGTTTGAGAGGGTTTTCCCAGTTCCCAATCAACGATTTGTCTTGGGCGATTTTCCCAGTCACAACGCAGTGGTAAATCAATTTCTTGCTCATCTTTTTCAACTAATCCGCCAACGATAGCGATATAGCGTTTTTGGGTTTTTCTATCGGCAAATTGCTTATTTAAGTTTCTATGAGCTTCGGCATTTAGCGCCATGATAATGACGCCGGATGTCGCCCAATCTAGGCGATGTACGGTGCGAGCTTCGGGATATTTTTGTTGTACACGGTAGGCAACACTGTCAATTTTATCTTCTCCTCGGCCAGGGACGGAAAGTAACCAAGCAGGCTTACTAACGGCAACAATATCGCTATCTTCGTAAAGATAAATAATATCTCGTTCAGGACGGTTGTCGAATTTATTCATTTTATTTTTTTACCTACAGGAACTAGAATGACGGTCAAGATTCAAAGGTTTTCTTAATAGCCGTAAAATCTAATTCACCATTGGTTTGAGATAAAATTTCATGACACATTTGCTTGCCCAGCTCAACACCAAATTGGTCAAAGGCATTAATACCCCAAATGACACTCTGCACGAAAACTTTGTGTTCGTAGGCGGCGATTAATTCACCTAAACTATGCGGCGTAATTTTATCCAACAATAATAGATTGCTGGGGCGATTGCCCATAAATTTTCCATGTCCATCATGCCCGGTATTACCACCGTTCATCAGTGATTGGCTTTGTGCCAAACAGTTTGCCAATAATGCGGTATGGTGCTCATGCAGTTCCGTTTGTATTTCATCAGGTAAACCGTCACAAGGTTCAACGGCAGCAATGAAGTCTAGCGGGACGATTTGCGTGCCTTGGTGCAATAATTGGAAAAAGGCATGTTGAGCATTAGACCCAACAGAGCCCCAAACAACTGGGCAGGTGACAAAATCAATAGGTTTGCCTTCTTCTGTTACTGACTTACCTAAACTTTCCATTTCCAATTGCTGTAAATATCCGGGAAGTGATTTGAGGTTCTGAGCATAGGGAATAACAGCACGTGTCGGATAGTGTAAATAATTACCGTACCAAATATGTAGCAGTCCTAAAATAACAGGGAGATTTTGCTCAAATGGGGTTTGCTTAAAATGCTCGTCCATTGCATTTGCACCTGCTAATAATTCCCTAAAAGCATTCATGCCACAGGCAATAGCAATCGGCAAGCCAACTGCTGACCACAGTGAATAACGTCCGCCAACCCAATCCCAAAATTCAAAAATTTGTGATTCGGGAATGCCTGCTGATAGCGCTCCATCAATATTCGTCGTAATAGCACAGCTACGCTGCCAAAAATCACTGTCGCTAAAATCGTCTTGGCTACAAAACCATTTTTTCAATGTATTGAAGTTCTTTGTGGTTTCAAAAGTTGTAAAAGTCTTGGAAATAATTAAAAATAGTGTGCTTTTGGGATTACAGTTGGCAATAGCATCAGCTACCGCCATGCCATCAATATTGGCAACAAAGTGCATGCGGATTGTTTGTTTTCTGCCCATAGTCAGGGCTTCGTAAACTAATCGAGAGCCTAACTCAGAGCCGCCAATACCCATACAAATCACGTCAGTGACCGGTGTGCCGTTTAGCAGGTTATTATTTTCGATACGCTCAACTAAAGTCTGCATTTTGTCCAATACACGATACACAGCCACACTATCGCTATCGTTTTTATCTAATGGGGCTCTCAGTAACCAATGCTTAACGGCACGATTTTCACTTTTGTTGATTACATCACCTGCAAATAATGCCTGCATTTTTTTATCTAAGTGACTATTTTTTGCATGCCTAATGAGCGTGTTCATAACGGGCTGCGTGATAGGGTTTCTTACATAATTTAGCCAAAGTGAACCTGCACGCAAACTGTAGCGTTCGCTACGCTCGGCGGATTGCTCATCATTAAAATGGATATGTTTAAGCTTATTTGCCAGTTGGGTTAATTGTCGGTGAGTATCTGTGTGCATGTGATTTATCCTTTCTCGATATCAGCTTAACAGGCTTAATCGTTAAATGTTATTTGGTTTTTGTGTTGAATTTTCTTATTATAGCGTGAATTGATTAAAAAGAGGAAAATGGCAGGTGAAATCTCAGCAATTGGCAGTTATGCAGCAACGTATGCATTTATACCAAAGCGTTCGAAAGTTTTTCCAAAAGCGTCATGTTTTGGAAGTAGAAACGCCGATTTTGTCACCCTATGGGACAACGGATGTGCATATTGACAGTTTTGTTAGTGATTGGCAAGCCGGTGAGTCTTTATATCTACAAACATCACCTGAATTTGCCATGAAACGATTATTGGCTGATGGTGTTGGCGATTGTTTTCAATTGTGTAAAGTTTTTCGTAATGAACTTTATTCTAAGCGTCATCGTGCAGAATTTACGATGTTGGAGTGGTATCGACTGGGCTTCTCACTGCAAGATTTAATCACAGAAGTGGCTCAGTTAGTCAAGGCAATATGCCTCGACTGGCAAGGTCTTGTGGTAGAAATAATCACTTATGCTGATGCTTTCGCCTCATTTAATATTAATCCCCATCAGGATGACTTGCCGACATTAAAACAAAAAATTATTGACTACTCAGGTTATACACCACAACTCACTGATGAACGTGACGAATGGCTAGATTTTTTCTTGGTTACACAAATTGAGCGGCAGTTAGGCAAGAATAAACTCACTTTTTTAACCCACTATCCTGCCAGCATGGCGGCATTGTCTCAGAAAATGATAGATAGCGAGGGCAACGAAGTAGCTGAACGTTTTGAGCTTTATTATCAAGGGGTAGAATTGGCGAATGGTTTTCATGAACTAACCGACGCGAAAGAACAGCAGGCTCGTTTTATCGCAGATAATATTGAACGCCAAAAATTGGGGAAACCTCAAGTTCCCATAGATAGGGATTTTTTATCGGCTTTACAACGAGGGTTGCCCGACTGTTCGGGGGTGGCTTTGGGCATTGATCGACTGCTGATGTTAAAGTTAGGTTTATCCGATATTGCCGAAGTCATACCTTGTTAATAAAACTATCCTACAAATAACAGAATGACGGTACTGAATTCATGTTATATATTTTGTACCGTCATTCTAGCCGGTTATTTTTTCGTATTGTAAACTGACATCGCTAATACTATTTAGTAAATGCTCTGTATTATCTTTTTGAGAAAGGCATTGGGTTTTTTCTACCAGTATAGCTTTTTCAATGGTTTTCCAGTCTTTTCCTTGCAATCTGCGATAATTGAGTGCCATTTGTAACGGTGGTAACGAAGGATTAAACGCTGCATTTTCCGCATAACGTCCGATGACAGTTTCGTGATTAGGATATTGTAAGGCAATACCACTATAACTATGGCTATAAGGTGCATGGCTGTTCTCGCACGCCCATTTCGCCATTGTTAATAATTCATTGTCATTGTTATTGTTATTGTTGGGCTGTTTTTGCTTACCCAATATGCGTTCGCTCATACCTAAGTCGCTAGGGCCGAAAGCCTCAGGCAAATAGTAGCTTAGTGGTTGTGGTTGACTGTTGGGTAACAGAATACAAAAGTCGTCAGCAAGGTTAACTTCATTGATAAATTGGCGACAATGACCACAAGGTGAATAATTAATAACAAGTAGTTTTAATGTAATCGCTCCTCGTGACCAAGCATGAGCAATTGCACTTTGTTCGGCATGTATAGTTTGCCCAATGTGTGTGTCGACAAATTCAAAATTTGCCCCTAAATAACAATTACCTTCAGTATCAATAGCAACCGCTCCAACATGAAAATTTGATACGGGGGCAACGGAAAAGCTCGTCGCAAGTGGTAGTAAAATTTTTGCAAATTCTAGCAATGAAATCCCTAGCTCGTCACACCAATAGCTGACGGTAAAGGCATCAAAATAACCGAGAGCGTCCGGTGCTTTTTGTTGTGCTATCAGTAATTGTCGGGATAGCGGTTGTGGTAGCTTAGTTAAAGCGTTACGAAAAAGTTTATTAGACATAAATAAAAAGTTGTTTTCTTAAGGTTACAGTTGGTTAATTGTGAATGCTTATCATATAATAACGCAATCTGGTAGTTGTAGTTTACGCTTTCAATGCTGAGGCGGCAACTGTTGTTTGAAAGTCTTTTATATATTAGTTTTTATATTAACCTTAGGAGAAAATTCCATGAACAGTGCTTTAATTAGTTTGTTGGGTATCGTGGTTTTATTAGCGATTGCGGTAGCTTTATCCAATAATCGCCGAGCGATTAATCTACGTACCGTCGTTGGTGCTTTTGTTATTCAATTTTGTATTGGAGCGTTTATTTTATATGTACCCATTGGGCAGGAAGTTTTAGGTGGTATTACAGCAGGTGTTGCTAAAGTTTTAGAGTATGGCAACCGAGGTATTGAATTTTTATTTGGTGGCTTAGTTTCGGGACAAATGTTTGCAATATTTTCAGAAGGTGGTGGCTTCATTTTTGCCCTAAAGGTGTTACCTGCGATTATCTTTTTCTCATCACTGATTGCCGTGCTTTATTATATGGGAGTTATGCAATGGGTCATTAAGATTGTTGGTGGTGGTTTACAAAAAGTTTTAGGGACATCTACAACTGAATCTATGTCGGCAGCAGCCAATATTTTTGTTGGACAAACGGAAGCGCCATTGGTGGTAAAACCTTATGTGTCAAAAATGACTGAATCTGAACTATTTGCGGTTATGTGTGGTGGTTTAGCTTCAATTGCCGGTTCGGTTTTAGCGGGGTATGCGGGTATGGGGGTGCCACTACCTTATCTAATTGCTGCTTCATTTATGGCGGCCCCCGGTGGTTTGTTGTTTGCTAAACTGATGATTCCTGAAACAGAAACGCCTGAAAAAATCGATAAAATTGAAATTGCTGAAGCGGATGAAGTACCAAGCAATGTTTTAGATGCTGCTGCAGGCGGGGCGACAACAGGTATGAAAATGGCAATGAATGTCGGTGCGATGTTGTTAGCCTTTATTGCTTTGATTGCGTTACTAAATGGTATTATCGGTGGTGTTGGCGGCTGGTTTGGCTACGGTGATTTAACGCTAGAAACCATTTTAGGTTGGATATTCTCACCATTGGCATGGGTTATCGGTGCGCCGTGGAGTGAGGCTCAAATTACAGGCTCTTTGATTGGTCAAAAAATTGTTGTGAATGAATTTGTTGCCTTTGCAGAATATACTTCAATGATGAAAGAAGGTGCGGTTGTTTTATCAGATAAGACACAAGCTATTATTTCCTTTGCACTTTGTGGTTTTGCTAACTTAGGTTCAATTGCTATCTTGATTGGCGGCTTGGGCGTTATTGCACCCAATCGTCGTCATGACGTAGCTAGATTGGGTATAAAAGCAGTTATTGCAGGTTCGTTATCCAACTTAATGTCCGCAACAATTGCCGGTCTTTTTATTGGGCTAAGTGGTGCAGCTGCACTGGGTATGGGAGGTTAACCCGTGACTGACATAACTGGTACTCAGTACGATAATAAATATTGGGCGGCATTGGCTTTGTCGCTCATGGATTTAACCAGTTTAAATGATGATGACACTGATGAAGTGATTCATGATTTATGTATTGCTGCTAATACACCGTACGGACAAACCGCTGCGGTGTGCGTTTACCCGCGTTTTGTTCCTATAGCGGTTTCAACCTTAGATGAAAATCATGCTAGGCAAGTGAAAGTCGCAACAGTAACTAATTTTCCCCATGGCAATGATGATGTTAAAGCGGCCAAAAAAGAAACGAAAAAAGCCGCTAAAGCGGGTGCTGATGAGGTTGATGTGGTCTTTCCTTACAAAGCTTTAATTGCAGGTAACGAAGAGATTGGTGCTAAACTGGTCAGAAAATGCAAGAAAGTTTGTAGAAAACGTGGGGTGACTTTAAAGGTTATTATCGAAACAGGTGAATTAAAAACGCCGGAATTGATTAAAAAAGCCAGTGAAATTGCTATTGAAAATGGGGCGGACTTTATTAAAACCTCAACGGGAAAAGTACCCGTTAATGCCACTTTAGGGGCTGCTGAAATTATGTTGAACGCCATTAAAGCCAGTGGCAAAAAAGTGGGTTTTAAAGCGGCGGGGGGTGTGCGCAGTGTCGAAGATGCGAAAGCTTACTTGCAGCTTGCCCAAAAAATTATGGGTGATGACTGGTTATCAGTAGATACTTTCCGCTTTGGTGCGTCTGGGTTATTGGGGAGCTTATTGGCAACGCTCAATGATGACAGCCCGGTGAAAAGTACAGCAAGTTATTAATATCATTTTATTGTAATCATGTATTCTTTTATGTGATAACAGTAAAAAGTAGTCGGTCAAGTAGTTAGAGAATGACGGTACTAAAAGAGGAAAAATTATGCTTATTCAAGAAATAGTTAAAATCAAACGTGATGGTGGTGAATTAACCCCTAAACAAATTCAGTCTTATATTCAGAGTGTTACCGATAACAGTGCCAGTGAAGGACAAGTTGCGGCGATGTGTATGGCAATTTATTTTAATAAAATGAATGTGCCGGAGCGAACGGCTTTGACGACGGCGATGCGTGATTCCGGGCGTGTACTTGAATGGGCCGATGCCAATCTTGATGGCCCGATTGTCGATAAGCACTCAACGGGTGGCGTGGGTGATGTGGTGTCGCTAATGCTTGCACCGATGGTGGCGGCTTGTGGTGGTTATGTGCCAATGATTTCAGGTCGTGGATTGGGACATACGGGCGGTACTTTGGACAAGCTGTCTGCAATTCCAAATTTTGATACCTTTCCTGCCCCTGAAAAGTTAAAGCAGATTGTTAAAACGGCTGGTGCTGCGATTATTGGGCAAACCCCGGATTTAGCTCCTGCCGATAAGCGTGTTTATGCTATTCGTGATGTAACGGCAACGGTTGAAAGTATCGACTTAATTACGGCTTCTATTCTGTCGAAAAAGTTGGCTGAAGGTTTGGATAGCTTGGTCATGGATGTCAAGGTGGGTAACGGTGCATTTATGCCCACTTACCAAGATTCAGTGGCTTTGGCTAAGTCGATTGTCGATGTGGCGAATTATGCCGGTTGTCAAACCACGGCATTATTGACGGATATGAATCAAGTGTTGGCAAGCAGTGCCGGTAATGCGGTAGAAGTGCGTGAGGCAGTGCAATATCTGCGCGGGGAAAATGTTAATCCTCGTTTGTATGCGGTCAATATGGCACTTTGTGAGCAACTGCTGATTAATGGCAAACTTGCCAAAGACAAAGCCGAAGCCAATGCCAAATTACAGTCGGCATTGGACAGTGGTAAGGCCGCTGAATATTTTGCCAAAATGGTCGCAGCACAAGGCGGCCCCACTGATTTTGTCGAGAATTATGACAATTATTTGGCAAAAGCCAATGTGGTCAAACCTGTATTTGCTAACGGCGTGGGTACATTGACGGCGATGGACACTCGCAGTATTGGTGTGGCGGTAATAGGCTTAGGTGGTGGTCGTCGAGTTGCGACTGATGAAATTGATGTCAGTGTTGGTTTTGATAAAATTTTACCTTTGGGAACACTGATTGAAAAAGATACGCCATTAGCAGTTATTCATGCCAAAGATGAAAATAGCTGGCGAGCAGCTGCCGATGCGTTTTTAAATGCTGTAACAATTAATGATGAATCTTATGAGGCAACACCGGAGATTTATGAGATTGTTGAATGATGAGTGATATTTTTAGTACCGTCATTCTGATAACCGAAGTTGCTAGTAAGGAAATAAAAAGATGAACAACCTATTAAAAATCGCCCAAGCCTGGGCAAACCAAGACCCTGATAAGGAAACTAAACAGGAACTACAGACCTTAATTGATGGTAATAATGTTGCCGAGTTAAAAAAACGGTTTTCTGGGCGATTGCAATTTGGTACGGCAGGACTGCGTGGTCCGTTACAAGCAGGACCAATGGGAATGAACCGTGTGTTGGTGGCTCAAGCCGCTGCCGGGTTGGCTCGTTTTTTATTATCACGTGAAAAAAATCCCAGTATTGTGATTGGCTACGATGCACGAAAAAATTCCCGTATTTTTGCCGAAGACACCGCAGAAATTATGCAAGGATCAGGTGTGGCTGCTCAAATTATGCCAGATTTGCGTCCAACGCCGGTACTTGCTTTTGCCGTGCGGCACTTAGATGCTAGTGCGGGTGTGATGGTAACAGCCAGCCATAATCCACCGCAAGACAATGGTTATAAAGTCTTTTTAGGTGGCGATGATGACGGGGCTCAAATTGTCCCCCCAAATGATAAAGCGATTGCCGAACAAATTCAGTGGGTAGCTGATAATCTCAGCATTGCGGATTTGCCACGTAGCCAAGATTATGGTGTTATCGCTGATGATGTGATTGACAGCTATATTCAACAAACAGCGGCACTATGCCAAGCCCCTGCCAGTGATATTCGCTACGTCTATACGGCAATGCACGGTATTGGCACGCAGACCTTACTTGAAACGTTAGAATGTGCCAAGTTGCCTAAGCCAATATTGGTTGATGAACAATGTCAACCTGATGGCAGTTTCCCAACAGTAGCTTTCCCAAACCCTGAAGAAGCGGGGGCATTGGATTTGGCGATTGCCAAAGCAAAATTCAGTCAGGCAGAATTTATCATTGCCAATGACCCTGACGCCGACCGTTTAGCGGTGGCTGTTGCCGATGGTGGGGGCGAATGGGCAACTTTACACGGTAATGAGATTGGGCTTTATCTGGCTTGGTATCTAGCGAAGCAAGCCCAGAATGACGGTACAAAAGGTGTATTGGCGTGTTCTTTGGTATCTAGCCCTGTGCTGAAAAAAGTCGCAGAATATTGCGGGCAAGACTATGCAGAAACACTAACAGGATTTAAATGGATTGGACGAGTGCCGAATTTGATTTTTGGCTATGAAGAGGCATTGGGTTATTTAACCGACCCTAAAAAAGTCCACGATAAAGATGGTATTTCGGCAACGATGACTTTCTTAGACTTAATTAACCAGCTAAAAAGTGAGGGTAAAACTTTCACTCAATATCGTCAAGAATTTACCAAGACTTTCGGGGCATTTGCCAGTGATCAGCTTAGTATTCGCGTTGAGGATTTGGGACGTATTGGACGTATTCTCGCTCATGTTCGCCAGCAACCTTTTAGCGAAGTTGCGGGCATTGCTGTGGATGAATATATCGATCATCTGCAAACGGAAAAGAATGAAAATATTTTAGTCTTCTTGCTGGATGGTGGGCACCGTTTGATTTTCCGCCCATCGGGGACAGAACCTAAATTAAAGGTTTATGTCGATACGCAAGCGACGACTTTAGTGGAGGCAAAACAAGTGGCAGAAAACTTAAAACAAACATTGGCAAACCAGCTGAATCAAGTTGCTTGATGCTATTGGATAATAACGATTAATGACAAAAGGAGAAAATGATGGCTACCCCTCATATTAACGCAGAACGTGGTGATTTTTCAGATGTGGTACTAATGCCTGGTGACCCATTGCGAGCTAAATATATTACTGAAACTTATTTAGATAATGTGAAACAAGTTTGTGATGTTCGCAGTATGCTTGGTTTTACAGGAACATATAAAGGACGTAAAATTTCGGTAATGGGACACGGTATGGGTATTCCCTCTTGTTCAATTTACGCGACAGAATTGGTTAAAGATTTTGGTGTAAAAAAAATGATTCGTGTCGGCTCTTGTGGTGCAGTGCGAGAAGATATTAAAGTGCGTGATGTCGTTATCGGTATGGGGGCATGTACAGATTCTATGGTCAATCGTGCCCGATTTGGTGGTTATGATTTTGCGGCGATTGCCGATTTTGGTATGACCCAGGCTTTAGTTAATGCGGCCAAAGCACAGAATATTACCCCACACGTTGGTAACGTTTTTTCAGCGGACTTGTTTTATACGCCGAACCCTGAGATGTTTGATACCATGGCAAAATACGGCATCGTTGGTGTAGAAATGGAAGCGGCGGGTATCTATGGTGTGGCGGCTGAATTTGGTGCAAAAGCAGCGACAATTTGTACGGTTTCCGATCATATTAAAACAGGTGAGCAAACAACCTCAGAAGAGCGCCAAAGTACATTTAACGACATGATGATTATTGCCTTAGAATCGGTGTTGTTAGACAGCTGATTTACGACTCATTTAGTTGCCGGTTTGATTGCTAGAATGACGGTATGATTTGATAAGTTTTCTTTTTATATGATTATAAAATGCTGGCTATTTAAGTGATGGTGAGGAGATTTTTTGTAAAAATGGTTAATTTTTACAGGTTAAATTGATATAACCGCAATAAATCACTTGCGAAATAAAACAAATAAGTATAAAATTTTGCAACATCTTTCTACAGTATTTGCTGTTTTAGCATAAATTGTGGGAAGATGGAGTGAGCAATAGGTATCTGTTGTCAGTTGTAAATTAAAATAGTTTGGAGATTTGTCATAGCTAAGCCAGAAGAAACTCGTATTAACGAGAAAATTACCGCCAGAGAAGTTCGTTTGATTGATGAAAAAGGTGAGCAACTCGGGGTGGTGTCGATAGATGTTGCTTTAGATAAGGCCTTTGAAGCTGATTTGGATTTAGTAGAAATTTCATCAGGTAAAGGTGGTTCGGTATGTAAGATTATGAACTACGGAAAGCACCGTTACGAATTGCAGAAAAAGCAATCTGAGGCAAAGAAAAAGCAAAAGCAAATCCAAATCAAAGAGGTTAAGTTCCGTCCAGGGACTGACGTAGGGGATTATCAGGTAAAACTACGCAACCTGATACGTTTCCTAGAAGATGGTGATAAAGTCAAAGTTACGATTCGTTTTCGTGGTCGTGAAATGGCTCAC
>PDWI01009305.1_pt1 | contig 11321 bp, 8 predicted proteins | sample 1430891 | NCBI WGS metagenome assembly PDWI01 (sample SAMN01162508, study PRJNA174530) | Oral metagenome, whole genome shotgun sequencing project. | biome: Marine environment; feature: Marine mammal; material: Swab sample of the gingival sulcus; isolation source: swab sample of gingival sulcus... | reverse complement strand
AGAAACAAAGCAAAAGAAACAGTCGGTTTTTAAAAAACTTAAGCCCTATATGGGTGCTAAACATATATATATTCCATTGGCATTGTTATTTTCGGTGGTGTCCGCCATATTAAGTATTGTGCCATTTTATTATATATGGAAAATCTGTATGGGCTTTTTTGATTATGCTGCAAACAAAGCCGTTGCTGCTGAAAATTTAACTAATTATGCAATAATGGTGTTTGTCTATGCCGCACTTGGCTTACTAACATACTTTATAGCCTTAATCTTATCCCACTTTGCTGCTTTTGAAGTAGAGATTGGCTTAAAAAAACAAGGTTTTGCCAAAATTATGCGTATGCCACTTGGCTTTTTTAATGTAGAATCTAGCGGTAAAATCAGAAAAGTTATTAACGATGGTGCTCAACAGACTCATACGTTTTTAGCGCACCAGTTACCAGATATAGCGGGTTCTATAATAACTCCGCTGATGATACTTGGAATATTTTTTATCTATGATTGGCGGCTTGGTATAGCAGCCTTGCTTCCTATTATTTTATCATTTGTTACTATGGGTATGATGATGAATGAAGAAGCTAAGGGACTTCAAAAACAGTACTTTGATGCCTTAGAAGAAATGAGTAGTGAGTCGGTAGAATATGTTAGAGCTATCCCAGTTGTAAAAACTTTTGGTCAGAGCGTCAAGAGTTTTACAAAATTTTACAACAGTATAGAGAGTTATAAAGAACTTGTTATACTATTTACTAAAAAGTGGACTAAGCCATATTCAGCTTATTTAGCAATTGTTGAATCAACAGCGTTTTTCTTAATTCCAACTTGTATCTTTTTAATAAATAATGACGCTAGCGTTGCAAAGATAATTAGTAATTTTGTGCTTTATATATTACTTGCACCACAATTTAGTTTAGTTTTGATGAAGTCGATGTTTTTTTCACAGATGATGTCAGTAGCTGACCAGGCAATTGATAGATATAATGAACTATTTAAGTATGATGATATGTTATTTCCAGAAAATTCTGTAGAGTTTGACGGGCAAGACATAGAGTTCAAAAATGTAAGTTTTGCTTATGATGGCGAAAAGAAGGTTTTAGACAATATTAACTTTAAAGTAAATAAGGGGGAAACCCTAGCCTTGGTTGGGGCTTCAGGTTCTGGTAAAACTACAATTGCCAGACTAACAGCTAGATTTTGGGATACCAAAGAGGGCGAAATTTTAGTAGGAAATCATAATATAAAAGAATATTCAAAAGAAAAGTTAATGGAGAATATTTCTTTTGTTTTCCAAAACACAGAGTTATTTAAAACTAGTTTACGTGAAAATATCACTTTTGGTAAAAAGGACATAAGTGATAAAGACATTGAAGAAGCCTTGATAAAGTCTAGGTCAAAAGAAATTATCGATTACTTAGAAGATGGCTTAGATACTGTGATAGGCACCAAGGGAACTTATTTATCTGGCGGTGAAAAACAGCGGATAGCCTTAGCAAGAGCCTTTATCAAAGACGCACCGATTGTTCTGTTGGATGAAGCCACTGCTTTTAGTGACCCAGAAAACGAGCATTTAATACAGGCTGCCTTAAAGGATTTAAGTAAGGGTAAAACCACTATAATGATAGCGCACAGAATGACAACAGTAAAAGATGCGGATAAGATTGCGGTTGTTGATAATGGTAGAATTGTTGAATATGGTAATCATAGTGAGCTAATTACCAGAGATGGCTTATACAAAAAGATGTGGGATGAATACCAGTCATCAATTGAATGGAATATCAAAAAGGGGGCTTAGAAGATGAAAGAATATCTAAAAAAGAAATATGCTATGACAGATAAGGGTGCTAATGATGTTTTTAAATCTATAATAAGTAGCTCTTTACTCGATATTTCTCTTATTTTACCAATGATGATTTCATTTATGTTTTTAAGGCAGTATATTCAGATATACTTTGGTCAAGCAGTTGATATGGATTTAGGAATATTTGCCTATATTGCTATTGTGATAATTGCTTTTATTATTATGTATTTACTTGCCAAAAATGATTATAATAAAACCTTTGTACCGATTTATGATGAAAGTGCCAAGACCAGAATTAACTTAGCAGAAAGATTAAAGAAACTACCTTTAGCATACTTTAGTAAAAAAGATGTTGCAGATTTAAGTGCCACAATTATGAGTGATGTTACCATTTTTGAACACTTGTTTTCACATACTGTTCCCAAGTTATATGCCGGTGTTATCAGTATAATAATTATGGCTATTATGTTGTTTTTCTTTGATTATAGGCTTGCTATATCTTTATTTTGGGTTGCTCCTGTATCATATTTTGTTTTTATTGCTTCTAAAAAGAAAGCTGAAAAAGCTTTTAAAGAGGGCTTTGATATTAATAGAGAAATCATTGATGATTTTCAAGAAGGTTTAAATTTGGTGCAAGAGATAAAGGCTTATAATAGGGAAGACTTTTTTATAGAACAGATAAATAAAAAGTTTGCCAGACAGAAAAAGAGCAAGAAAAAATCTGAAGTAATGCTAGGATCTTTAATAAATCTTTCACACGCACTTTTAAAGTTAGGTATGTCAACTGTAGCCTTATACGGTGCTTATCTTTTTGTAAATAATAAGGTGGACTTATTTACCTTTTTGGTATTTTTAATCCTCTCAGCTGCTGTCTATAATCCTATCATGACCGCAATGACTAACCTTGCTGAAATTCTTTATTTGGATTCTGTGGTAGAAAGAGTAAGAGAAGTAAACTTTATGCCTTCGCAAGAGGGTAAAACAGATTTTGAGCCAAAGAATTATGATATTGTATTTGAAAATGTTGAGTTTTCTTACGAAGATGGCGTAAGTGTTCTAAAAGACGTCTCATTTACAGCTAAACAGGGTGAAGTTACGGCACTTGTTGGTCAGTCTGGTTCTGGTAAAACCACAGCTGCTAAGCTGGCAGCCAGATTTTGGGATATCCAAGCGGGTAAAATTAGCTTAGGTGGTGTGGATATTTCAACAGTTGACCCTGAAACACTTTTAAAAGAATTTTCAATAGTATTCCAAGATGTAGCCTTGTTTAATTCAAGTGTAATGGAAAATATTAGACTTGGTAGAAAAGATGCTACAGATGAAGAAGTCAAGAGGGTTGCTAAGATTGCTAGGTGTGACGAGTTTATTGAAAAACTAGAAGATGGTTATGATACTTTAATTGGTGAAAATGGTGAAAAGTTATCTGGGGGTGAGCGTCAAAGAATATCTATTGCCAGAGCCTTGCTTAAGGATTCACCAATAATTTTACTTGATGAATCAACTGCCTCACTTGATGCGGAAAATGAAAGCAAGATTCAAGCAGGACTTTCTGAACTGATTAAAGATAAAACTGTTATTATCATTGCCCATAGAATGAGAACTGTCATAAATGCAGATAAAATTGTTGTATTAAAAGATGGTAAAATAGCCGAAATGGGTAAGTCAAAAGAACTTATTGAAGAAGGTGGCATCTTTGCCAAAATGTATAAAACTCAGTTACAAGAATCTTAAAATAATAATTAAGGTTAGGGGGTGATATGATACTCCTAACCTTTTTTAGTAGTCTAAATAATTGATTTCTGTAAAAAATTGTTTGTATATGCTTGAATCTACATAATAAAACTTTTTAAATACATCGATTGGCATGATGTTTTTATTTATTTGAATAAGTTCATTATATTTTCTATTTGAATTATCAGTATTTTTATATTCAATTTCACTACTTATGTCAAAGACTTTCCATGCTCCATTTATCTTGCATTCTAAGAAGATATGCTTACCTTTTTGATTTATTCCTTCTATTATCCTGCATTGAATACCTGCACTCCTCATTAAGGAAGCTAGGTATATATTGGTATTAGTTGATGATATTTTTTGGCTTAGGTCAATTTGGTCAGCCGAAAGAATATTATCTTGCATATAAAATTGATTTTGATCATAGACAATTTTTTCTGCAATATATTTAAAAATAGCTGATGCATATTGATATTCGTTGACAAATTTATCACGTGCCAGCTTGCTAATTAAAATAGTTTCAAGGTCACTTTTTATATTTTCGGCATAAGGTTTAATAAAGTCACCTGGTATTAGGTAGTATATTTTTTTTGGTGATAAGTTTACTATGTTAAATCTCAAAAGAATAGTTTCATTATTATTTATATCTTTTTCATAAAGTTCAATATTGTGCTTACCTATACCAAAAGGGACATATATTATAGCATCAAAAGAGCCATCCTCTTTAATAGGAACAAGAGTTGTTTTTGCTTCCTTATCTCGGCTAACTCTGCAATATATCTCATTTTCTGATTGGTAAGTGATACTTCCTGCAAAGTTAAACTTGTTATATATTTCCATACTAGAATGAATTTTTGATATTAAGTTAATGCCTAGTTCAGAAAATCTTGGGTATTCAATATAGTGTTCATAAACAGGACTCATATCATAAGGTTTAACTTTTAGAGATTGTAATAAGGTTTCAAACTCACCTGTTATGCTACAATTAAGATTCTTTTTAGAATGATTAAAGTGAAATTCGTATACTTTATTAGCTACTTGGCATACATAGTAAGAATGGTGTTTTGCAATAAGAACTTCTTTTTTTACTTGATCAGTTTTCTCATTTTTATTATCTTTATCATTTTGAACATCTGTATTATCTTTATCATTTTTTGTTTTGCTTGAAAATTTATCTTCTTTACTATTTTTATCAACTCTTGCTTGTGCTTCATTTTTTTCTATGGTATAATACAGGGTGTAAAACGTATGATTAGCAGTTTTTATTTCTGATTTTTTTATGTCTACCATATCAAAATTAGATTTAGGCTTAGCATTTCTGATTATATTATCAAGGTAGTATTCTGGCTGAATTTTTTGATTAGTGTCTGTTATTTTTATTTTAAAACCATATTTTTCATAAGGGTTTTCAACACCGTAATATCCACTTTTTAACAATTTCCAGCTTTCAGGAATTGCTAAACTCAGATTGTAATCATTAAATTTATGTTCAGTGTAAAGTTTTGAATTAAGTAGTACACAGGTTTTATTATATCTAGTTTTCAGTGCTAAGTTATCGTTATTTTGGCTGTATTCTAGGTTTAAAAAATCGCAAAAGAATTTTAATGGTACATAAGATGTTGAATTTATCAGACTAACTGGTTCTTTAAGTTCTATTTTATTACCGTTAATAAAGGCATTGTTTTTGTCGATATATAGGCAGGCAAAGGAATTGTTATAGTAATAATTTATTTTCTTTTGATCTTCATAATAGTCAAGATGTGCACCAAAGTAATTTAAGGTATCTTTTAAGGGAAGCATAATTGTGCCATTTTGTGTAATAATTGGATTCTCAAGAGTTATTGGTTTTGAATCAAGAGAAATATTAAAGGTTTTATTGTCTGCATTTTCAACATTTAAAAAGGCATTAAAAAAAATTGCCAGTGTTAGAACAGTAGTAATTATGAGGATTTTTTTCTTCATCTCAATTCTCCGTATGATTTTCGACCAAATCAATTATAACATAAATTAGGCGGAGAAAAAATATCTTATGGGAGGAAAACATGGATAATGAATCATTAAAAAAAGCAAAGCTTCCTGAACTCAGGGAAATTGGTAAGGATTTAGGTATAAAATACATTCAAAAATACAAAAAAGCAGAACTAATTGAAATGATACAAAAGCTTTCTGAGCAAAAAGGGCAGCCTGTTTCAGCCAAAAAATCAAAAGTTAGTTCGGAAAAGAAGCCAAAAGCTAGTTCAGAAAAGAAAGCAAAAATTGTAAAAAACGATAATAATGTAAGTTCTTATAGGATGTCGTCAAAAAAACAAGAAAAATCTAAGGAAAAGTCTGCTCCAATATTCACAGTCGAAAAAGTAAGTAAAAATAATAATAACGAATTTGATAAGCAAAAATCAGAAAATTCTGCAAAAGAAAAAAATACCTACAAAGGCAAAAAAAATAATCAGAATACTAAGAATGCCAAACAGAATATAAAAGCTGAGGATAGTACTAAGCAAGATGGCGACTTAGTTGAAGGTGTTTTAGAGCTTGCTGAACAGGGTTTTGGTTTTTTACGTTTTCACAATTTTCAATCAAGTGAACATGATGTTTACGTTAGTACTCCGCTAATAAAAAAATATAAACTAAGAACAGGTGATAAATTAAAGGGTTATGCTAAACTAGCAAGACAAAATGAGAAATTCAGAGCTTTATTCTTTTTAGAAGCTGTCAATGGTGAAAAACCAGAAATTTCTATGTTAAGAAAGAATTTCGATAAGCTGACGCCAGTGTATCCAAAAGAAAGATTGAGTTTAGAAATGGGTTCGATTGATTTAGCTAGTAGGATGATCGATATTATAGCACCAATTGGTAAGGGTCAGAGGGGACTGATAGTTGCTCCGCCAAAGGCTGGTAAAACAATTCTTTTACAAAAAATAGCTAAGGCTATTAAGGCTAAGCATCCTGAGGTTGAACTTATTGTGCTTTTAATTGATGAACGTCCTGAAGAAGTTACCGAGATGAAACGTATGATAGATGCTGATGTTATCTATTCGACTTTTGATGAACTGCCAGAAAATCATATTAAGGTTGCAGAAATTGTTTTAGAAAGAGCTAAGGGTTTGGTTGAAATGAATAAAGACGTTGTTATTTTGCTTGACTCTATCACTAGACTGTCAAGAGCCTATAACCTTACTATGCCATCAAGTGGTAGAACCTTATCAGGTGGTCTTGACCCAGGTGCTTTGCATAAGCCTAAGAGATTCTTTGGAGCGGCTCGTAATACAGAAGAGCGTGGCTCACTAACCATTCTTGCAACAGCATTAATTGAAACTGGTAGTAGAATGGATGATGTAATTTTTGAGGAATTTAAGGGAACTGGTAATATGGAACTTCAGCTGTCACGTAAACTTAGTGAAAAACGTGTTTTCCCTGCTATTGATATTAATAAGTCGTCAACTAGACGTGAGGAATTACTGCTTAGTCAGAGCGAACTAGAAGTGATTTGGAATATTAGAAGAGCCCTTGCCAACAGTAATGTTCAGGATGTGACAGAATATATCATTGAAGAATTGATGGCTACTGAAAACAACAAAGACTTTGTAGATATTATGAAAGGTAAAACCTCTTTTAGCGTAAACGATTTTAATAATTACGGAGGTTAGTTTGGGCGTTCAGAACAAAAGTTCAAAACCTGATAATATAGTAGTGTCAGAGAGTAAACTGAAAGACGATTGTATTAGTCTTGAAAAGGAATTACCAGATTTTTTGTATGACTATTTTTTGTATTTGCGTTCTTCAGTATCCTTGGCAACTAGGCATGCTTATCTTTTAGAAATCAGATTTTTCTTAAATTATCTAATTATGGAAACAAATATTGTAAAAACTGAAGCTATTAAAGAACTTAGTTTAAGCGATTTTAAGAATATTACATCAAAGGATGTGAATAGGTTTTTGACAGGCTATTGTTCTCATTATGAAAAGTATCTTGATGGAAAGAGAGTAGTTATAGAAAATGATAACAGAACGCTATCACGCAAAAAATCGGCGCTGGCTGTTATGTTTAAATTCTTATATAGGGATGGTAGTTTAGAAAACGATATATCTAGTGGTTTTAACCCCATCAAACTTGTCAAAAAGCAGTCTGATGATATCAAGAGGCTTGAAATAGAAGAAGTAAACGCTATGATGGAAGCTGTTAGTACAGGTAAAGGTCTAGCTGAAAGTGAAATCAGATTTTGGCAAAAAACTAAGTACAGAGATAAGGCTATTTTGGTTTTATTTACTACTTATGGCTTGCGTTTAAAAGAACTTTGGCAATTAAATGTGTCTTCCTTTGATTTTGACAAGGAAGAATTTACCATATACCGAAAACGTGGCAAAAAGGTTGATATGCCAATAAATAAGTCTTGCAAAAAAGTGCTGGAAGATTATATAAATTTAGAGAGGGCAAAGGATGAGGAACTGGATGAAGAAAACAGGGATGCCTTGTTTTTATCTTTGCGTAAAAAGCGGATAACTGAAAGAGCTATTCGCAATCTTGTGAAAAAGTATACCTCTATTGCATTGAAATCTAGCCGAAAAAAAGGCTATAGCCCTCATAAACTAAGGGCTACAGCTGCATCAACTCTAATTGAATATGGTTTTTCTATCTTTGATGTGCAAAATTTAATGGATCATGATAATGTTACTACCACTCAGCTCTATGCACAGCACCGTAAGCATGCTAAGAAAGAATTATTAGACCAATATGAGTTACTTGATGATGAATAAACTTATTTAACAGAAGTTTCAGGGTTCTTTTCGCCAAATTTGTTCATTAGCATAGCCATAATTTCTTCTCTTGACTTGCCGTTTTCTTCGTTAGTTTTAATAAGCTTGTAAGCCTTAAATAATGAAGATGGTCCAATTTCTGAAGCAAAGAAGCCGATTCCTTGGTTCCAAGCTATTAGTTCAAAGACATCATCAAACATTTTTGAATCCATGCCGTGTGAATAAGCTTTGATAAGTTCTCTGCTTGCTTGACGCATTCTACCTGCACCAACTGCGTTAGTTAAAGAAAGTAGTAATCTCATCTCATAAGGGATAGTTCTCTTTTCACTCTTCCAAGTTGTGTTCCAAAATTCCATTGCTATGTTACCTAAGTCTTCGTCTATCATTGGGAAGTTTAGAAGTGCTATAGGTTTAAATGGGCTATCATCACTATTTTCTAAGTCATTTGCTCTGTAAAAGTAAATGTGGAACTCGTTGTCAGCTACTTCTTCTGTGTGGTAGACAAAGCCTAAACCTTCCATTGTTTGATATAGTGGGTGTGGCTCAAATGATTGTATGATTTTGAAGCCTTCGCCAACTGCTATGTTTTCTGCCTTTTTCTTTAGTGCTGGGAAAAAGTTTTCCTGTTTTCCTCTTAGGTCTGTCACTTTAAAATTTTCTGCCTTGTTTTTCCAATCTTGATAATTCATAATATACCTCCTCGTATATGCGTTTTTGCTTTATTTGTTTTTTACTATGTCTAAATGATACCATCAATTATTAGCAAAATCTGTTCCAAATGGAACGCACATAAAAATAATTGCATTTTTATTTTTATATGGTAAAATCTAGGGTAAATATCATTGTGTATAAAAATAGTTTACGCAGGTAATTTGCTTTAGAACAAGGCATCAAGAAAATTCTGCGAGTAAGCGTACATAGAGGTACGTGAGTTGAGCAGGATTATTTGAAGATAATGCAGTTATAAAGTAAATTAACCAGTAAAAGGAGGAAAGTGATATGATTAAAGTATACGGATCACATCTTTGAAAAGATTGCAAACCAGTGAGAGAGGCTCTCTCAGCAAAAAATGTTGAATATGAATATTTAGATATTTCAAAAAACTTGCATAATTTAAAACCATTCTTATTTATAAGGGATAATTCTGATGAATTTAAAATAATAAAAGAAAGACAGTTTATTGGTCTGCCTTGTATAGATGATAATGGTAAAATTTATGTTGGAAAAACAATAACTGAATACTTAGAAAAATTATAATTTGTGAGGAAAAGTATTGAAAACAGATAACAAAGTAGTAAACGTAGCTCTTGAAATCGGCAAATATTTACTTAGAAATGGTGCAGAAGTTTCGAGGGTAGAAGATACTATGCTTAGAGTTTTAAGAAGTAGGGGACAGCATAAATCAAGTGACGTGCTTGCTATCCCGACAGGTATTATTCTTACATCTATTGATGATAACAAGGTTTTTACCTTGCTTGAAAGAACTGGGACTTCTTCGATTGACTTAGAAGCTATAGACAAGGGTAATACCTTTTCTAGAAGATTTATATCGGGTGAAATAACGTTAGAAACAGTTGATGAAGAACTTGCTGAACTTAAGCGTAGTAAAAAATATAATCTACCTTTAAGACTATTAGGTGCTTGTATAGGTGGTGGCTTTTGGGCTATGCTTTTTGGCGGAAACATCATAGAGTTAATTTTATCTTCGATTGGTTCAGGTTTGAACGTATGGGCATTTGAAGCTCTATCTAAAAGAAACTTCAACTTTTTTATAAAAAATATTTTAGGTGGCTTTATTGCTGGCTTATTAGGAATACTTTTAGTTAGCTTAGTTGCATTAATGGGATACACCGCAAATTTAGGCTTAGTAATAGTAGGTCCACTGATGACCTTGGTTCCTGGTGTACAAGTTACAAATGGAATGAGGGATATAATATCTGGTGACTTGATCACAGGTTCGTCTTTGATTACAGAGGCAATATTTACAGCTATTGCATTGGCTTTTGGCATAGGTTTAATTTTGAAGTTTGGTGCAAGCTTTATTTAGGGGGTAATATGTTATTAAAATCATTTTTGGCATTTATATCAACTATTGGTTTTTCTATAATGTTTAATCTGCCTAGAAGACTCTTAGCCTATGCTGGTATTACAGGTGGACTTGGCTTTTTAACATACTTATATGTTATCAATATTGAAAATGACTATATCATTGCAGCCCTTTTAGGTTCGTTTGTAGTTGGCATTTTTGGTCAGCTATTTGCTATTTTCCTAAAACATCCATCAACTTTATTTACAATACCTGGCATTATTCCACTTGTGCCTGGCTATGACCTTTATAATTCTATGTTTTATTTGGTTGAAAAAAACACAGCTGAAGCGGCAAGTTATGGAATAAAGGCAATTTTGATATCAATTTCAATTGCTTGTGGAATCGCTATTTCTTCTACTCTAATGATTAGACTAAAACCATTATTAAGTAAGATGTTTAAAGCTAAAATATAGTTTTATAATTTTATAAAAATATACTTTTATTATCTTTAAGTACCTATAGTGTGTCATTTATAATATTTTGTTAATAACATACTAGGGTACTTTTTTAATGGAGGTAAATAAAGAAATTAGAGAAGCTAATAAATGAATACTTAAAAATATGTGAGTTTCACAATAAACTCGATTGCAAAACAATTAAGGCATATAAATTAGATTTAAAACAATTTGTGCTTTTTGCAAGTAAAGCTACGTGTTTCTATGACAAATCAATGATAGTAGAGTATATATTTTTTTTAAACAATAAATATTCAAAAGTAAAAACGGTTAAGAGAAAAATTGCCAGTTTAAAGGCATTTTTTTCATATTTATCTTATGAAGATATCATTGATATAAATCCGTTTTATAAAATTAAATTAAAATTAAAAGAACCTTTGATATTACCAAAAACAATTCCTGTGGAATCTTTAAGATTATTATTTCAATTTGTTTATAATGAAAAAAATAAGCTAGATAAAAAGTCTTATAAGTATAAAGAAATAATTAGAGATATTTT